>Ga0315915_1009165_pt1 | contig 11340 bp, 10 predicted proteins | sample MpolbnodulesMG_FD_207738 | JGI IMG/M metagenome (GOLD analysis project Ga0315915, IMG submission 207738) | Medicago polymorpha root nodule microbial communities from Los Angeles, California, United States - branched nodules | ecosystem: Host-associated > Plants > Roots > Nodule | place: USA... | reverse complement strand
ACATCAGTGGCAAAATCAAATTTCACCACATGTTGCACATAACCAACCAACACCCACAATCACAATTGACCAGCCACTTCCCTCACCAAACCAACAATCATCATCTCTTACCTCTTCGATCAACACACCCATTACAATAAACTCTCCACCACCACCAATTCAACCACATCCACCTCCAACTACACGAACCATCACCACCCGAAGCATGAAAGGCATTGTCAAACCCCGCACGATATTTAACTTATCAATCTCTCAATCTAACCACACCATTTCTCCCCTACCTAAAAACCCCAAACTAGCCTTATCAGACCCGAATTGGAAATCCGCAATGCAATCTGAAATTGATGCTCTTATTTGAAATAAGACGTGGGATTTAGTTCCTCGTCCTTGTAATGCTACTCTTATTCGATGTATGTGGATTTTTAGGCATAAGAAAAATTCTGATGGCTCCTTTGAGCGTTATAAAGCTCGTCTTTTAGGTGATGGCAGGTCACAGGTTGCAGGTGTGGGTTGTGATGAGACTTTTAGCCTAGTGGTGAAACCCGCTACCATTCGAACAGTGTTCACCATTGCTCTCTCCAAATCCTGGCCCATTCATCAACTAGATGTCCAGAATGCTTTTTTACATGGTGATCTTCATGAGACTGTTTACATGCATCAACCATTGGGTTTTCGCGACCTCCATCATCCAGATTATGTATGTCGGTTGAAGAAGTCCTTGTATGGTCTTAAGCAAGCCACTAGAGCATGGTACCAACGCTTTGCTGACTATGTCGCCACCATTGGCTTTCGCCATAGCACATCAGACCACTCCCTCTTCATATATCGACAAGGTTTAGACATGGCCTACATCCTACTGTATGTAGACGACATCATCCTCATCACCTCCACTCAGGTCCTCCGCAAATCAATTATGTCACTCTTAGCATCTGAGTTTGCAATGAAGGATTTGGGCCCTCTAAGTGACTTTCTGGGTATTGCCGTATCTCGTCATCCTGATGGCATATTTCTCAGTCAAAGCACTTATGCTTCAGAGATCATTGAACGTGCTGGCATGGCATCTTGCAAACCATCAGCCACTCCTGTTGACACCAAGCAGAAACTCAGCACCTCCTCCGGCACTTCTTATGAGGATCCTTCCTTGTATCGGAGTCTTGCAGGGACCCTATAGTGTCTCACCTTCACTCGACCTGACATATGTCTTCAGCAAGTTTGTCTTCACATGCATGCCCCTCGCACGGAACACATGCTTGCTCTTAAGCGCATTTTGCGCTATGTTCAGGGCACCTTACATTTTGGACTACATTTATCCCCATCTCCCATTACAAAGCTTATCTCCTACACTGACGCTGATTGGGGTGGATGTCCTGACACCAGACGTTCTACATCTGGTTACTGTGTTTTTCTAAGTGACAACCTTGTTTCTTGGTCTTCCAAAAGGCACCCAACTCTCTCCCGTTCTAGTGCTGAAGCTAAATATAGAGGTGTTGCAAATGTTGTCTCTAAATCGTGTTGGATTCGCAATCTTCTTATGGAACTCCATTTTCATATTCCTCAGGCAACTTTGGTGTATTGTGACAATGTTAGTGCCATCTATCTATCTGGTAATCCTGTGCAACATCAGCGCACTAAACATATTGAGATGGACATTCATTTTGTTCGAGAAAAGGTCGCTCGTGGTCAGGCTCGCGTCCTTCATGTTCCCTCACGACATCAGATCGCAGACATCTTCACCAAAGGCCTTCCTCGCATTCTCTTTGATGATTTTCGGACCAGTCTTAGCGTCCGTGAACCTCCCGCTTCGACTGCGGGGGTGTGATAGAATAAGAATATTTGTTGTAATTAGTCATAATTAGTTTCCTATAATTATGTTGTATCATAATTAGATAGTTGACCAAATGTCACACATTAATGTATATATATTCTATTCAGATCAATGAGAAAGACAAGCAATTCCATTATCTTACAAACATTAATCTAATGTTAATAAAATATTCATCTTTTAAGGTTTTTGCTTTGCTGATTTCTAACTTTAATTTTGGTGTATTGATTGAATTTCATGTCAATAATTCATGCCTTATACATATTTTCTTGATAACATGCAACAGGAGTGCAAATTGTAAATTATAGGAATGGTTACCTTGTTGGATGTCATGTTTGTATATGTGTTATCATGTTATCATGCTCATATATATATGCTCATCTTAATCCTCTTTCTAAAATTTATGTACTAAAAAATTTGATGAACAAAAAATTGGTAAGAGAAGCAACAATATATATGATCCCTTTTAGCATTAATGATGGACTGAACTTCATTCTTTCTACTTTTGCAGCATATTGAGCACTTAAAGTACTACTTTATAGCAGAATGCATAAACCCATTGCAAGCTTTACCTGGTGTCTTATTTGGTAAAAGGATTTAGAGGCAGCCAGTATGGGAATTACTGAGTGTAGTAAAATTTCAAATGACTATTGTATTGACAGATATATTGTAGTAAGCTTTATATTTTGAAATTACTAATTGATACCAAAATCTTGTACAAACATGAATTGTAACAATGTTAATGTTCCTTGGATTTACTCAATTTGTTTCAAAGTGCATAGCAGGTACACCATCCAATTGGCAAACTCGCACCGTAATATTTCTTCAGTATAGACACTCTGGTCATTCCTCATGTCCACTTCAGATCTTATTTCATATGACTTGTTGCTTAACAAAGAGAATGATTTAAACGATTAGCAAACCGTTTATACAAAAGAAGACTCAAAAGACTTATTGTCAATTACACTAATGATATCTTTGAGGATTATATTACCAGCAAAATCATATAACTTATGCAACAAGACTACTTTTAGGAACCTTGAGTGAGTTTATTTCAATGTTTGTAATATTATTATGGGAATGTAAGATTGAGAATGAAAAATACTAACGTTTGTTTAATTTTTCTTAAAAAAAATTATATTTTAAAATTCCGAGAAATACTATTTATACTTGATTTCATTACTTGTTATTACTATCTTAAACAATAATAGTAGATTTTACAGGAAGAAAGATACTTCAATATAAATATGTGAAAAAGACACAAGAAATAGTTTAAATGTATAATTTTCCAATATACATACACAATATTTTTTTATCGGCACACTAGATTACTTTACAAGGTTTATATAGTCTATAGTTGAGTCGATGATTCATCCATTAACGGTTGCTTTCGCTAGTTTAAATATGGATATTGCTTGATTCCAAATCAACTCAATATTTGGAATCCACTATTTCCCCGTTAAATCTTTGATATTTTGATTTGTACTGCAATTAAACTTTGTATTCATAGTTGTTTCCAAATCATTCTTTTAACTCCCTAACACTGATGTTTGTTGCAAAGTATGAAATAAGTGGAATGATATTCTAAAAAATATTCGATATAATATTTCTGCTCATGTGTTTAGAAAGTATTTATATTCTTTTAGGAATTCTTTAAAAGTTATTTGGTTTGAAGAAAAAAGAATTCGTAATCAAGCTATATAATCGTGAGACATCATTAAACAATAGGACACTATTTTTAAAACATCCGCAATCAAGCTCTAGTGTGAAGTGGGATAACATTAAATCATATGGATTATTTTGTGAGTAGATTGATGATCACATCTCACGGATCATGGATAAGGAGTTTAAATCTTCACATAGATATAAATATTAAGGGTAATATTTATATTAGATTGACCCACCATGAATGCTTTACATTGAACGTTAGGTAAAAGTCGCGAATCATTCTCATAGTGATAAGTGGTGTATTCCACCCTTTCGACCTGAAATGCCAGAGACGGCAAGCTCGCCGCAAATTGGGAAGGACCCTACAGAATCATCGCAACCACCGGCAAGGGGCCGTACACGTTAGAAACGTTGGACCACACTCTCATCCCGAGAACACGAAATGCAGATAAACTCAAGCGCTACTATAGCTAAGACAAGCTTATAATCCAATGTGAAGCTAAACTCAAACCCCTGAAAAATAAAGGGAGAATAAAGCAATTTGAACCAGCACGACTGTTGACCAGGGCAAGACTCAACCACTTTGAAAATCCCTAAGCTGAATCCACTCTATTAAAATGGGGGCCGTGTCTAGACCGCAAATCAGAGAAATAGGGAAGGTTAAGAGATGGAAAAGAGTGAAAAGAATAAAAATGAGGGGTTTCCCACCTTTTATAGGCTTTGAAAGTTCGAATCAAGGGTCCAGATCAACAAGTAATCGAGTGTCATAATCCAACGATATGGGGTAACCTCTAAATTTGAATACACTCAAGTACAAGAAGCATGTGGAGCTCGTTGATCGAGGCGCGTGCTTCACACAAAAACGACACGTGTAAAGCAGAACTAAAACGACATCCTTTAAAGGTTGTGTCATTAATATCAACTAACCCCATTCACGAGGTAGGAACCACCAAGAAGATGTAAACGATACTATCGAACACGACGTTCAACAACGGATACCACGAGGACGATAATTCTTTGAGAACGTCTCCTTGTAACAAACACCACCGACTAGAGCGGCCCCCCATAAACAAGTCCATTACATCATAACGATAGTAATGACTTGGGGGCAATTGTTCCTGATCGGCTAAAAGCCCAATAACACATGGCCTAGCAAGCCACCGTCCACGCAATCTCTAACCGCTCCCTTGGAACGCGCTACATCTCATGGAGACAGTTAGAGTCATATTCATCTATATAAGGATGACTTAGCGTCACCCTCAAGCTACCTTTCACTTTTCACCACTTTTTGCACGTATCCACATCTCTCAAATACTAACTTTGCAATGGAGTGCTAACATGCCTACAAACACATTTTCCCTTCACTGTGAAGACTCAACCTCCGTCACACCGGAGCACGTGGATCATTGTTCCACATCTGTGACCGCCACGGAATCAATCAAATGGATTGGATAGGTTTTATTTTACATGTATGGATTGAATTTTAAAACAGGTTTTAGGTTGCCTAAAAAAAAAGAGTTTTTAGTAGATTGTTAATGAATTAATGAATTGTTTTACTTCATCTATTACCGCCCAAATTTATATCAATCAAATCCATCCATTTTTTACATTGGAACATGAATCGATAGGACTGTCAACCATAATATTCGACTTTTAGATTATTCGGACGGTACAAAAAAGCTTATAATATGAAGAGAAACACTCAATCAAAACTTAAACGTTAATATCCATCCCTATGCGCAGAAGACCGAGGAACGACAGTGGAGTAGTGTCTCCAGAACGGTGGTTTGATTCGCTTGGAGTAACACAAATTTGGAATCAACGATGGCAGAGTCAAGCGTGAAACAACAGAAAGAGGATGACACAGACAGGATTAGTAGTTTACCGGACTGTATACTTTGCCATATAATGTCCTTCCTCCCTAATCCGACCATTACCTCTGTGACGACTATGAGTCTTGTGTCTCGCAAGTGGCTCCACCTCTGGCAGCAGCTACACTTGTGATTACATTGAACTATGTTATTTTATTTTTTTCAAAATTTTACCGGTGTTGTCGGTATCAGTGTCATGTCTGGTATCCGGTGTGTGTCCGTGTTTCATAGGTCCGTTTGTTTCAAAATTGTTTTAATCCTATGAAATTGCCAAAATAAATGTCTTAATGCTGGAAATGAAATTTGGTATCAATTTACATATTATGGGTGCGCTTGTTTCAACTTTAAAAAAATAGATTTTGATTTAAAAGAATCTAGAGATTTTTAAAAAAATCTAAAGTTATTTCTGTTTGTTTACTGTCATAAGAATCATTTTTTAAAGATTTGAAGCTCTTACACTTGAGTTCCTTATGTTTATAAAAAAATAGATTTTGAAAAAACTATTTGAAATAGCTTTTCATTTTATGGCTAAAAATGATTTTTTTAACAAAATGGATTTTTTTAAAATCTAAAACAAAAACTACAAAAATAAAAAAGTGATTTTTTTAGATTAAAAAATAGATTTTTTTCAAAAAAATCAAAAACAAACGGGCCCTATGTCTAACCTTACTTCCATCATGTAAACAAATATACAAGTTATCTATAACCTCTCTTGTCTCTTGAAAACACTGCAGTCTTATGTTTGTAGAAATCAAAATGAATGTTCAATATTTTTTGGTTCATTTTCCATCACTGAAGAAGTTGTACATACTCATCTTCAACGCTGCGGATCTAATAGTTTCCTTTCTCTCTGCCTGCCCCGTGCTGGAAACTCTGGAAAGTGATTACTTTTGCTATAATGACATATCTTTGACCAAAGTTCCTGTTCCACCTTCCTCCAGCTCCAACAGATTGAAATCCACCAATCACAATTTCACTTGGACTTATTTTAAGTTAGGTAACATCACATTGGGCATTGTTGGAAACTTTCATAGTATGGTGGAAGCATTTCTCGATGTCTTTTCCCCGGGTGAAGGTGAATTTGTCGACCCTATTCTCGAACACATCCGAGATTATGAAGAGGAGACACATCTACTTTCGCGTCATTCGACATCAAAGGTGAAGTTTTTTTTTTGAATGGCCAATGCTAGTAATTAGTTATGGTTATGTTTTTTAATATACCTAGTTGGTACTAATATTGCGCCATCTCTTGTTGTTATCGTGTACAAGCAGTTGCCACTTCATGCCCCTGTTCTAAATTTTCATGAATTTAGCAATTTACTTCACCTAAAGTTCATTCTTCCCGGCTTCAATTTGAATCCTCTGGTCAATGTGCTCGAGAAATGCCATATGCTTCAAGTTCTCATAATTCTGAGCAGCAAGGTTTGTTGACTGCTCAAGTTTAATTTAATCAATTTCTGGTCTGTCTATATATGCATGCATGCCTGCACGAATCTATCTGTGCAAAGATATATTTTTGAGTCATGGCATGGTGTCAACTCAACACCCACTCTCACGTACGTAGACCTCCTCCATTCATGAAACCCATTTTTGCTATACCTTCTTTCTTCATTTCCGATCAAATCTGGCCTCCTCATTCAAAAATAAAACCACCATCGTCTTCCTCTAATCATCCTCTACAAAACTCATTCATTTTTTCCTTGACCGGAGCAAAAACACCCTCGACCACCGTATCGGAACTCGCCGCTGCTACGCCGGAGTTACAATCAAAACCTTCTTTTATTTTCATTAAGATTTCCTCAAAGGTTATTTGTTAATTTCGTTTATGTCAATCTCATTTTCAACCACCTGCAATATTAACATATGTTTATAAATTTGTTTATTGAAGTGCTTTTATTGAATGGGGATTGTTAATCTGTTTGGTGTTTGTTTTGTTATTATCTGTAAGTTTTATTTTTTTGTTAAACATGCAGTCATGGCAGGAATGAGTGAATCAGCTCAAGTATCCTTAGAATGAATGAAAAGTAGCTTGCTTTTCTCTTGGTAAGCATTGTTTTAAGGGAGCTTCTATGAAGAAGTCGGGCAATTGACTTCTTCGATGCAGTCGTTTAATTCAGCCAATCAGATTTCAAGTGATGACACATCAGATATAGGTCAAATTCTAATATGGACTGCTTGCTCCATATGTTCCACCATGGACATGTTTATTTCATGATCTTAACGGTTAGATTCACTTGATCTCTATGTTATTGTGGTACACCGTCTACACATGATTTTTCTTCTAGTATCAATTCTCTCTCCTCTTTATTTCACTTTCTTTATTTATCCATATTCTCTCTCTTCCAGATTTTTATTAAATCAACATCTTCATCTTTCCTTCATCTTCTTCATCATATCTTCATCAACTTATTCATCATCTTCATGAGAGAAAAAAAAAAACCCAAAAAATTAAAAAAAATGAAATTACATAATAAAAAAAAAACATTACAATTAAATACTTTTCCATAAAAACACTTCCAATTTCATCCAAACACACACAAAATCTTCTTATTCCTTTGCAAATTCGTTTTCTCCATTTTTGAGTATCTTTTGTTGAATTCAAATTATTTATTTTTATTTTGAGTGTTTAAATTAAAAGGAAATGTTATTATGTTCATGATTATGTGTTCGAATTGAGTTTTCGGTGATAAAATGAGTTAAAAGGTAAGGTTTTTATTTTTTCGGGTCGAATGGGTTCAACTGGATCGTAACGACCCGTATGGAGGTAGAAGATGAAGTTTAAAAAAAAAAAAAAAACATTGGCTGAACATAGGAATTGAACCCCCAACCTCCAAAAATCATAAAATCAAGCTTAACCAACGCAACATCAAATACATTCACAAAATATTAGCATTATAACTCTACTTAACCACTAACCACTGTGCAAATTTTAAAAAGTAATAAATTATTATATAATTATCATAAAATTAACAAATCTTAGGATTTTAATTTGCTGACCTATTCTCACTCATTTTTTGAGTGTATTGAAATTAATAAGTTTTTTATTTAATAAATTACTAAATTTTAAAAAATAAAATTGTGGAACATATCGTTATCTTTCTACTCTTTTATTAAAAGACATTTTTATATCTCTACTCTTTTTTTTACAAACTTTAATCTCTCTACTTTAAACTTTAATGCAAATAATTGACACACACAAATCCATATTAAAACCCTTAATTTAGTGATTTAGTGAATTTTAATGAGGTTAATTAGGGAATTTTAGTGGTAATCACATTTCTTATTATAGTAGTAGGTTTTTAATTATCCTTAATAAGATTCATAATCTTGCTAATTTCATGGGGTTAATTGTAAATTTTTAATTAACTTTTAATCTCATCGTTAGTCTATAGGCTTCTTACTGGTATTGGTAATAGGAATTATTAAAGAACTTTTTTTTTGAAACAAGGAATTATTAATGGTGTGTAGGTGTCCAATCTCTTCTCATTAGTATTGAGAATATATGTTCCTATCAATCAATAACTATTAATTTCATCAAGTAGATTTAAATAGATTGTTCCAGTCAGTGATACTAATTTTCAAACTCACAAGCTAATCACGATATTTGTCTCTTTTTTTCTACTCTCTAAGGTCAATATTTGTCTCTATTATCAGCGGTTTAAAATTTAATGAATAAGGTGAGTGTTTTGTAATTATTTGGTTCACAATACATCTTTATTATATAAGTTTTTCGTCCTTATAAATATAACAAATTTTGATTTTAGTCCCTATAAAATTAAACTGAATGTTTTCATCCTCACAAAAAAAATTATTTTGTTTTTGGTCCTTAATGGATATAATTTTAACGTGTTTTTGACATTTTTTGAACATAATATGAATATATAAATGTCGAATATAATAAACAGACATAATATGGATACAATTTGAACATAAAAGAGTTATAATTTTGCCATTTATATGAACATAAAATGGCCATTAAGGACGAAAAACAAAATAAAAAAATTTGTGAGGATGAAAACATTCAGTTTAATTTTTTAGGGACTAAAATCAAAATTCGCTATATTTATAAGGACGAAAAACTTATTTAACCCTTTTTTCTTTACTTAATCCTTAAATTAATAAGTCTATTAACAAATGACTTATCAACTTCCTCTAAAAAAAAATGACTTATCAACTTAATTAATAAAAATATTACTAATGATCACATTCTTTTTTGACTAAAAAATGATCACATTCTTAAAAAGTGAATGGCTATTTGACAAAAAATACTACTAATGATCACAATTAAAACAAATTATGAGTTTAAAATCGATATATAAATTATGGAAGTCTATTCCAACATCCATTTTTTTTAACATTTCTTCATCTTCTTTCGTCCTCATCTTCATCATTTTCTTCAAAAGTTCATCAAACACATGAGAAAATAAATAACAAAAAACTCATAAAAACATTTTTTTCCTTTATTAGTTTCTATATTTTCTAAAAAAATGATGCATTATTTTTTTTAGGGTGGAAGGTGATATGTATATTATTATTATTATTGTGTAAATATTACATTTAAAAATAATGTGGTCTTTTCCTTAAAAAAAAATAATGTGCTCTTTTCGAAGGAAAAAAATTATGTGTACTATGCCATTAATAAATGAATGCACTACATATATGAGAATGATGAGAATAGTTATAAATATTTGGATTAATTTTAGATGGTTGTGATTAAAAAACAATACTTGTGTATCTCCTTATTCTATTATTTTTTCCTAACTGCTTTTTTTCTACTCCAAGGAAATTGCGCTTTTATTGTAGAATTAACTAGTATTAATGGGCACATTTATCAGCAAATTTTTTTTAATGGGCGAAATTGAACTCGACGATTTAGACCGATTTTGAACATCGAAAATGATGATTATAGAAATTGAACCCGACGATTTTGAACAATTATCTACAATTAAATGTAACCTTGATGGGATTCAGTATTGGAAAAAAGGAAAGAAAAAAAAAAAAACTTTATATTGCTTCTACTACCATAATGCACAAAAACTTTGATGGTTTAGTGTCTACTACGACAATAAATGATGATAAGTGGAATACATAAATAACTTTGGTACAGAAAAACTGTATTGGAAAACGATTAGTATCCACTACTATAATTAATGAGTTAGATATGGAAGAAATAACCAATGTTAAACACTTTTAATATGAGTATGATTTCAATGCACACCGTTTACATAATTAGTAATAGACATTATTTAAATAAAAAATAGTAACATATATATAAGTGTAAATAATGTCATTTTCATCAAAATAGTGTTAAATGTAAGGTATTTTATATTCATTTAAAAATGTTGGGTGTTTCTTATTTATCTACCATTTTTTTAGTTCAATAATTTGTGACATTTTATAAGTGTAATTTTCTTAAAAAAATGTCGAGTCACCCGATTTAATCCAATTTAACACAAATAATTTTTTTTTATAGAGACCGAGTTATATAACCGAGTCATCCGATTTAATAAAAAAACATTTAATAAGAACACTTATTAATGTTGATATTTTGAAAAAGTCATGAGTTTTCAAAATTAGAAACCTAGTCAACACGGAAGTACATTGCTCTGACGATCAAAACGGACCCAATTGACTGACGCTATCAAATATAATTAATCAGACAGTTGAATATGACCTTATTGGAATAAGAATGAAGCACGAACTAGAACTTTGGAAATCAGAATCTTTGATGTAAGTCGATCTGACAAACTATCACATTAGAAACCTAGTCAACATGGAATGACATTGCTCTGACGATCAAAATGTACCCAATCGACTAACGATATCAAATATAATCAATCAAAAATCGGAATCTTCTGTGTAAGTCATATCTTACAAACTATCCCATTAGAAACCTAGTCAACAGGGAAGGACATTCCTGCGACGATCAGATCGAACCCAGCCGACTAACGAAATCAAATATAATCAATCAGACCGTTG
>Ga0315915_1009163_pt1 | contig 11341 bp, 8 predicted proteins | sample MpolbnodulesMG_FD_207738 | JGI IMG/M metagenome (GOLD analysis project Ga0315915, IMG submission 207738) | Medicago polymorpha root nodule microbial communities from Los Angeles, California, United States - branched nodules | ecosystem: Host-associated > Plants > Roots > Nodule | place: USA... | reverse complement strand
TTATCTTTATTTATTAATTTTATTAGGTCTGCAACAACTTAACCTAATAATTTCCCTTTAAAATGCTGCATTAGGTTAGCAACAATTTAACCTAAAAAATTCCATCTAAAATGCAGCGCAAAAATTTAACGTAACAAATTACCTCTAAAATGCCGCAATCCCTAATATTTCTCCTCACTGATGAGCTTTTCATTCCTATCATGTTGTGTCATCGTTTGTATATATCTATTGTTTATGTAGACTTTATTTTTGACAAGTTGTTGTACACTTATTTAATACGTTTACAAACATAATACCCTAATTTCCATGCAAACTCGACTACCCTAATTTCCAGGCAAACTCGGCTATATATAGCAAACCCTTAACCGTGTTTCTCTCAAAAAAAAAAAACCTAAATCGTGGTAAATTACACAGACAGCAAAAGAATCATATATTTTTATTTTTTGATTTTTGCAAATGGAAGGACATGACCTCCTTACAACCTTCCTCTCATACCACTGCTTAACTAATATTCTAATTTAACATGCATTTTATCAATATGCATGTGTTGTTAAGAATTGGAATATCCTTTTTGCGTTTTTTGTTTTTAGTTTGAGATGTTTACACCAATTTTGACAGTCTTCCTATTTAGTTTTGTCGCAATTTCTTGGTCTATTTATCTAAGGATTCAGACTGTGTTATGTAATGTCATGTTTTTTGAACTTAATCTGAATTTTGTTTCGTTCAAAACCTTATTCTGCTGTTAGCCTTTATTTCCTATGCATACTTTTATTATTTCTTTTTTTGCAAGCAAAGTTGTGCAACTGTGAATGAATATTGAGGTGAGAATCACCTTTCCTTGGATCGAATTGCATATAGAGGAAGGGGAAAGTGATTCTGCAACAGTACTTGGCGGTTGTTTGTTTTGTTAAATAAGTTCTCATTTATTTCACTGGTGGTCATTGTTTTTAACTAATAATATCATCATCAATTTAATTGTATTTTTTTTTGTTGAGCAAATCATCAATTTAATTGTATTAATAATTAAATACATGGCAATGTACTAAAATTTTCATATTTCTTTACCAAATTATTGATAGGATTAGGGAATTTTCTTTTATAATATTTTCATATTTTATACATTATATGAAGTGTTTTATTTTGTCTACTATGGATTATCACCTGTTCTTTTTTTCACCATTACCAATTATATATTGCATTTTATTATTCGTATGTCAATCCCTTAACAATAAACCCGTGTGATGCACAGGTCAACATTCTAATAAATGTTAACCCATCTCGCTATACTTAACCTAATTTTAACCTAATTTTTCCCTCCACACTTTTGCATTTCATGTTTATCTAAAAAGTAAAATAAAATTATGTTCCTAATTATATGCTATTTTTTTGGAAAGGAATAACCGTTAACCTGTCTCACTATACTTAACCTAATTTCTTACTTATAAATGTTAACTCGTCTCGCTATACTTAACCTATTATGTTACGTTACGCTATTAAGGACAATGTCATGGAAATATTATGTTATGGTACAGTACCAACGTCTATGCTTCTTAATGTTATGAAATACTATATGACAATCATGACATTCATCTAAACTATTTTGTTACCTATTATCGTCATCTCTTACTTATAAATATTAACTCGTCTCACTATACTTAACCTAATTTTAACCTAATTTTTTCCTCCACACTTTCTTACTTATAAATGTTAACCCGTCTCGCTATACTTAACCTAATTTTTCCATCTACACTTTTGCATTTAATGTTTATCTAAAGTAAAATAAAATTATCTTCCTAATTATATGCTATTTTTTTGGAAAGGAATAACTGTTAACCCGTATCGCTATATCTCTTACTTATAAATGTTAACCCGTCTCGCTATACTTAACCTAATTTTTCCACCCACACTTTTGCATTTAATGTTTATCTAAAGTAAAATAAAATAATGTTCCTAATTATAAGTTATTTTTTTGAAAAGGAATAACCGTTAACCCGTCTCGCTATACTTAACCTAATCTCTCACGATGTTAACCCGTCTTGCAATTTTTAACCTAATTTTTCCCTCCACACAGTTTCTTACCAACGTCTATGCTTCTTAATATTATGAAATACTATATGACAATCATGGCATTCATCTAAACTATTTTGTCACCTATTACCGTTAAATATTACCTTCGATATGACCCGTGCGTTAGCACGGGTCGATGGTCTAGTATTATTATATTTACTTCCTTAACTAATGCCCTGAAAGCACCGGTTAATATTTTTTTTTTTAATGTAAAGTATGTAAGTTTTTCCTCCTCAAGCCGAAAAATACAACAGTTTACTTCTTTTCAAATATTTCTTTAACTAGTGTCCTGAAAGTACCGGTTAATATTTCCTTTTTTTTTAATGTACAGTACGTAAGTTTTTCCTCCTGAAGCCGAAAAATACAACAGGTTATTTCTTTTCAAATATTCCACATATACGAGAGCCAAATAATCTTCAAACCAAACAAACATGTTTAGAGAAACCTCTTAAACGACAAAAATGTGCAAGACTCTTAAAAAAAAAAAAAAAGTGCAAGATGAACGGAAAGGTCACTCTAGTTTACTGTAACAAAGTATGATCAATTTGAAAAAATAAATAAAAAATTCTACCAAAAAAAATGATCAAATTTAACGAATAAAATGATCCACATCTGAAAATGAGTCGAGTCGCGCCGAACCTGTATGAGCTCGAGTCGACTCAATAAGAATTGGTTCGGCTCGAAACTCGACTCGAGTTCGAAACGAACCTTTTTTTAACTCGAGTTTGACTCGTTTAAAGTTCACGAACAACTCGGTTCGGCTCGTTAGGTTCAACTGGTAAATCTACTCTTTTAGTTAACACAAAAACAAGATAATGATTAAAGTAGTTTAAGCTTCTTTGTTAATGGCCACCTTTGTTCTTCATTCATTCTTCAAAATTGCAGAGTTTGAACAAAAGAAAATCTTCCAAGCTACCTCCTCTAAAATTGATTTTATTACATTTTCCTCCATCAAATTTTATACTTACTACTGATTTTGATTAGGTTTTGAGCTATTGTCATTTGAATGGAAAATTGAGAATTATTTTACGATACATGCTAAAATAGATTAAAAGTGAAGATGAAAATTTTTTGAAGGACTAAAAGTTGAAGGAAAATTTTAGAGTGAGTAAATCGAAAAGTTCATATATTTATAGGGATAAAATATATATATTTAACCTATATATATATATATATATATACACACAAACTTAGTGGTGCGAGAGCATACGACGAATACGTTAATTGCCTAATTTTACTTCCAACTACCATGTATTATTTTTATTTTTTTTGATGGAAACTACCATGTATTCGTTAATAGGACTATTATATACACACACAAAATCATGACATATGGTGGCAGTTAATACGTCCCTTTCACTTTTATTGTCTTATTTGGTTTCTTTTCGCTTATTTTCTTTTGGATCATACGTACCTCGCAAAACGGTCAATGTCGTTGAATTTCTAAAAAATAGATTAATAGTGGATGTTTACCATTTTTATTAAAATAAAATATTTCACAAAAGAACAAATAAAAAATAAACAAATACTTTTAGTCAAAAATAAAGAATAAAGATAATATTTATTAAAATACACCAAAAATTGGAGGATGTTGTTGGACTTGACCTAACGTTCCTCATAAAATACAAAATTTTACGGACTAATATAGTATCCAAGAATTATTGTTGATTTGAAAAATAATTTGACGTCAAATTAAAAAAACGCGATGAGAGAGAGAGAGAGTGGCGAGAAAACCAGCGGCGCCCAGCCTAGGATTATCCCTTGGCAACCGCGTCGGAACTTATCTCCGGCAGAGAGATACACTGGGGGGAATGAATGGGGTCCAGCCAGGGTGGCCGAAAATGGGGGATATGGGAGATTGGTCTGTGGTTAGGTCTAGGAAGAGGAAAGCGACGCAATCGGAGGATCGAAGATGGGATAGGTCAAGGGTATCGGCACAACAAGGAGGATTGGTTCAGGCTAGGGTTCAAAATCGACAATCAATGGATGAGGAAGATGAGATTTCTTGGTAGCTTTCAAGGTTTCGACATGATGATACTTCTAAGGAAGATGGTAGGGTTTCCAAATATGCCGGGTGATTCTTCGTTATAAATTCAACAAAGGTTGGAGGATGCAGGATTTAATAATGTCGTTGTAACTCCAATGGAGAGTGATAGGGTGTTTCTTCATTGCAGCGTGGGAGAGGACATTTGGCATGTTTTCAATGAGGCCTTAGATTTTTTCGGAATGTTGTTTTCTGACTTGCATAAATGGTCGTCAGAGGATGTTAGGTACGAACGTGGAGCATGGATCCGTGTGTTGTGGCACTCCTGTTCATACTTGGAATGAGTTGTTTTCAAGTTGTGTGTTTCGGGGTGTGGAAGATTTATTCGGTCTGATGATTGCACGATGGATAAGGCAAGGTTGGATTTTGCACGAGTTCTTATATCGACTTCATTTTTAGAGGTGATTAACACAACATATGAAGTGTTTATTGATGGTTGCAAGCATTCGATCAAATTGGTGGAGGAGTGAGGTTGCAACCTAGGGGAAATGCTTTTTTGTCGGAAGAGGAGACTGAGTCCAGAACGAAAGCGTTATCAAAACAAAATGACGCTCCCGGCATGGAAGAGGTGCAAGGGGAGTTGGATGATGTGGTGAATGATCTTAATAAAGAATGGAGCAAACTAGACGAGCAGCCGGAAGAGAATGAGATTGATGCAGCCATGGTTAGTGTGCATGCCAATACGATTGTGATGCGAGGGACTTCGGTTCAGATGGAACAACAATCACCAAATCCAGCAACTAAGATGCTGCATGTCCATCAAGACATGTCTAGTTACATTAAACATCACAACAACGCGGACGTGCTTTTGATGAGTTTGTTGAAGGGAACTTTGGTTCCATCTTGCTCATGTCCTTTGTTGGAGGGCCGGTCTAGAAATCAAGGGCCTTGGAGAATTGCTAAACTCAATCAATTTCATGTCGGTGTTTGTGTTTATGACAACATAAGGAAATCTAACAATTCTGCTCAGCTCATATCCAAACCTTTATCTTCATTTTAGCCGAAATTAAAGAAGAAGGTTGGAGTTTCACTTAATCATTATGTTGGTTTCTTAAAGCGTATTGCAAGAATGCCTAAGAAGGACAAGAAGGCGATTTTAAAAGTTTTAAAGAAACAGGCGCGCAAGAGGAAAGAGGTATCTAATGCTTCAAATGTCGTGGTTAATTCAAACTCTAATTCTTCTAATAATTCAAGTTCGTCAATGAACAAAGATTGGGAAAATTGGGTGTTACTTCATGGTAAGAAGGATGTCGTGGTGGAGGATGTGTGGGGTACAGGTAAGGCGTTGGGGGTGAAGTATAAAAGGGACAAAATGAATAGGTTTAACTTGTTGTCGAGGGCGGGGAGATGAGAGTGAAGGGCAGAGGGAGTGAGTTCATTGGCGGATGGGAGAGTAAGATGGAGGGGGGGTGTTGGTGAGGGGAGTTAGGGTTTGGTTGAGTGTGCGTTGGTGGGGGAGGAGTGGGGATTCAATGAAGGTTGTTTCTTATAATTCCAGGGGTCTTGGTGGTGTTGAGAAGAAGGCGGAGGTTTGTCGTTTAGTTCAAGAAAATCATCCTTTTGTGTTGTGTCTGCAGGAGTCTAAGATGAGTGTGGTTGATGATTTTTTTATTAAGACTCTGTGGGGGAGTGTTCCTTGTGGGTATTCTTACCAATCTTACGTTGGTGCTTCCGGTGGATTGGTAACTGTTTGGGATACTTTCGTTGTGGATGTCTGGTATTCTGTGAGTTTTCGACATGTGCTTGTAATTAAAGGATGGGTGATTCCAATTTGCCAAGAGTTTATTATTGTCAATGTGTATGATCCATGTGACACGACGACGAAACAGGTGCTTTGGGCACGTCTGACAGATTTTGTTCAAAACAACGGTGATGCCAGTTTATGTGTTTGCGGCGACTTTAACTCAGTTTGTGCGGCAGACGAGAGAAGGGGCAGGAGCATTGTTTTCATCAAGTGGATGCAGATAATTTTAATAATTTTATCGATGACTGTTTGTTGATAGATCTTCCGATTTGTGGCCAGTTATTTACTTGGTATCGCGGTGATGGTATCTCGATGAGTCGCTTGGATAGATTTTTGTTGTTGAAAAATGGTTTGAGGTTTGGTCGAATTATGTTCAGGTGGCGCATCAGTAGGGTCTTTCTGATCATGTCCCGTTTGTGCTACATGTGGAGGATGCTAATTAGGGACCTCGACCTCTTTGTATGATGAAATGTTGGGAATAATATCCTGGTTATGCTGAATTTGTCCGTGAAAAGTTGAGTTATTTCTCTTTGGATGGTTGGGGTGGCTATGTTCTGAAACAGAAGCTTAAAATGATAAAATTTTGTTTAAAAGCCTGGCATCAGCAACATTCCAAGAATTTAGACGGGAAGATTTTAGATGTGAAGAATCAGATTTCTTCCCTCGACATCAAAGGGGAGGAGGTCGTGCTTCAAGATGATGAGATTAAGGAGCTTCACGACGTATCTGCTAACTTGCATTCCATGGCTCGAGTGCAGACAAGCATGAATTGGTAGAAGGCGAGGGTGACTTGGTTACAAGAAGGTGAAGCAAATTCAAAATTCTTTCTTGATATGATGTTAAATAGACAACGACGTAATTCTATTCATCTGGTTCATGTTGACAGTGTTCTAGTTGAAGGAGTGCAGAATATTAGATCAGCGGTTTTTAACCACTTTTCTACTCATTTTAGATCCCTGGATGTTAATAGGTTGGGGTGGAGGATCTAAATTTCTGAAAACTAACTCATGCTCAGTCAGGTAATCTTGTGCGCCCTTTTTCCCTGGATGAGATCAGACAGGCAGTTTGGGATTGTGATAATTTCAAGAGTCCCGGGCCGGATGGGATCAACTTTGGTTTCATTAAAGAATTTTGGCAAGAATTGAAAGATGACTTTATGAGGTTTTTGACGGAATTTCATCGTAATGGGAAGTTGACGAAAGGAGTAAATTCAATGCTTATTGTTTTGATTCCAAAAGCGGTCAGTCCTCAAAGGCTTGTTGACTATCGCCCCATTACCTTGATGGGTTGCATGTATAAGGTATTGGCAAAGGTTCTTGCTAACATGTTACGCACAGTCATTGTAGTGTTGTTTCTGATTCATAGTCAACTTTATTTATTGGAAAACAGATTCTTGATGGTATTCTTATTGCTAATGAGGCGGTGGATGAAGCTAGGCGCATGCACAAGGAATTGCTTTTGTTTAAAGTGGATTTCAAAAAGGCTTATGACTGGGTGGACCTTAATTATCTAAACTCGGACATGGTCAACATGAACTTTCCGACCCTTTGGCGAAAGTGGATTCTTGAATGTGTTGGAGCGGCAACCGCATCGGTCCTTGTAAATGGGTACCCTACTGAGGAATTTTCTATCGAAAGGGGGCTCTGGCAAGGGGACCCTCTCTCACCTTTTTTTTATTATTGTTGGTGGCTGAAGGGTTTAACATTTTGATGAAATCTATGGTGAGCAATAATTTATTTCGTCCGTATGGTGTTGGCGGTCAGGGCGAGGTGCAGTTGTCTCACCTTCAGTTTGCGGATGATAGTCTAATTATTGGGGAAAAGTGCTGGTTAAATGTGCGCTCTATACGGGCAATGTTGATGTTGTTTGAAGAGGTATCCAAGATGAAGGTTAATTTCCACAAAAGTATGCTGACAGGTGTTAACATTTCTCAAACATGGTTATCAAAAGCTACATCTATTATGAATTGTAGAAACGGTACTATTCCTTTCGTTTACTTGGGGTTGCATATCGGTGGGGATGGTAGAAAAATTAGTTTTTGAAAACCTGTGATTGACTGTATTATTGCTCGATTGTCGTTGTGGAATAATAAGTTTCTTACTTTTGGTGGTCGTCTGATACTTCTGAAGTATGTCTTGTCCTCTCTTCCGATTTACTTTCTTTCCTTCTTCAAGGCTCCCACATGTATAATTTCTTCTATCAAATCTATATTTAAAAGTGTTTTTTTTATGGGGGGGTTGTTAGGTTTCTAAAAAAATTGCTTGGATTAAATGGGGTTCTGTGTGTTTGCCAAATGGAAAAAGCTGAATTCCTTCTTATGGTTGTCATCGAATCAAGTTCCGATTGCTTTTTATTATCATGATTGGTGGCGACACTCGCTCCTTTGTATGGATGTTATGTAATCTTTTTATTTTTTTCTGGTTGTCGACGACCTCGTGTTAGATGTTATTGACATTGTAACAAATATTGTGCAATTCACCACTTTTAGCACATCTTGTACGGGGTGAATCACTTTTGGTTTGAGCAATATATTCCATTTTAATTCGTTAAAAAGAAATATAATACATCCAAATAAAATTACATGACTAGAATTTTATAGTACAATATTAAGCCTATATTCTCTCTCTTTCACAAATATGTAAAAAAAAATCACATTACCATGTGGCATAATTGAATTAGTAAATATCATGAGATATTATATTACTGAAGTGTAATCCTTATCGAGGTGAGCAATTCTTTTTAGACACCAACCAAATCATCAAAATAAAATAAAAAAATTGAAAAGAAACAAAATTTCTCTTTCTTCTTAACAATGACCCCGGTGTTTAAAACAAATTTATATTTGTACATAAAAAAAAAAAATTGTATTTAATTGACTTGGCGTCAATTATTCATGTTTCTTATTCCAATGACTTGGGCGGGTGTTTAAAATAATGTATTTTTTTGTATATCAGCACCTAAAAAATTATATTTGATTGACTTGGTGTAAGGGTTGAATATGTTTTTAATCTCTGCAAAATTATAAGCTTTTACGTTTAGTTTCTACAAAAAAAAAATTCACTTTTAGTTCATATTTACATTTAATAGGGACTATTTTGGATGACTAAAAGTGCTCATTTTTTGTAAAATGTTTTTAAAATAGGGACTTTTCTTACAAACTACAATATTATAGAGAACTAAAATTACCATCAAAATTTTATAGGAACTAAACTTAAAAACTTAAAATTACCTATTATTCATTCAATACCATCAGAGGTATAAAGAAAGAGTTGTGATAGACGTCATAAATTAACGAAGTGACAGAAAATTAGAGATAAGGAAAAATGAGATGTAAAATAAAATATTTAAGTGACTTCTGATTTTCAGACCTGCAGTCTTGCCTAGTCTGAGGCTTGAACACCTGTAAATGGAGATAAACTGACGCTTTTGTCGAGTTGGTTGATAGTGTGATGAGCAGGTATGGACAAGATGATATGGATAATGGAGGATATTATTTTGAGGAGAAGGATAGGTCCTAACATCAGAAAATGCCTACAAAAGATTGTTGATGGACACTTCACAGCAACGGTGAAGGTGTCGGGTGTAACGACCTGATTTTACGATTTTATTTATTTAATTGCTTTATTACTTATTTAATTGTTTGGTGTTTTATATTTGTTGATTATTTGGATTTTAGAGATATTAAGGGTATTTTGGTACTTTTGGGTATGAAGAGTTATTTCATGAGGATTGGTAGTAACTTGGGCTAATTAATAGAATAGTGTTGTATGAGTAATATTGAGGGTTTTAATGAAGTGATTGTGTAGTAACATTTTGTGAGTGATAGAAAGTTACTACGTCCATTAGTGAGTGTGACTAAGCGAATGAGTATATAAGAGGGTAGCCTTTGTGAAAATTAGGTTAAGAGCTCATTTGTTCATTTTGAGAAAAGAGGCATCGAGAGAGAAAGTGAGAGAAAGAGGTAGAAGAGGAGAATTCAAGAGAAATGGAGACCTAGCTTGGGGGAAAGCTCAAGAGTGAAATTAGAGTGAAGATTAAAGTTGCTTTTGAAGATTAAGGTAAGAGGAAAAGTTTATATTTACCATTAAGTGATTATGAGTGATAGAGTGGTTATGGGTTATGTTTGATTATGTGATTTTCATGAAATTTGTGTTATGATAAGTTGATTTTCGTGCTTAATGATATGCTAATTATGAGTATGATGAACTTTGTGAATTTCAGTTGTTTTATGTGCTTAAACTCATATTTGATGGTATAGATAATTTGTTCTTTATATTTTGACTTAAAGGTGTGAAAATTGTGTTGTTGTTGTTGTTGTTGTTGTTGTTGTTGTTTGTTGAAGAATTCATGATTTATATTCTTTCTATGTTAATGGGTATATGAAAGTGATTTAATTTGTTGGAACAATATGTGTTTAACGTTACCCTTTGAGTTTTGATGATAACAAGGTATTAAAAATTTCAATTGGATATGCTAATATTTGTTCAAGTGTGCAAGACCATAAACAAAAATTTAAGTGTCTTTATATAAAGATTAGGTTATGGAAGAACCAATGAGAGCAATGGAATTTACAAAAAGGAAGCTTATGTTACAAGATAGAGTTTGAAGAAGATAGCATCTGAAGACAATTAGAACAGCTCATCAGAAGCAGTTCATCAGAAGCTGTCTAGCAGAAGCTGACGTCATCAGAAGCTGAAGATCATCAGAAGTTGAAGATTGGAAGCTCAGTTTGTCAAATGTTGTTATTCTCATGCATATGATTGCAGAAGGAATGAAAGCCTGGAGCAACGGCTAATTCAGAGGAATTTGAAGGCATTGGATGCTTATCCACTGAAGAATGCAGGAAAAGGATAATAGTACAATTGTACAACCATTACTCCACTCTTCATGTCTGCTATAGTACAACATAACAGCTATATCAACGCTGGTTTCTCTCTATTATTGGAATGGTTTTGAAATTGTTCCTTCACAAGACAATAACCATATCAAGCAACATATCATTGGGGAGACCTGCTTGCAATTTCCAACGTATCTTTCACACCTCTATATAAAGGAGTGAGACATGCTATTTGGAAATGAAAACTCTTACAACAATTTTACAAGTGCCACATCATAGAATTTCTTAACAACTTTCATATCTTAGAAATTCTAGAGTCTTAAGAGTCGTATCTGATTTGTACTTGAAGTGGAAGAAATAGTTACAAGAAATGGGGGGTTTGAATTGTGACCCTTTTAAAATTTTGTCCTGCAACTTAAATAAATATGTATACTCAAGAAGGTTCTTGGTAAATGTTAGTCTAAGAAGATTAGAGTATTAGATATATAACAATTGATTTATACATGATCAAAATGTTCTAGATTAAATAAATCTTAAATGATTAAATAGTTTTGACAAGAACCGAAATGTTATGGAGAATGATTATATAAGCAGAATGAGAAAAATGATATTAAGATAAAATGTGAAAACTATTTTATCAAGGACCAGA
>Ga0315915_1009161_pt1 | contig 11343 bp, 8 predicted proteins | sample MpolbnodulesMG_FD_207738 | JGI IMG/M metagenome (GOLD analysis project Ga0315915, IMG submission 207738) | Medicago polymorpha root nodule microbial communities from Los Angeles, California, United States - branched nodules | ecosystem: Host-associated > Plants > Roots > Nodule | place: USA... | reverse complement strand
CCCCCCGTTTATCTTTTATTTATTATTGTTCCCAAATTAGTAACGCGAATTGTCTAGTTGGAACGACAATTCCTGTGGATGTACTCTACTTACACTTTATTATTTGGTAAACGTTTTGGTACACTTGCCTAAATCTGATCGTTAATACACTTAAAATGCATTGAGCTTAAATATGTTTACTACTCAGAGTTTGTGTAAACACAATCTGTTTTGTTATCGCAGGTTGTAAATATCTCGATTGAGATTAGAAAGTCCTTTAAGTTGAAGTAAGGAAATCTAAGACTAGGTTGTCTTTGTATTGTCGTTGTAATCATGATTTGACTATAATAGATAAATCTCTTGGAAGTGCAATGAGACTGGACGTAACCCCATATTATGAGGTGAACCAAGATAAATACTTTGTGTCATCACTTCTCCCTTATCTATTTACTTTCAGCAATTGTTTTATCAATTGAAAATATTTCTAAAAAAAATGAGATCGGTACAATTCAAACCCCCATTTTCTTATGCTTTTCTCACTTTCAAAGTGGTTTTACTTTGAAGGGACTTTTCAATTTTTTTTGCTTCTTCAACTTCTCCTTTCCTTCTATAAAACTCTAGACGCATTTCCTCGTCTTTTACGAACTTGTTCTCTTGGAGTGAAGCTGTGAGTGGTGTTTAGGAAGCTTGTAGTTTACTCTCTTCAAGTTTCTCTCAGTCGTTCTCAAGTGACCGGTGACTATATCTCCTTTTGTTTAAGTTTTTTTTCCCTTCAGGAATGACAAGAACATTGATATTTGACATGACTATGCATATTTAGGAATGACATGGAGAGGGGTAGGATCCCTTTCTTAGTATCATATAAGGTCTTTACGGTTCCTTATATGTCCACATGTTAAAATAACTAAAAATAACATTTTTTTTATTAAAAAACAACAATTAATTATTAAAAAGTCATATATTTAATATAAAATACACAAATTTCAATACAACTTACTACTTGAATGTCTATTTTTTGGTGGTGGTCAGGTTCGAACCCCAACCTTACATGTATTATGCAATGTCATAATGTTTTAACAGTAGATGCAAATTTGCACTAAGATATAAATTTATTAGAACAATTTTAACAATATTTTTTTAGACAATTTTTGTGAGAGAACATTTGGACATGACATGATAGATAGATAAATAAATACAGAATTGGTATAAGATATCATCGTGTATCGCAACAAAAAATGTCAGGTGCAGCCTCCTCTTCTACTATTCTCACTACTTCACTTGTATTTTCTTCCTCATTTTCCTCCTCTCGTTTCTTCATCAGAAGAAGACTCGGTCTAAGGTCAGCGTCTTCACCGCCACGCCGTCTTTGTTTGACCCGCGAAGTACCTGTCCGCAACCTCATTATGCCTCCTCGCGCCACTCTCGGCTTCACTCACCCCGCCAACACTGAAACCCCCAAGGTCCGTGTGTTTGTTTGTTTGTTTGTTTCTTTTTTAGTAAGTAGTCTGGTGGGTAGAGCTCGCACATTTTAATTGTGAAGAAGTGATGTGTCTGAGGATCGAACCTCGGCCCCGACATATAATATGCAATATCTCTGTCAACCGAGCTAAACTCACAAGGATTTGTTTGTTTCTAATTAATATATTCCTACAAATGAAATGCAATGCAATGCAATGCAATGCCAACAGTTGCTTATTAGTGTTTGTGAAATGAAGATATCTTTTGCAGCGAAGGATACTGATACTGATGTGGCGGAATGGAAAGGGGACCTATTAGCAGTTGCCGTGACAGAAAAAGATGTTACTAGGGACGGAGAGTTGAAATTCCAGAATCCGATATTGAGAACGCTAGACTCTAAATTGGGCGGTCTGTTAGGCGAAGCTTCATCCGAAGAGGACTTCACTGGAAAACTCGGACAGTCAACGCTTCTCCGAATTACACCTGCTGCTGGACTTGGATCCAAGAGACTCGCCTTGCTTGGCCTCGGCCCATCTGTTTCCTCTACTGCCGCCTTTAAAACCCTCGGTGAGTCTGTTGCTTCTGCAGCTAACTCCGCTCAGGCTGCCAATGCTGTTGTCGTTGTGCTACCCACTTTTCAAGGACTCTCTGCCCCTAACATTGCTTCTGCAATCGCCACTGGGACTGTCGTGGGAACATTTGAGGATAATAGATTCAAGTCTGAGTCCAAGAAGAAACCGGCCCTTAAATCACTTGATATTATTGGTCTTGGAACAGGGCCTGAATTCGAGAAGAAACTTAAGTATGCAGGAGACGTATCTTCTGGAATCATTCTTGGAAGGGAGCTTGTAAATTCTCCGCCTAATGTGCTCACACCAGGTAGGTAACTTCGTATTAAACTTCTCATATTGTTTATAACTTTTAGTTATACTCTCACAAAATACCTGCTTGTTTGTTTGGGAGGTTATCAAACTTCAAAGTTTAGGTCAACCTACATCCTAATCAATTTTAAATCTAATCGTGCCAGAGTTTGTAACTTGAAAATCTCACTGTTTTGTTTTTTGATACTGATTTTTCTCATAAAAATCATTTCAAAGTACTCATTTAATTTGGTGGAAACTATGTTCTTTGAAGCCAAAACCAGGTGCAAATTCAGGCATACAAATTTGCATTAGAATCGAGAATTTGCTGAACTTGATAGTTTATTTGAGTCAGTAAGGGTTTGACAAGAACTGTGTTTTCATATGATTAAACTTGTTTTTATATTCAATGGGTTGTAACTGTTGGTTTTCATTGAGATTTTGCATGTCTGTATGGTTCATAAGGTTTGCATTATCTCTAAGTTTTCACACATGTATGTAATTGTTTATGATTAAAAGTTGAATTGAGAATTTTATTGGATCATCTCGTAGTTTGTAGAGAAAGGAATGCAAAAGAAGATGTAAAGAATAGGATTAATTAATTACTTTTTATCATAATCAGTTGCGTTTGTATGTGAATTATGTGGTAAGGAGGAGGGGCGCTGGTGCTAGAGAGCTGGGAAATATCGAGGAATATTCTGCGGATCGTTGTAACTACTTGATAGAATAATACCACCATAACCCATCTTAAAATGTCTACTAGCAAGACTCATGGACTGATCATGGAGCTTCTGAGATCTACCTACTTCTAGTGTTGACTGTATCTGTCTTAGTACTGCAAAGTATATATTAATATTCTTTTTATAAGTAAATATATATATATATATATATCTATATATATATCACTAGGTAGAATGAGTTCTAACCTGAATACAAAAACTTAATTGATATGATATATAAATATTAATATATTTTAAAGGACAACCACATAAATCAGAAAATTATAATCCAATTTAAACTTGCCATAATATGCCACCAACAAAGAATAAGAGATTTGGCCAAATCTTAATATACTTCTGCAGTTTTGATAATTTATATATTTGATCTTTATGAATTGTTTTACACAGGAGTATTGGCAGAAGAAGCATCTAAGATAGCTTCAACATATAGTGATGTTTTCACTGCCAAAGTATTGGATGCTGAGCAGTGTAAGGAATTGAATATGGGATCCTATCTGGCTGTTGCTGCAGCCTCAGCAAATCCTCCTCAGTTTATCCATCTGTGTTATAAACCACCAACTGGACCTGTCAATGTCAAGTTGGCATTAGTCGGAAAAGGTTTGACTTTTGACAGGTAATTAAATTAGCCAAAACCCAACCTATTCATCTGTGTTTATACAATACTTGGTAGATGGCTTGTCTTTCTTTGTTTGAAACAATGGCATGGTCAGAAATGTTTTTCATTAATGAAATTTTACACAGATAGACACTTGACACTTGTTAGGGTAGTGACCATGCTTGAGTATCGAGTATCGACAGTGGCGTGGTTTTGCATGGTTTATCCATTGAAGAGTATGGTGCACCATATATTTATAGAAACTATTAGTGCAGTCTTACTTTATTACCAATTAGAATGATAAACTACTGGACCATAAAGTTTTATGATATTTCAAAACTATCATCTAGTTTGATGCATAGTTGTCAATCCTACCCAGATAGGGGCACATAGAAGCCAAGTATAAAAACACTGTAATGGTATATCACAAAATGAAGTACAGGAGTGGTTTAGTGTTACGGCCAAAATAGCTGATGTTGCGGCAGCTATAGCGCCACACCTTAGAATATGTTTAAAATTCAAAATGAAAAAACCCTTCCAAATTGGAAGGTTATTGCTTTTTGCCAGGGGTAATTTTGGATTATGCAATTACAAAACACTAGAATGTTTGACTCCTCACTCACTCTATCTTACTCTTGTTTTCATTTTTCATTCTCTCCCTGGTCAGTCACAACTAGTTGTTGTGTTTTTATGTATATAGTAGTAATTATATAAACTATATACAAATTTTAAAATAGGGCTATCCAGCTGTCACACTATAGCGTTTTTGGGTCAGCTGCCATCTGAGATTGTTAACAATGATATTCATAACTACATTCAATATCATATATTAAGCAAAACATACAAGTAATTACCAATAAAAGTCAAGTGCAATAGATAATAGCAAACCAAGAGTCTGAAGGGAAAGAAAAAGATTTATTTTTGTCCCTTAAGCCAGTTTGTCTGCGAAATTCCGAACCCTCTCTGTAAGTTCTCATTTTAAGGTTATTTTGGATTTATAGGGTCCCTCCCACTGTGCGGCCCAGTAGGTTGTATTGTGTCCTTATCCAATAATGACTGATATGGCGCACCCTCAATCTGCGATGCGCCGATGCCACAACTGTTAAATTGCGCCTACCACCATAGGTTTGAGGGCCTTATTGTTGTAGATATGCTATTTATGAATAGTACCTTTTTTAAGAGTCATATATCAATCTGTACAGCCCATTACACCGCAGAGCTACTATTTAACTACATGTGTTCACATAATTCAATTCTCTGTACATGGTTTATTAATTCTATGGATTACCTTTGCAAGGTACATGATCCTTACCGTATGAATTGCACTTCTCCTTTTAAATCAACAATTGATCAGTTTTTTTCTAATACTAGCAGTCCCTTGATGTTTAAATTTATTGTCAAATAGTTGCTCTTCACCTGCTTTGTGATGCTCAGGCTCCATACCATCTGAATTGCACTTTACATTTTATGTTACGTCTTTTCAAATCGTAATAGTTACATGAAGGTCATATTCTTGGTTGTTTCAATTTCAATCTATGGATAACTTGATGGGTTGGAAGTGATAGGCAATAGCACGATACATCAAAAATGAAATGCGCCTAGTTTTTAGTTTAGATTGTGAAGTTTGTTGCAGTGATAAATAATGGTCGATTAGTGAAATTTCTTTCTTTTATTTGTGAGTTTTTGACATGATAGTACTAACTTTTCTTTGTTGTTATATTTTCTTTTTGTTATTGTGTTAGTGGTGGCTACAATATAAAGACAGGACCTGGCTGTATGATTGAGCTCATGAAATTTGATATGGGTGGATCTGCTGCAGTTTTTGGAGCAGCAAAGGCTATTGCTCAAATCAAACCTCTTGGAGTCGAGGTCTGTTATTTAAATTACCCTGTATACTTTTTCCTTTTCAAAGAATATTTTTTTGTCTGAGACTCTAAATCCTCAAAAGTTACATTAGACCTTGATGTGAACCTCAAATTATAGAAACAGTAAATGGAAGAAAAGCATATGGAAATTAAAAAGTGTATTGTTCCTGAAAGTGAAAGATAACTGCTAAAGGATGAATATCCTAATGTACCGTTCTCTGCTACCCATTATAACTGAATTCCACTCTCTGCCACATCATCATTCATTCCAAACCATCGGCCTCTTCTGCTGCTTTGCAATTTGACCATTTGGACTTTCATTCCTCAATTGGGTTCTATCAGACCTTTACTAATCTTTCCATTCCAGAAATTAGAACCCAAGATTTCACTTAAGGATAATGCCTTGCCATTTCAACCAATATGCAGTGGCTAAATTTATTGATTTGTGCATATTTTCTGTTGTCTTCTAACTTCAAAATTATTGATTTAAATTTATCCTTCTAAGTTTTCAAAGAATAGTATTTAAGTTTAATTACATCCTTCTGACTTTAAAGTATTGTTAAGAGCCTTTTCTTGACTACTTGGTGGTTGGTTCATCTCATGTATGTAAGGAGAGAAAATATTTAACTCATTCATATTTAATAGAGCCCCTAGCATGCATCACAAAAAAAGGGGTGCAGCAGTGGACCCTTAACCCTTTTACTTTTACCTGCTATAGCAGGCTTTTGTAACATATTTTATTATTATATAATTAAAAATGTGATTCTTCGAAAATTATTTTTGACAAAATCTGGGTTTGTGTCATTGTAATCTCCTTTACTGCATATCTTCACCATCCCACGAGTTCTCCACACCGGTCAACAATCTTGTGTGGCAAAGTCTTGGAGTCAAACCAATGTGTCAAACTCCAATCGATTTTCTTGTGTGGCATTTGTATACGTGAACAATAAATGATAAAAATAACGAGCCATGAAAAAGTTTAGGACTTTAAGATAAGTGTTTGAGACTCGAAGTCTTCACATACAATCAATTGATATTGGTTTGCTATGTAAATTCTTCTTCTCTCCTTTTCTATACTTTAAATGAGTTAAGAATCTTCTTGTAGGTTCTGATTCGAAACAATGGGTCTTCTGTATAAAAGATTATGTTAAAATTTTAGTTATATAATAAAAACAAAATTACAAAAACGGGCTATAGCAAGTAAAAGTGAAAGGGTCCACCACTGTATCTCTTTTTTGGGTGCATACTGGGGGCTCCCCATATTTAAATGTTTTTTAATTTCACTGTTGAATATAAAGGTTTTGTTGGCAATATGAAAACACAATTTTATTGCGGTGAGCAGTTTATGCCGATTGTTTTGGTGTATTTGGTTGTAGTAGAATGCCTATGTTGTATAGTGCATCTTCCTCCACCAATGTTATGGATAGGGTTGTTCTTATATTCATGTTCAAAATGTTGTGCATGTGAAGGTTCATTTTATAGTTGCAGCTTGTGAGAATATGATAAGTGGGACAGGTATGAGACCCGGAGACATTGTCACAGCTTCCAATGGAAAAACTATAGAGGTGAGCGTTTACGTTTATCTTTATGGAAATATGATGTCTGTTTTTCCCTATTTTGCATATTTTGATTTTGTCTGATCTTTTTCAATTTATTTGTAAGAAAACGTATGGTAAGGTTTGTTGATACAGGAGGCAAGTTAAACACATAAGGACTCTGAATTATGATTACGTTTTCATATGATGACAGAAAGGACTAATCACTGATCTTATTTACACTAACACTACTCCCTAAACCCTAAACCCAATTTCACCTGATATATACTTTCATTTACTTTTTATAACAAAAATCTCTGTTTAAATTATTGATTTTCCAATCTCTCCATTAGAATAATTGATCCATACTGATATGTACTTACGATAAATCATTCAAAAAAAGTTCCAGATGTAATTACTAATTATGACAGTTTCATTAAATCATTTTGTTCGTAACAGAGGTGTTGTACTGTTCATGGCTTGTTGAGACATAAGCTTATCCCACACATCTTTTCATATAAGTCATCCAAGTATCGTTGTCAATGTCCAGGATGTATTAATTTGAAAAGACTCGGGGGAATTTCCGTTTTTTTATTTGACTTGATTTATGTCAGTTAATCTGTTATTTTTATTTTATTAAGCCTACTAAAATGTTGTCAAGCTTTAAGAAGAAGAATCATTCCAAGTGTATAACTGCATATCTATTTAGTGATATTTTCTACACTATGGCATGAATACATGTTTACAAATGCAAGTGAATGAACTAAAGTTTTGACAGCATAGATCTATATAATGGCAGAAGTATAATAATTGTTGTACAAAAAGTCAACGAACTCAAGTTTTGGCCTTGATTTGTTTGTTACAATTATAAAGTCAGCACTCAGCATATCCTACTGTCTAGGTTAACAACACAGATGCTGAGGGTAGGCTTACTCTGGCTGATGCTCTGGTGTATACTTGTAACCAAGGTGTGGATAAGGTATGCAGCCGTCCTTCTACATCTTTCTAATATTCCCAAAAGTCCTGATTGATTGGTTCAACAGTTATTATCACATGTTTGATAAATTTGGTGATTAATTATTTCATTTTTATTAAAATGTTCAAAACCAATCCAATTTGTCCTGTTGAATTAAAAGGAAGAATCGGAGTTCCAGTTCAGTTCTGTTTTAAAGGATTTACACAACAAATACTGGCATTTGGATTTTTATGTTTATGAACATCTAGTGCCGCTATCTACTGCTATGGTTTTAGAACTCTGCTAACATATTGGTTTACTGCTCTTCAGATAATTGACCTGGCAACATTAACTGGTGCATGTATAATTGCTCTAGGACCCTCAATTGCAGGTAATCATGAGCTTCAATGTGTAATTGTGCCGAAAAGTGTCATTTGTATGCGAGAGTACCAGGGTGCAGGGTTATTCTTGACCCATGGATCTATGGTCAAGATTAAAACAATTCTTGACACCAATTCCATATCCGATACGGTTGTCTGTTCAAGACTTGCTCCGCTCACTCTCACGTAATGGAGAGGATTCTTATTATAGGAGAGTGAGAGAGAAAACTTGACCATATGATCAAATCATGAATGGTTAAGATTAAAACATAAAGTCAGATGACTTTTTTTAGTGGTCAAATGGTTATTAAATAACTTTCAATCATAATTATTCTTCTATGGTTGTACAGTCCATACTATCAGAACATAAAAATTGTTATCTCTTGGGGAAATACAAGACCTAAGCTCTGGAAGAGACGTCTTTGAAAATACTCAATTATAGTGGCTTTTCCACTATTGAGACTTTGGTTTTAAATTGCTGTTCCCATTCAATGAACTGTTTCATTTATCAGCTGATTATTAATGCTAACTATGTTACCAAAGGTGCATTTACAACAAGTGATGACCTGGCTAAAGAAGTTTTTGATGCTTCTGATGTGAGCGGGGAGAAACTATGGAGGATGCCAATGGAAGAAAGTTACTGGGAATCAATGAAATCTGGAGTTGCTGATATGGTGAACACCGGTGGTCGTCAAGGGGGTGCTATCACTGCTGCTCTTTTCTTAAAGCAGGTATGTGCTTGATCATTTTAGTGTGACTTTTCTCAGCAACAATGCTTGATTGCAACCAGGTAGTGCTACACATAATAATCTAAATGATATGCTCAATTTCGTGTTTCTATGTATGAGTGCTTGTATTCCCCTATACTGTGTTACACGTGGAATGGATTTGATGATTTGTGACTTGATTTAAAGAGAAATTTTATGTACATACTAGGAAAAACAGCTCAATACTATGTGCTTAGTTGCTTGGGGTTCTATATGTAGTCCTGCTGCACATTTAGGATTAGGACCAGTTTACTTTATTGGGTTTATGTTTTCATTTTGGATAGAAGAAATGCATTTTAAGAATGCCAAAAATACATTTTAAGTATTCCAAAAAGACATTCTCACTATTTAGTGGTGTATCTTCATTGTCAGAGACAGTAGCCTTCAATCCATGGTATTGAAAATGTTTGTGGAGGTCTGTTATGTTGTGATTTTCTAAACAATTATGTATGATTTTGCAGTTTGTTGACGAAAAGGTTCAATGGATGCATATTGATTTGGCTGGTCCTGTGTGGAATGAAAAGCAGCGTTGTGCAACAGGATTTGGTGTATCAACTTTAGTGGAATGGGTATTGAGGAATGCATCTTAAATGCAGCATATTTAAATTGTTTAATGCTCACTTTTATTATCACTTGTATTTGTTAAGCCGCGTTTGGGGTAGTTTTTTAGTTTCAAGTTTTCAAATTTCAATAAAACAAAATTGGTTTTCGGTTTTAAGTTTTCCTTTTCAATTTTTTTTTGGTGCTTTTAAGTTTATTTTTAGGCCATTACTTTTCCCACCCTATGAGGTTCTCGCATGTGTCCTTTTCGGATTTTAAAATCTGAAATATTTCAACGTGTTTTTGAAGGTTTTATGGGGTTTTTATGCTGTTCGGATTCTAAAATCCAAACTACATAGGGTGCGTGAGAAACACATGGTGGGGAAAAAACAATCTTATTTTTATGGAGAAAAAGAGGGTCGAAGCCCAAGAAAACTAGATAGAAATCAGTCTAAGGGTAGCAATTCCCAACAAATTAGCCAATTACACTGATTGAACTTGAGCAGCCAATGCTCATAAAAAATCAAAATTGCCTCATGATTGCATCCCATATTAGCCAACGCGTCTGCGCACGCATTAGCTTCATGATAGGAGTGACACACTTTGATATCCCAATCCATAGTTAGCACCTCCTCTACTAGCGTCATTAGAATTCAACGAAATCCATTGGTGGGTGGAAATTTCAAAGCTAAAACAAAATTGTTATCTGATTCTATAATATTTCGTTAAAAACATTAAAGTTTGGTATGTTTTTGTTCCCTATAAAATTCCTATTTAAATTTTAATAAATATTTAGTACTCCATATTTTCATGTTTACAAATTGTCACATGTGTGATCATTAGGCTAATGGAAGTGCCACATTGGATGATACATGCATTGAATTTGAAAAATGAATTTTTGCTTATGAGATCGAAAGAGTATCTATTAAATTGGTTTTTTTTAAGGATATAATTGGTTGTTTGTTTCTTTTTTTGACAAAATAATTGGTTGTTTGTTGAATGATAATGAAGAAACAATATGAGCAACTGAAAAATAAATTATTTATGGACCTTTTCTTTTGCAGGGACAAAATTCTATCTTTTTAATTATTATCAAGAACAAGAACAAATCGTTCATCCTTCAAAAAAAAAAAAAAGAACAAATCGTTCATTTGCATTATAATTTTTTTAAATAAAAAATGTCTATTTTTAATTAATAATAGATCTAATTGTCATTTGTCCATTTTCTTGACGGAATTTTAGGAAGAGGTTAAACTTTTAATTTTTTTCTGGCCAAATTACACCCAGGGTCCTTTAAGTTTCACTTTTGTAACGATTTGGTCCTTTAAGTTATTTTTGTAACATATCAGTCCTTTAAGTTGACAAATTGTTTCACCATAAACTTCTCTTAAAGAAACGTTAAAATCTGATGATTTGGTGAAACAATTTGTCAACTTAAAAGACTGATATGTTACAAAAATAACTTAAAAGACCAAATCGTTACAAACGTGAAACTTAAAGGACTCTGGGTGTAATTTGGCTTTTTTTTCTCATTGACTAATATTGTTTATTTTTCTTAAAATCAAACTGAGTTTCGCAAACTCTCAAAATCAAAATTTGAGTTTGATAAATTATGTAATTGAAATTAGTTGATTAAAAAGTTAAGACTATTTGATGATAAGAGAAAGTA
>Ga0315915_1009154_pt1 | contig 11348 bp, 5 predicted proteins | sample MpolbnodulesMG_FD_207738 | JGI IMG/M metagenome (GOLD analysis project Ga0315915, IMG submission 207738) | Medicago polymorpha root nodule microbial communities from Los Angeles, California, United States - branched nodules | ecosystem: Host-associated > Plants > Roots > Nodule | place: USA... | reverse complement strand
AGAAAAATCATGGTATATTGAAATCAAAACCACTCAATGCATCACCATTCACCATCCAAAAGTAGGAACCAAAGTTTGTTTATAGTAAAATATATTATAATATAATATATCATATCATATGAAACAGTCAGCAAAAAGACATTTTAGAAAGAAACCCGTTCGCCAATTTATTGAAGACGTGTTAAATTCAACGGCGCCTTACTAAAAATGGGATAACATAAGCTGGCATTTACTTAAGGAAACTGTAAAACTAGATGCAAGTCGAAAGTGTTGTTAAAGCAATTTTCTCAAGGCAATAAACATCTCAAATAAGAGTTGACTCAATGAAATGTTCTTCCGCACAGATATTTATTCCCAATTACACAGTTTTTGAATCAAATAGAATTGATAAGAAAAAAAAACAATGACTACGAGATGAAAATGTTAAAACAATTACACACACACACACTTGCGCAGAGAGGCATACAGACAAAAATTTATAAGTGTGTGTGTGTGTGAGAGAGAGAGAGAGACGAACGTACCAAATCCAGGTATTACACTGGCATCCACCACTTCATAATTCTTGTATGTGTAACCAACAAAGTTAATATCTTTAGATGGAAGCATCTGCAGCAAATGAATGACACCACTTAGTATGAAATCTAGACTTTAAAAAGCCATAAAATTGTAAATGTTCTATGTAAACACTGATGCAGACGATTTTCAAATCAAGAGGCGATTGTATTCAGTGTTGTTGTTAAAAATGAAATGTCACATTCCAGTTTCATTGAAAAGTAAATTCCATTACTGTTAGAATATACCAAAGTATCTTATAAGCTTTTCCATTCTAAGTAGAATAAAATCCATAAACAATAAATATCCGGTGCTACAATTACAAAGCTACTACCATGGCACGGTCTAAAGAAGATCAGACTCATTGTTGGTTTATTATAGAAAGCCTTATCTTGCACTTGTAAAATGCATTTGCAAGAGGCTGATTTATATAATCCAAATAGAAAACCTTAATTATACGAGATTGAAAACCATAAATAAATTGCAAAAATAATAGCCCGGTCTACACCATTTTCAATAACAAAAACGAACCTTTCTCCACGGCCCTGCCTGTGAGGAAGGTTCAGTTTGCATGTCCACCTGCACATCAATGGTAAATAGAACAGAATATTATATAATGACAAAATAATCAACTCTTCTATTTCCATCAACATAAAAAATAAATAAGATACCTCGTCAAATTTCTCGAAATTTTGAGTATCTAATTCATCATTGACCTCGGGAATAAAAGCAGCTTTCATTTGGTACAACTTGTCCCATTCAACACCATTGAACCATGGATGAGCCTGGAAATAAAACGATCAACTATTTATATTGGCTAAAATATAACAGTATTCTGAGTAAATTACAGAATTTATAAGAAAACAAAACACAATACCTTTATTTCATCAGCTCCTTTAGTTCCAAGCCTATGCTCAACATTACATAAGAGACTACAAATAAGATCCTTTGCCTCTGGTGATAGTTTAGATTCTTCCGGAAATTTTAAATAAGTTTTCCAATTTACTATCTGCGAATTGAATGTGAGATAAAATATTACTGGTAGTTACACAGACCAAAATTGATGCAATATTGTTGTTGTTGTTGTTGTTGTTTATTAGTGTTGAAAATAATATCTGATAATATCTTAATATTTTTCTAGAATATCTTGGTTTAACCCTTAGGATCAGTTTGCAATCCTAGATTGTCAGCCATCAAAAGAAACGGTGACATTGTTGAACTAGAAATAGTAGAACTCAATACGCTTATAGGAATTCTACGACCTCCAAGGATATAAGCCTTGCAGAATTCAATAGACAAAAAGTGATCCAATCCAGAAGTCCGGACATTACCTTTCTACATGTTGCCATTGGTTCGTCTGAATAAAATGGAGGATACCCTACAAGCATTTCATACATTATGGCTCCTAGAGACCACCTGGAAGCATTAACATGAAATCAAAATATATTGAAGAAATAAGTACAAAAAAAAAAAAAGCAGTAAAAAACATATACTATCATACCAATCACATTCCATGCCATATCCTCTCTTCAGAAGAACTTCTGGAGCAATATAATCAGGTGTTCCAACCGTAGAATATGCCTGCAATAATACAAAGATAGAAAAGCTTAGAGCAGCCAGCCAAATGACAAAATACCAAATTGATATATGACGTAAATGGTGCGTTAGAAAAGATAAAACAATATGCCCTATTTATATTCAGGCTAAGGTTAATTGTGAGACTACTAATCCTATTCTAGTTCTAATGAATAAATTTACAAGTAACTTGCTTCAGATAAAATACATAGAAAAATATAAGGTTACTAAGATTGTATGATCCCTTAAAATAAGAAAACAAAATATCCAGATTTATTTTGCATCCTTGTCTCCCTCTGAGATAATCTATAGATATTGTAATTAAGGCCGGTGTTTATCAATATGACTCATCTAGATTATTAGGGAACTTGCCTAAGGTTAATTGTGAGACGACTAATCATATTCTAGCTCTATGTAGGATAAGGCTTGGTTGTTGTTGTATAATATCCATATACTTAAGTGGGGAACAAAACCAACAACATCTTTCGGTGTCTTAATTGCATACTTACTACGTCAAACATGGTGTACCGTATAGGGACCAAAGTCCAAACATGATGAAAGCATAAGGACTGAAAAAGGGTGTTAACACAAGGGCCCCTTGTCAAGGGGTCATACGGAATAAAGTAATTGTGCTTATTTATGAATACGTTTATTGAGAGACTTACCAGCATTCTGCTGCGATTTTTCTGCCAATGCTCCAGTTGCTGCTGTTGTGATCGTTTAGGAGGTAAAGGGCGTCCATCACTTTGAAGGACTCCACTTCTGTTAACTCCAACAGATAAGTCTTTTTCTTGAAGGTTACTGCAGTCTAGCGGTTTACATAATCCAAAATCTGATAATTTCATGTGACCATTTCTATCCAGCAGCAAGTTGTCAGGCTTGATATCTCTGCAAAATGCAATTAGAAATCAAAATATCAAACATTTCTTGATCAACAAGAATACTTCCGTAAGATCAGTATTCAAGATCCATGCTATAAAATTAAGTATGCCAATCGCGGATAACTGAAAATAACTGTTAAAATTCTGCTATGCTAAATGCTATAGCTGCTATCTGACAAACTTTGTACAAAATAACGTATCATAAAACAATAGCGATTAGTTCAAATTCTGATACACTATAGCACCACTATAGCATCTATTTGACAACACTGGTATATATGACCATTTGGTATTATTGTTTACAGATAGATTAAGTTTACCTATGAATATAATTATGTTTATGAATAGATTCTATGGCAAGCACAGATTCCCCAATATAGAACCTAGCTACATCTTCAGTCAGTATATCTTTCCGCATTAGCAATGTCATCATATCTCCACCGGGTAGATACTCCATTATGAGATATAAATACTCGTCATCTTGAAAGGAACAATAAAGTTTTACAATGCAATTGCTATCAACTTCTGCAAGAAGGTTCCTCTCAGCTTTGACATGTTCAACCTAAAACACAAAAGCACTTGATAAGTAAAGGAAATAATATTTACTCAATCTAACACTGTGATAATTCCAATACCTGTCCTCTACGAAGCATCTCTGATTTCTTAAGCTTCTTCATGGCATATACCTGACCAGTTGCCTTCTCCCGGCAGATTCTAACCTATCAAAAGATGAAATTGCAAACTCGTAATAATCTGATAACATATGTGAGAAACATTAAAATTTTCAAGTTATGGATGTTAACATTAAAACTACTTGTATACCTCTCCAAATGCACCCTTCCCAATCATAGTCAGGGGCTCAAAGTCATCAGACCCCATCTTAAGTCTCTGCCGGCGCATGATTTCTGTTTCTGTTTTCTCCAAATGCTTAAGTAAATTGTTCTGCTCTTCCTCGGATGCTTCGGCATCAGCCAATTTCTTTTCTAGCATATTACGTCTGCAAAGAATAATGAATTTAGAACTTATTACAGACTAAAAACAATTTCCATTTGCAGGCACCATTTGCATGTAATGTATAATGCTACAAAAGAAACCATAAAGGACATAATGTCAAGAATGCCATACAAAACTATATAACCGTATCAGACAATAAGGAAATCAATTATTTCGATTTAGTTAAAACATGAAACCAAGCACATAAAAGTAACTACTTATATGGTAAAATGATCTTCGATAAAATTAGAAGGCACTGTTTGCATGTTAATTGTAATTATGACCCCAAAATATAAGCTACCTTTCTTTCCTCTCCTGCTGGCTCTGCTTCTGGTTCTTATAATAACTTTCTACGTAATGTTTAGCAGCTTCAACCTTCTGTTTGGTTTCACTTGAAGGCAATTTTTCATCAATTACGTTCACCGCATTTGACGTGCTTGTAGCTTCCTTTCTTTTAAACCTCAACTTACTAAACCAGCGCCTTGTATTTTCCATTTTAAACGCTCACCTCTTAAGTTGTTGCGTTATATCTTCTGCTTTGCCAAACACCGAAGTCTAAAGGTTTCGCCAAATACTAAAGACTATAGATTTCGGCAAACAAGGATCCCATTTTTCCATACATGATTGTTACAGCTGTCCAACAAGAAAAACAAATGACAACTAATCAGCAAAGTTTAAGCATCAGTCAAACAGCTATTAGCTGATCAGAAGCAAAGCTTCACTAGTATGTTTGCATTGGCATTGCTGATCAGTTTTTAACATCAACAAATCGATAACACTAATAAAAAAGAAAACCAAGTAAAATAAAATCAAAAATTAAGGGCTCGTTTGTTACATGAATCAAGTACACCAAGAGGGAAAGGATTTAACATAATCATTCCAATTTCAAGTACGGGATTTGCCAAAACAACTGTTGAACTAATGACTGAAAACCGAAAACCAAATCAATGGTTCCCATTTTGCAACAAAATTTCAAAAAGCTTCCCTTTTTCCACACTAACAAGGCTTAAATTTAAGCAAGCGAAAAAGGTTTTAAATAAAAGTCCCCGACCACTATCTGATCTGTGACATAAGGGTTTTTTATGTCTCTGCGACGGCATTCGCAATTTAAAACCTATTAAAAAAACTGATAAAACAGATGAACCACTCACTATGCAGTACTAAACAACTTAAAAAGTTAAGTTCAAAACTTCTAGATTTCTACCAAATCACACAAAAACAAAAACAATGGAATTAAATCACTGAAAACCAACCAAACCACCACATACAAACTCAATAATTCACAGTGTACATCAAAATAACTCTACTGAACATCAACGAAACTAATAAAAATACAACCTTTTCAACAACAAAAATCTCTAACCACATAAAAAGAAGAAGAAAAACCATGTTTTTTTCTTCATTTTTTTGACAGAAAAACATGTTTTTTACTTACAATAATTCACAGTGTCTATCAAACTAACTCTTCTAGGCATCAACAAAAACAATAAAAACACAATCTTTTCAACAACAAAAAATGTATAATCACATAAAAAGCAAAAAAAAAAAACATGTTTTTTTCTTACCCCACATGTTTTTCACCTAACCCAATAATAGCAATCAAACCACATTCAAAAAACCAACCAAATCCAAGTCAAAAGAAAATCAAAAACAGTAAAACAAAACTAAAAAAACATAAATTTGATTAAAATAAACAAAAGGGTGTTGTATAAACCTTGAATTATGATGAATCTGAAGGTTGTGCTGAAACTGAAAGAGTGTGATGTTGTTGTTGAAGAGTAAAGTCTAAAGAAGGTTGTTGTTGTTGTGATTGCGATTGTGACAATGAAATTTTGTGAAGAAAAATGTGAAGATTATAAATATTATTATGAACAAAAATTCATACAATGGTTTTGGTTTGAAAAGTTTAAAGACAAGACAACCTTAAAAAAATGTTAATTAATAAATTATATTATTAAATAAAACGCGTTTTTACGCGGAGTCTTTGCTTTCAACTTTACATGAATTACGGAGAATATTTTATTATATATTGCTACTTATCCAAATCTTGTAATAATATATTTGGAATTTAAATATTTGTATTTAATGTAGACTTTAATTTATTTATTTTAGGAAATGTAGACTTTAATTTATGATACACTAAATATTTGGTATATAAACTAGTAAGATACCCGTGTGTCCGCACGGGTACCAACGTTGGTATGAATGATTTATATAATTTTAGAATTTTTTATATGCAAGTTTAAACAATAATAATATCAATTTATATAATTTTTTTCTAAACAAATATTAACTAATATAATTTTAGAATATGTTTATCAATTTGTCATGTGTATAATAATTATTTTGAAAATTTAATAGTGATAACTTATCCGTGTGTAATAATAACTTTATAATATGTATTAGTAATCATTTGTCACATGCATAATAATTATTTTAAAATTTATATCTAATAATAATTTTATTTTAAAATTTTATAAAATGTAACAACGATTACTTGTCCCGTGTATAATAATTATTTTAAAATTTATATCAATGATAACATGGCCCGTGTATTATAATTACTTTTAATATTTTATCAAAGAGAACATGTCATGTGTATAGTGGCAACTCGTCTCGTGTATAATAATTATTTTAAAATTTTTATTTGTGGCGACTTGTCCCATGTATAATAATAATTTTAAATTTTTTAGCAGGGACAGTTTTTTAAGTGTGTGATAATTATTTTAAAAATTTATCAGTGACAATATGTCATGTGTACAATTATTATTTTTAACATTTTAGAAGTAACAACTTATCTCTTTCTTGTATTGTGTAGACTTTTTTATATTGTATAGATTTTTAGTAACGGCAATTTTTTAAGTGTATAATAATTATCGAGTTATATAATTTTATAATATGTTTGCCAACTTATCATGTGTATAATAAGTATTTTGAACATTTATCAATGACATCATGTTTCGTGTATAATTTTAGAATAAGTATCGACTTATATAATTTTAGAATATGTTTGCCAACTTGACATGTGTGTAATAATCATTTTAAAAAAGGGTCATACTATGCATCTAAAAAAGAAGACATCTTTAATCAAATCAGTGAAAAATATTCGATTTTCCTTTTAAAAATAAAGGATAACATCTTCCTCTTAAAATTATTTTTTTCCGGTTTACTCATGTTTTTTTTTCTTCATATAAATAAATAAAGAAGAGAATTGTGGGAAAAAAATCTTACACATGAAAATTATTTCTAGATCTAACTTGTACATATTTATGGTCTCTTATTTTTTTTTCCTAGATCTGTTTTTGTAGATCTAAAAAAATGGTATAATAATAATACTTACTACAATCACAACAACAAAACCGTGTTTTTATGTATCTTGCATGATTATTTTTTTGTTCCAAATGTTTTTCTCTAATTTACTTTTTTACACATGAAAGAAAAATGACTAATTCTATTATATTTTCTAATTTATTTGTTAGAAGTTTTTTATGAAGAAAATTTGTTTCATCTATTTGTTTTTTGCCCTGTAAAAAAATCTATTTGTTTTTTCGCTTCTTAATTATTTTACTCATGAAAGTGTATATATTTTACCCATGAAAGTGTGTGTATATATATACACACACACATGAATATTATTTCGTATTTGTTTATTTATTGACCTAGACTGTTTTTTTACACATAAAGTAGATTTGTTTATTCAATTGATCAGACAATAAAAATAAAGTAGAAATAATGAAAGATCAAAAGAGACAAAAGTTAGTTAATGAAAGTGATAAAAAGAAAGTGAGAGAAAGAAGAAGTTATTTGAAGTGAGGGAAGATAATGAAATTTGAAAATCAAATCAAAGGAAGGTATATTATAGGATTAGAATCAAGTGAAGAGAGGGAAAAAAATTGAATTTAAATTGAGGTTTTGGTTCAGACATTAGGAAATGTAATAATTGTCATAATGTTAAAAATAATATGGTATCTAACCAAAATGTTTGAGCATATTTGATCAAATGTAGTGTAAATTTGAAAAAGTATCAACCAAAGACATCACTTTAGTCACATGACATCATCTTGTAGCAAAAAGTAAAATTTAGACACTTTTTACCCTAAAATCAATGATGTGGCAGAAAAGCAAGAAAGGGCAAAGATGAGTTTTCAACGACGTTAAAACTCTTAGAAAAGTTGGTCGTCTATTTGAATCTCACAAGATTTGATATATCAGTCATCGCAGTTGTGTTTATCAGATATTTGGTTTATACCAAAAAATAATTACTTTACTCCAAAAAAATGTTGATAGATATTAATAAATCATTGGACTCAAATGAACAAATTGTTTTGAATAACCGAATTCTACTCGATTACATTGAAGACTAATTTTTAATCAAGTTATATGTGTATCATGTCGATCTTCATATTCTCGGAGACCTTCCTTTGGATAACAAACAAAAAATTGTTAATTGTTTGACGTCACAAAAATACACATAAAATACATACTTCCTCGGGTCTTGCGTATAAACAAAAAATTCATATGTATTTGATTCAAATTTGAATCTAAGTACATTGGACTTTTCTTATTCATAAAACAAAAGGGGTTGTAAAACGTTTGGTTAAATGAGTTTTTTTTTCTTCAAAATATTATTAAGTTTTGTTTTTTCTCTCATGAAAAAAATATGTTTTCGTAGGAAATTTTTGTAAGAATGGAGGAAACATGCCAATTTTTTTAATGATCAAAAATGAAATTTGGTAATTTTTTATGGAAGAAAAATTTATTTAACCCAACGTTTTAATATCGATTTATTTTGACTCAATATTTTAATATTGATAGTGTTTACCACTTGGGTTGACTTGAGACATTTGAATGTGTTTTTCTCAATGTCTCAAGTTTGATTGTTTCAAGTGTCAATTCAGTGGGTTAGTTTGATTTTTTTTTTTAAAAAAATATTGATAGTGCGAATCAATTAAATATTTTAGTCTTCGTGATATTTGATATATTAAAATAAAATATATGTCTTAAAAACTCTAAATTTTAGTCAACAATGGATTGGTTCGAATAATAAGTGATTTAGATGTCGTACACAAAGAAACCAGGGTTTAATTTGCCTCTTGCATGTGAAAAAAATCGATTTTGGGAAAAGAATTCACATTGTACGTCATGAGATGAGAACTCATCTTAAATGCCCACATATTCATATTCACTCTTAAATTACGGTAAAACCTTCGTACATAAAAGATAATAACTCAAGAAAAAACACTAAGTTTTATTAAAAGAAACCTAAATGTTTACTTTTTTGTCTTTTGTTTACCTGATATTTTTATTTTTCTTCAATTTAATATATAATATAATTATATAAATTTATTTTAGTTTTCAAAACTTGTTACAGGTTGTATTTTAAATAACCCACTTGAGTTGATTTGGTGGTATTGGCTTAGGACCTGAGAGTTTAGGACCTGAGAGTGTGCTCATTTTCAAGGTTTAAGGTTCAATTCTCTCCAATGTCAATTTAGTGGGCTAATTTAACTTCTTAAAAAAAAGGTTGTATTTAAAATTTTAGCAAGATATAATTAGTGGAAATATTTTTGGAAATATTAATATGTACACTACCTTAAAAAAAAAAAATAGGTTCACTAATAAGTTGACTCAGTTGTAAAGTCGTACGTTCATTTTTCATTGTCAACATGAAGATCTCTTTAGTGAGTGATTTATAAGTATCTTTATAAACGTTTGATAAATCTTAAAGTTTGTTCTTAGTTGAGAACTCTCGAAACACAACTCATCTAAATTTTAGCCATAAAATATATATTAATAAGTTTTTTATTAAAATTTTAATGAGTTTTTTTATAAATAGACAAAGTGGTAAACACAATAGAAACACGGGTGAAAGTGTTTCTTCTACCAAATTTAATGAGTTTGTACAAGAAAAATGTAATGGTTTTACGAAATTGAATATTCATTTTTTTTTATCTTGACCAAATAAAAATTTATATTGGCATATCTTCTCTAAAAAAAAAAAAAATTGGTATAATCCCGTTTTCAATAATTAAAAGAAAAACGCGTTTATTAGCGGAGACTGGTTTCAACGTTACCCAATTTACGGAGAATGTTTCAAATTGCTCTTTTTTATGACAGAATATTAGTAGTGCAATTGCCATACCATATCAGTGCTTATCCAATCCAATAATCACGTGTGATAATATATTTACACTGTTGTACCAATAAAAGAAAAATTGGACACTAAATATTATTTTACACTCAATCAAATCGTTTAACTGTCTCGTGTTATCAACTTCCTCATCATTACAAAGATCCACCTAAAAAATATAAAACATTTTTATTATACCAAATTGATAAAAAAATATAAAGCATTTTAATAAGGATAAAACTTACGTACAATTATTTAGGTGCTTTTCGTATAGTTCTTAACTTAAAATACAATTTTTTTTGGATATAACAAACTTTGAGAAAATTATGGATTTAAGGAAATCATGGTGAATTTAGTTAAGAACCATACGAAAAGCACATAAGGAATTGTACCTAAGATTTTTCCTTTTAATAATAAGGCTAAAACGTACTTTTTGCCCCTTAAGTTTGCAAAAGTTGCAATTTTGGCCCCCTATTAAAAAAATGGCAAAAATGACCCCATGTCTACCCTTTTTGCAAAACGTTAATTTTGACTTGGTCAACCATATATGGCATGCCAACTGTGTATTTTTTAATTAAAAAGAAAAAGAAAAAGTCGTGTGTTTATTTTAAATTAAAAAAATTAAAAAAATAAGGGAATGGCACGTGAGTGTGAGAGTGTCTATTCTCTCTTCTTTCTTTTCCTTCCCGTTCTTTCTTCCTCTCCCTTTTCTTAACTCTGCCGCTCCCCTCTCCCCCTTTTTTCGGCCATTCTTTCTTACCATCCACCATGGTGCTTCCAATCACCCTTTGTTAAACCAAATACATAATATTCATAATCTATTCTTTCTCTATCTTATCTTTAAATTTATTTTTCTATTGAAGATATTTTTTGAGTTTTCAAACCGCCACCTTCGTCGTTAGATCTTGACTACCATGAAATGTTTTTCGAAAAATTTCCACCATAAAAGTACTTTCCTTTATATTTCCTACAAAACCCACAAAAAAAATCATGTTTGGATAACCTTGCTCCGGCGACCACTGCACCGGAAAACGTCACTGCATGCCGGAAATATCTGTTCAATGTTTGCAGCAACCAAAACTAAAATCAGAAACCTGTGCTTCTCTTATTTTAATTTAAAACAAAGGTTTTTCATTCTTGTAGTTTTTCGTGAATCCATTGTAATTAACCCACATCTAGAAATTCATTGTAATTTTTCCTGAATCAATTTGTAATTT
>Ga0315915_1009152_pt1 | contig 11352 bp, 6 predicted proteins | sample MpolbnodulesMG_FD_207738 | JGI IMG/M metagenome (GOLD analysis project Ga0315915, IMG submission 207738) | Medicago polymorpha root nodule microbial communities from Los Angeles, California, United States - branched nodules | ecosystem: Host-associated > Plants > Roots > Nodule | place: USA... | reverse complement strand
AAGCATGCATAGATCTGCACGAGGAGGAAAGTGAATTTTTGAATGAATGGAATTCTTTACTTGTTGATCATAATGTTTTGAAAGATTCATGGTTGCATACAATTTTTAAATTGAAGGAAAAATGGGTTTGGGCTTATGTTCGGAATACATTCATTGCAGGTATGCGATCTACTCAATTAAGTGAGAGCTTTAATGCTGACTTGAAAAACCATTTGAAGTCAGACTTAAATTTGGTGCAATTTTTTACTCACTTCAAAAGGGCTGTCAATGCTAAACGGAACAATGAGTCAGAAGCAGAATTTGAATCAAGACATAAGCTGCCTAAATTGAAAATGAAGAAGGCTCGTATGCTATTACAAGCCGCAAATGTTTACACTCCAAATTTTTTTGAGGAATTTCAAGAGGAATATAAAGAATATCAAGATACTTGCATAAAGGAGGTGAAAGAAGGTTTGTATGTTGTCACAAATTATGATAATGCAAAGGAGAGGATGGTAATGGGAAATCCTATGGAAGAAAAAGTTTCTTGTGATTGTCAAAAATTTGAGACACATGGCATCTTATGTAGTCATGCTTTGAAAGTTTTAGATGTCATGAACATTAAGTTAATTCCCGAACACTACATACTAAAACGATGGACAAGAGAGGCAAGGTTGGGAAATAATCAAGGTTGGAGTGGGAGGCATGTTGAATTAGACCAAAAAGCCCATTTCATGAAGCGGTACAATGAGTTCTGTCCTCAACTGCTTAAATTGACCAATAGAGCTTCAGAATCTCATGAAACTTACACATTTTTGTCCAAAGTTTATGAAGAGTCCAGCAAAATAGTTAACGATATGTTGTCCAAAAAATATCCGGATGGAGAATCAAGTGGAATGGTTCATGTATCCATATCAATTGCGAATGATGAAGTCGACAACAACAAAGACACCGTTGGCAAGGCAAAAGGCATAAAGACGAAGGATTGTCCACGTAAGACTAAAAGACGTTATAAATCTTGGCTTGAAAAAGAAGCTAAAAAGGCAAAGATGCACTCAGAAAAAAAAGAAAAAATCTCAAGATGGTTTAGTACAATCGTTACCGGTACGTATTTTTCTTTTATCAATTTGTTAGATTTTGTTTAACCTATCATTTATTTAACTTTTCTTGTATTATGCAGCAATCAAGCAACACAATTCAAGCAACACAATCAAGCCAATTAAGCAATGGAACTCAACATCAAGATACATTTTAAGCAACACAATCAAGCCAGGTTAACTCATTGTAATTTCACAGTTTTGATGTGTGTGTTAAGAGACTTGTAATGTCCAAGTACTCTAATGTGTTTTTTATAAGACTTGTAATGTCCAAGTACTTTGATGTGTTTGTTAGGAGACTTGTAATGTTCAAGTATTTTGATGTGTTTGTTAGGAGACTTGTCTGTTATGACAGTGCCAGTGAGATAATGGTCTGACAATTTGCTACTGGTTTTTTGAATTATGACAATGAAAGTGAGATTATGCATGTGTTTTGAATTATCACAAATTATGTTCAAGTACTTTTATCTTGTATGTTGCACAAATTTGTGAAAAGTGCAACATTTTTGTTTTGACAGACTTGTAATGAACATGTTATCAAGAATTATCAGATGCAGAACCTGTTCTACTAGTTCTGTTTTGGCTGGTGGCGTGTTTCTGCTATGGGCCTGCAGTGTTTAGGTGCCTGTGTGTTTTCTAGGTGCCTGGGTGTTTTGTTTTCTAGGCATTTCTTGACAGTGAGATATTCTCATTTTTGTCTTGACATAAGTGCAAATTTTATCTTAAATGTTTCAACTTATTGTTTTCAAATGTCATTGCAAATGGTTGAGTTTGAATGTTGGTGTTTCAATGTTTCAATGCTGGTGTTTCATTGCAAATTGTTGAGTTTGCAAATTTTATAATCATCATTTCAATTGTTCCAATGCTGGTGTTTTTTTATCTCCTGCTGGTGTAATGTTCAAGTACTTTGATGTGTTTGTTAGGAGACTTGTAAGGTTTAAGAATTTTGATGTAAAATATCACAAATCTGTCTGATATGACGGTGACAGTGAGGTAATGGTTTAACAATTTGCTACTGGTTTTTTGAATTACGACAGTGGCAGTGAGATTATGCATGTGTTTTGAATTATCACAAATTATGTTCAAGTACTTTTATCTTGTATTATGCATCTTGTCTGTTGCACAAATTTGAGAGAATGTAACATTTTTGTTTTGACAGACTTGTAATGTTTTATCAAGAATCATGTGACAGGTTTTTGTTTTGGCGGATCCTTGTGTGGATTCTGGTGCTGTCGTTATTATTGTACAGCAGCTGCTCCTTGTTCTAGTGGAGGAAGCTCTTTCTAAGCTCTTGTTTTGTGTTTTGGAGCTCTTTTGGTTCTGTTTTGCGTCCCCTTGTGCGGCTGGTTTTTCTAGTGGGCGTTGCTCTGGTGTGGTGCGCACAATTGGAGTGTTTAGGGGGCTGTTAGCGAGGCTTTGGTATGCTCGGCTGGGACTTGTTGGGAACTTGCTATTATGACAATGTTTAGGGGTTGTTATTACCTATTGTTTTCCTCTTTCCTTTATTGTATACTTTAGCATCATGCTTAGCATATTTGTATACTTTAATCCTTGAGAAAGGTGGTTTTTTGGTGCTCCGCCTATATACGGCACCTTTTGTATGTTCCGTTTTTTCCGTTTTTATCCGCAAGCGGTATGGCTTCTTGTACAGCCCGTCGTGAATAATATTAGCTCATTAAAAAAAAAGTGAATTATGATAGTGAGATGCTAAATGTGAATCGCAAACAGCAAAATTTGTAGCACAATCACAACTGCAATTTAGAACCATGCATAAGCAACATTATGTAACTTTTGCACATTTTCATTCAATATAAAGTTGCATTGTTTTAAAAAGTATGTAAATATGAAAATTTGTATTTTATGCAAGTGTAATTAGTTACAAACTTTTTCCAAGGATTGGCTTGGGAAACCAAGAGAGACACAAATGTTGTTTTATCAGTTTGGTGATATCTTAGAGGCTATTGTTATCACTGACAGAAGAACCACTGTATTGTTTCAAGAGCAGAATTTTATCATGATCAAGAGCAAAATTTTATCATCATCATTTCAGTTGTTTCAAGAGCAGAATTTTACCATTGAATTCATTTAAAAACAATGAACAAATCGTCAAGTTCATCATTCATCAATCAAAGTGTAGGAAAAGAAGAAAGTGTAAAAGCTAAAATCCATCATCTCTATGAAGTTTCAAAAGTACTGCAATATTTCAAAACCATTGCAATATTTATCAAAACTACTGCTATGGAGAAAAGTAATTTATCAGAATTCTCAATGAACAAATTAATGTTGTCATGAATATTTCAGAATCAATAATAAGGTTAAGAGCAAAAATCTTTTAATGTTGTCATGAATATTTAAAAATTGGCAAGGGTAAAAGTGGGTAAGAGTAAATCGACTGGTGTGGACTGGTGTGGAAGAGAAGAGCAGCAAGGTGGTTTAGTATGTGAGGACGGCGGTGAGACGGGCGGTGATAGGAAGAGGGGAGATGATGTGTTTAATAGACGGCGGTGCCTGGAGGCATGGCGGCGAGGGCGACGACAGAAGGGAGGCATGGCGGTGAGGGGGATTGAAGAAGATGAATTGTGTGATACGAGAGAAGAGAAGCGCATGTTTGCAGAGAAGAGAAGCGCATGTTTGCTCTCTCTCTTTTTTTTTAATTAAAAAAACTGATGTTTTGTTTATTTTTAATCTGAACCATTGAATCCATTTTAGCCACATGTCATTCATCCAAGACCCTAAATGGAGTAAATGGAGCTGGTGGTAAATGGAGCATACCTGGACTCATTTCTGCCTCGTTGTTCCATTTCCTCGACTGGTACCAAATCTATCGACCAACAAGCAACCTCAAATGCCAATTTGTCAGTGTTAATACTAATTTCGTCTCTGTGCCTCTAATGCCGCTATCAATCAGTGCTATTATTTATGTCACAGCATGAAGTTTTGATTTTACCACTACAATGTAACCGCTGCCAAAATTTTCCAGAGTTGCCACCAGCCACATTCTTCTTAATTAACTATTCACATGTCACAGTACGAAGTTTTGATTACATGTAGCTAACCAAACTTGTCAAAAAATATGTAGCTAACCATCGAATAGCAATTTCTCCATTATTAAGCTTGACATTACATTTTCTTCTCTTTGTTAATTTAATTCTTTCAAAAAAATTGTGGTTGCCAGGAGCGGCAGAATTTGTCCACAAAATTGACCGTAAGATACGCAATAATTTAATTTATGTCACCTATCTTCTTTTATATATTTTCTCATGCAAGAATAAGATTCACCGGGTCTTGTCAAATTTAATTATGGTCAAATCTTGCTGGGGTAGAAAAGAAAACCATGACTGCCATCACTATCACTTCCAATCTTCTCACAATCGCAATGCAACACCCACCGGCATCATACCACGTTGAATTAAACGAATTAATTACTGGCTTTAGCTACTCCAAAACGCAACAATTTACTCAGATTATTAAACTGTGTACGCATAAATGAAAAACCAAGGATGTGAATTAAAGGATGTGTACGCATAAATGAAAAACCAAGGATGTGAATTAATTTCCCACTTTGCCAGCAGAGTGAATAAAAGTTTGATATATATTCATGGTGATGGAAATAAAAGTTTGATATTCTTGGTACATATATGTAGAGTTGATGGATTCAACATTCAATGATAAAGCTGTGGAGGAATAAAATCATGTGAATAAATGATAAAGCTTCCAATGCTCAAAAGAAAATGAAAATTGGCAGTAACGGATCCAGAAATGTTGACCTTAGGGGAAAGGATTCTATATGATAAATATTTATAGAAAATTTTTAGTAATGCAAAAGTGATATAATAATATCATTATCATCGAGCAAAATACTTAAGATTATAAACACTATCCTATTATATATTAGAAAAATCAAAGACTCGTTATCATTTATAAATTAAAATTGTTCTTTACTTGTCTCTATATTTAAAAAGTATTTTCGAATTTATTCAAAATTTCATTTCAAATGCATTACACATATGATTTTATAAAATACATGAGCGAAGCTCTTTTTTTATAGTATAAATTTTCATTTAATGGGGGCAATCTATTATTTTAAGAGGGAGCAATCATTAAATTATCAAAGACTTAACAAATATAACCGGGACATTAGTGGAGGCAGTTGCCCCCAGTTTGCTTAAGGTAGATCCGTGGCTGAAAGTTGGAGAAGAACCTAAAAAAAGGCCACAAATCAATGATAATGAAGTTGGAGGTTCACGTATGAGTAGACCTAAATCGGGAATATTTTTGGCCAAATACTTCCCCGGGTCCTTTAAGTTGCAAGTTTGTTTCAGATAGATCATTTAAGTTTCTAAGGTTTCAGATAGATCTTTTAAGTTTCTAAGGTTTCAGATAGGTCCTTTAAGTTTCGAGTTTGTTTCAGATAGGTCATTTCTATCAACCTCCGTTAAGCCAAAGTTAAAAGACTTATCTGAAACAAACTTGAAACTTAAAGGACCTATCTGAAACCTTATAAACTTAAAGGACCTATCCGAAACAAACTCGAAACTTAAAGGATCTATCTGAATACTTAGAAACTTAAAGGACCTATGTGAAACAAACGTAAAACTTAAAGGACCCAGGAAGGTATTTAGCCAATATTTTTTACTAAAATCTCACTAAAATCTAGTGCTAAGTGTAATTGGTGTGGGGTATGATATGTTGCTGATTCACATAGAAATTGTGCAATCAATATAAGGTCTTGTTTGTTTAAATCAATGTAAATTTTTTCTCAAAGAGTCTCTTGATCCTACTCTACAGATTCTTACCCTTCAACAATTGAACAAAGAAGATGGAAAACAAACTGGTAGTGCTTTTTCCAATGTCCATTTTGATGTTGGTGCATGGAAATCTTTTCTTAGGATGATATTTGTGAACCACAATTGCCTTTTAAGTTTATCATATAGAGTCAATATGTTGAAATAAACAACCAAGTTTCTCCAAGTTGCTCCTTAAACTATTAAAATATGATAAAAGGTCCCTCAATTATTTCCCCATCCAATTATTCAGTCTCTCCGATAATTAACATATTTAAATGTTTGTTAGTAGTCCCTAAATTATAAAATTACATTAAATCTCCCCTCATTGTTTATCTTTTTTGTTAAATAAATACCTCAATTAAGTCATGCAATCACACTAATCCCATATCTTCTATAACTATGCAAAACAAATCAATTTTGTTTCAATCATGACTTGAGTAATCCAATGAAACCAGTTCGAGCTTTACAAGGGGAGAAATTATGGATTAATGTTTGGACAAGCTTGACAATGATGGAAGAGTCATAAAGTTGCTTATATCAAATGTTTATATGGTGAAAATCTTTCTTATATTGATTGTAACCCAAGAAGGAAATTTTACGCACCCGCATGAGAATGAACCTTCAACGTTGAGGGGCTAAATCTTGTTTTTTTAGGCTAAATTGTCATTTTAGTCCCTTAACTATTTAGGTAGTATCGTTTTGGTCTCTTAACTAAAATTCGATTTATTTTGGTCCCTTAATTTCTTTTCGTTACACATTTTCGTCCTTTCCGTTAGTTTTAATTAAAAAACGTTAGGTTTTCTTCATTTTCTTCTGGGATTTTTATGAGATTCTTGTTGTTGAAAGTTGATCGAGATGATATGAAGATGAAAAAGAGGAGAAGAAGATGAAGAAAACCTAACGTTTTTGAATTAAAACTAACGGAAAGGACCAAAATGTATAACAGAGAGAAGTTGGGGATCAAAATAAATCTAATTTTAATTAAGGGACCAAAACGATACCACCTAAATAGTTAAGAGACCAAAAATGCAATTTAGCCTTTTTTTTAATATGGTTTTGCTAACAAGGGTTTTAAGGGTACTCCCTCCGTCCCACAATAATAGTCTTTTTTCTTTTTCTCAAAATAATTGTCACTTTTGAATTCTAATGCAACATTTATTATTTTTTCCCATTATTATACCTTTATTTATTGAATTTCATCCAACTTAACAACTCCACTTACTACAATTAATAGGGGTATTTTAGTAAATGATATTAATTTTACTATTAAAATCAACACAATCAATCATTTTTTTAATAATCGTGCACAAACCTTAAACGACTACTTCATACGTTTCTAATTATAAACAAAATTGATTTTTTTAGGTTCATTCAATTAATGATGTATGTGGTTAATATTATGGACCACATACATCATTAATTGAATGAACCTAAAAAGTGAATTTTGTTTATAATTAGAAACGGATGGAGTATAATTTAGAGCCGGAGGGAGTATTGTTTTAGGAACCATAAATAGAAAATTTATCTTGAAAATACAAGTCAAACACATATAAAAGTCATAAATACACAATTTCCAATGTAAAATTTATTAGTTTTAGATGCTTAAACAATGTCTTAAAGGACAATTGTTAGCATTTTTTTTTACAATAGTTTAGGGACTATATTATTGATTTTAATAGTTTAAAGATTATCAATGAACATCCAAATGAAATAATTAACTGAGAGACTAAATACTTGTAAGAGATATTATTTAGAAACTTTTATAGGTTTTAACAGTTCATAAACCAATTTGAAAAGATAGTGTTATTTATTGGATTTTGTTTAAACATTTTAAATTAAATTATTATTATTTAAAAATATTTAATTTTTAATGTAATGATTACACAAACTTTTATAAAAATGTACTATTTAAGGTTATTAGGTGGTGCCTTGAGACACTAACGAGAACACTGGTTAACATTTCTCTTATTTATTTTATATCCATTCCAAAAAAACATCTATCTTTGATATTTTGTACTTTTGTGGGATAGCGATAAGCAAATAATTTTATGTTCAATTTTTTTTTAATTTTTAAATTTCAATACATTAAATGCACTATTTTCAAAACAAATTTTTTTCTTTAAACTTCTTAAAAATGTCTCTGAGTTTACTTGTTAATATTTCTTATAAAGGAAACGATATGAAATGCCCAACAAAACTCAAAAGTGGTGTAGTGTTGGAAAAAAAAATCGTGTATATATTTAACACATGACCAAATAAGGCATCTATTATGCTTACTCACGCACACTAATAATTTTTGGGGAAGAAGCTATAGCTAAAGCTATAATTTTAGTTTTAGTTAGGGTGTTGTTAACCAATGCATCGGGACACTAGTTAAAGAACCAAAAGTAGAAAGAAAAGTCAAATTTTGTATTGAAAATAACACTTTTTTAAATTTCAAAAAGTAGAATACACAATTTCCAAGATAAAATTTTCTTTTATAATTCTTTAACCAATGCACCGGAAGGAGTAGTTAACACATTCCATTTTTTCTATATAGATTCATCTATATGTATTCATTTAAATGTTTGCATATCATGTCACGTATCTTTATCTTTTTCACATTTACTTTCATGTCTTCCTACACTCCCATTATATATAGTGTGTTGAATGAGTGTAAAAGTAATGATTTTTGAGATACGAGAGGGTCCCTCTTTTTACTCCAAGCAATACGCAATGTGAGTTCATGATTGCTTCTTTGGCTCAAATGAATCTTTAAAGAATACCCACTTCAAGACTCAATCTCTTAAATTCTCTTATACTCTCTCTCTTCTTCACAACCAGTATATAAATGCACCACCTTCTCATTTCTCTCTCACAACTCAACTGAAGCATTGCAACATTGGTTCACTCACTGCTGGGTAGGTCTTGTTGGAGAAGCAGGGCACGTGCAATCGTAGATCTCTCTCAAACTTCAATCTCATTTTGCACGTGCTCCACTTTTCCAACTTGATCTTCCCACCATCTTTCTATCTAATTGCAACCTCAAGTTAGCATAAACTGGTTTTGGTAAGATGATACGTGGTACTAAGGTTACTTTTATTTTATATACTCTCCTTTTATTTCTAAACAAGTACTTCAGGTGATGGTTGCATGCACTTTATTCACTTCATTACCTGTTTGATGTGACAGTGTAACCTTCAGAAACAGTGGTTTTTCTCGTTTCATACTTTCATAGCGGTGTTTGCTATTTTACAGAGATACAGAAGATGAGCACTGCTCTTATGAAGACACGAGCTACTATATGCTATGTATAATACATTAGGGAAATGAAATGGATTATTAATTGCCATGTACATTGCACACTAATAATACTAAAGTATATTATTATTTGCATTTTTAGATTTGTACTTTGATCTCTGCCCATCCGCAAGTTACAATATTGTGGAAAGGATCCTATGTCTATCTCAACTAGGCATGAGGGCCGTTCGTCTGAAATAGGAGGCTCGGCTCTCTTTTTAAAATAGACCTCTGGTAAAATAAAACGTAATTTTTTTATGTAGTTAAACTTCATTAAAAGAAAATCAAAATCAAAAGAACTTCTAAACATGAAAGGAATTAAAAAAAATTAAGTGAAAGATGTGAAATTTATCTAATAGTGCCGTTTGGATTTGTCACTTTGCCATTCCTCTGTTGTGGAAAAGGGTAAAACGAATGGTTTATGCGAAGAAAAAAATGATTGTTGTGATTCTTTCAATGAAATAGCTTTCCAAATTGACTAATTAAGTGATTATACAAATCAGGGGTGGTTTGATAGGATCAGATTTATGTACAAAAAGGAGAACTAGAGTCTAGAAAAATACTCAAATGTGTACCGAAGAAAGAAAAAGAGATAACATATATATTTTTTATTTAAATGGAGGGTGTGTATTAAACTTAATTTTTTGTTTGAGGCCCGTAGCATTTGAAGGTCCGCCCTAGTTTAGCATCTTGCACTCGCCCAAAGCCGGGCCTGCTAAGCACTTGTAACTGTTTTTAATAGTCCAACAAACTCATTTGCATCATGTGATCTTATGCTCACAAGTTACAAGAAATATATGAGGAGATAAGTAATCTCGCGTTAGTGTGTTACTGCATAATTATTAAGTAATTATTATTAAATATTTTATTTTGAGAATTAGTTATTCATTGCATATAACTAAATTCAAAAGGGGTCTAATTTCACTACCAAAAAAAAAATAGTCACTACCAAAAAAAAGGGGGTCTAATTTGTGTCTAAACTCTAAATATGAAAGCAAAATTTAGTTATGATTTTTGAAAGGGTTAAATATATTTTAATCTCACTAAAATGAACAAGTTGTAATCTTCTTCGTGAATATTCTTTTAGCTTGATCTCTAAAATTTTAAAATATTGTTGTTTGTACTCAACACTATGTGATATATGTTTTTTTTCTTTCTTTCTTTTTTTTCTGGAAAAAACTGTGATATATGTTAATTGTTAATAGTTTAGAGTTGCTCTTTCCTATTCCTTCTGCACCTAAGGATTTAGATTCTACATAGTAAAGGTGCAACATATTTATGTAGATTGCCCGATTTCAAACCAACGAAGTTAATTGTATAATGATGATTTGATTAATGTAAAATGTGATGAGATCTATTTTAAATCTATGGTCGTGATCAATTAATGTGTATATCTTTATTTATTTTTAAAATAGAAAGAATCCATATCTAAATCGCATTAAGAACACTGATATATGGGGCAAAGAGTATGATAAATTTTTCTTCCTCATTCTAGTCCTATAATAATTCCCTGAATATACATAACCTCCAAAAAAAATAAATTACCCACAAGTATTTTTCCATAGATGAAAATGCGCTAAGGTGAAAAAGTATGACCTACGATGAATTAATACTTGAGAATCGCTCAAAATTTTGATGTCATCACCTATAAGTAAAACTTCACGATTCTCTACTTGAAAATTCAATTTCTAGTGTGGAAAAGTATCACATGAAAGGATAACATGATGAATGTTGATTTGACAAAAAAAAAAAGATAAAATAACTCCTAAACCCTAAATTGAAGAAAGAGAGATAATTTAACGACTAAATTTATTATTTATTTCTCTTATTTTAGTATGTTTTCTGTTATTGAATGGAAATCATATTGGGGGATCTACTATCAAAATATCCAAATTTACTCAAATTTCTATTAAGAAAAAGTGTGTTTGAATTATGGTGTGTTGCTCACGCCTACACTATTTATCACTTTTACCTCGATAATTTCTTGTTCATTTCTCTTTTTCAATTACCATAATGTCTATAATCTTTTTTAAAGTTCAACTCCTAAAACCAAGGAAGATTGAATTTAATAGAATAAGTTAGTCTCTTACAACGTGTTAAACCAAAGTTTGAATTGCGATTAACAGATTAATAGAATGTATTCTATTTTATTTTATTTAATGTGGTTCAAATATAATTATATCTAGTTGATGGAGATATGAAAAACCAAA
>Ga0315915_1009149_pt1 | contig 11353 bp, 6 predicted proteins | sample MpolbnodulesMG_FD_207738 | JGI IMG/M metagenome (GOLD analysis project Ga0315915, IMG submission 207738) | Medicago polymorpha root nodule microbial communities from Los Angeles, California, United States - branched nodules | ecosystem: Host-associated > Plants > Roots > Nodule | place: USA... | reverse complement strand
GGGAAGGGAAGGCTTTGAGGGGTGGAAAATATGAGGGAAAATGGAGAAATCTTTCAAAAAATTTAAAAGAATAGTTTTTTAGAGAATGATAAATTAATGCATATGATTATTATATTTTTAATTTTAAAAACAATATAACATAGATTAAATTTGAAGAATTCATATAAACCCTCCAAAATCCTCCTCCAATACAATTTTTTAGTTCCCCCAAATGAGGAAGGTTTAGTATTATGAAGAAAAGTTAACCCCCTAAAGCCCTCCCTCCATTTTTCTCTATTTCCTCCACTTGCTCATTCCTTTTTTCTCAAGCCTTCCCCTCCCTTCCCCTCCAAACTCGCAAATAATGCCTTAAGAAAAAAAACTCTCACAAAAATAAGAAGGATAAAACCACTACGTTGGAAACAAGACACCACCGCCACCAAACACCGCCATGGCCCTTATCGATAGGAACATGCCGGCGCCTCTACATATAGTGGTACTATGGGGCAAGACCAGTGATAGCGACCGTATCAAACGATTGTACAATCTTGTCTACAAATTACAAAAAACCTCCATGAAAAACAAAACCTAAAGAAAGATAGTAAACATGATAGGATGAACATGGTTAAATCGGGGCAGGACGAATACTAATTGGAGGAAAAAGATGAAATCTACACAAGAGGATCAAAGAGCTACTATAGAGACGAGGGCAAAAACTTTTGAAACCTCAAAGAACATTTTATATTTGAAGATGGTGAATAGGTATGGGGTAAGGATAGAAATTGAGTGACTTCCCTCCTATTTATTTATAATGAAAAGGGACATTGAATCAAAGAAATTGAACGATGATTCATCAGACAATCATCAACGTCCCTTTAACCCTGTAACCCATGGCCCCCAAAATGTCGTAGGGTACTTGATCTTTGTCAAGGACCAAAGTGTCATTAAAAGGGAAGGCAAATCCTCGACTCCAATCAAATTGAGGTAACCTTTCAGTTGTCCAAATCAAAACCCCCAAGTTAGCTCTGCAACTTATCTCACGGATCATATCAAAACCACAAGTAAAATAGTTGGATCATATAATACTCACTTTACTGCCACTAGATAGAACTCTTAGTAAACAAAGACCTCCTTTAGAAGGAGGATAACATCAACGAAACCCTCATTTTGAAGAGACGCGCACATGATTTATATACAGAACAACTAAACACTACTTTATGCCACGTCTATTTTAGTGTTTTTCAATAGAAATTTATGTGCATGTTAAAAGAACATGTCAAAAAAATTACAATGATTATACTTCTTTTAAAAAAAACGGCAAAAGCATTAAAAACAATACTAGTATTTGTTTTTGGTAAAATGTTTTAAGTAAAAACTATCAATTGTTTTCGAATCTTGACCATCGAGTAGCAAACAACGTAGGAAAGTAAGCTGAAAACTAAACCAGATAGCAATTCATACTGGCATAATGCTGCATTAACGGGGAATCAAAGGAATTCTACCAATAAACTCAAGGATTTAATATACATACATAAATCCCTGGAATCGATATTAGATCACAACTGGCTTTTCTAGCAGTGTATTATCCACCAAAAAAAAGATAGACGAATGGTTCAGATTTCAGAACATGAAAGCTCAAAAAAAAAACTGAGCAAGGAATTGTATCCACCAAAGATCTTCATATATGTGAATGATAAACGATAAATTAAACAAAGATAAATAGCTACTTAAAACAACAAAACCACCCAGTACTCTCCGACGCTACAACTTTCTTCCATTCCCCATAATCATCGGCTCAGCTTGCATTGAAACCCTGTTGTAAGGCAAAAAGGCAACCAATAAACGTAAGGAACTACGAATAATTTACAATTACAATGACACAAAAAAGAAAAAGATACATCTACCTAATCGAAGTGTAAAAAGAAAGCTGTTGGCTGTACAGACACAGGTATGAGTTATACAGTAGGGTATGACATGATATTTCGTACAGAAATATAAAATACAGCAAATGATAAAATCATAGATAAACATCATTTCACTGAGTAAAAAAAAATCATAATTTCACAAGTGAAAAAACGCTAATAGATTCACTTTTTATCAGTGGAAGCTTTTCTCACTAACACTAAAATCTTGCTTGAGAACACCTCAAGATAAAAAGGGGAGCTATATGCAAAAACAAATTAAAGAGATCAAGTTTTGTTTTGTTTTCATTGGAGTAGCAGTTTTTCATTTGGCAGCAAATATCATCAATAATATTTTCTATATCCACTGATATCTCCAAGCACCGATTCTTTTTACTGTCTCAACATATATCATCCCCCCCAAATACCTCTTTAATTTCTGCACGCACAAGTATTTATGCATTTTCTGTGATACATGGGCAGGCACCTATTCTTATATATACCTTTTTCTGGAATTAATAAAAACAGATTTTCAAATAAAGTTTGCATAAAAAAAAAATCAATGATATAAGTGACGTGTTCACTTCTAGACCAACCTACCAACTTCATCTGTGACAAGATATCAACCAATGTCAATAATCATTGGCGATTTTGGCCATACCTCAAGTAGTTGTTGGCAGAAACACCCTTATAAGCTCTTTCAGAGTAATCTTTTTTCTACAGGTGGGACATTTTGCCTGAGCACTTATAGCAGCCTTGATACAAGACTTGCAAAAAATATGACCACACCTTGTTGACATTTCTTCAACCATAGGGCCCATGCATATAGGACAGGTGAAGACAGGTTCCTTTGGAGGCTCAGGTGGCTTTTTGACACTTTCCATCTACAGAAGGGACATCCAAATCAAGTCAAAAACTAAAACTATCTAAGTTTTTGTTTGTTGGAGGCGGTGATTAAATAACAACAGACGTTAAAGAAATGTATTATAAAAACTAAAACAAATCTCCAGGGGTGAAGCGACACTTTTTTTTACCAAGGATGAGGCAAAACTTATATATTGAAAATAACGTGATTTAAAGCAGTGCAGTACTACAGAGATTTTAAAAAAGCAGGAAAAAAAACTACTAGATCGAAAAAGCATTGGTATATAGTTTGGCCAGTATCTAACGGCTCTAGAAAAGGTAGAGTCAAGTTATGTTTGATGTAATGAACAGCTCTAACAACACATCATCTGCAAAAGCAAGCAGCGATAGCAAGCAACACTTGCAAGTAAAAATATTTCAATTACAAATACCATAAATCTACTATCTCTGATTTTAAAATATTCAGGCCATCCCTCCTTTTGCTCAGTGGTAGCCTGTCCCCGCAAAAGGAATTTTCCCTGTCCTACAACTGAAATTGACTAACCCCTCAGGTCCCCGAAAGAACCACAAAAGGACATAGTCTTGAGAACTATATATATAATTGTGCAATAAGTGGACTAAATTTAGACAATATGTTATAAGGATCTGTTTATGAAACTAAATGCACTTCTAGATCAACTATAACAAATAAACTAAAGGGTACTGTGAACAATTGCCTAAATTGCTAGAAACAAATCATAAAGAAGTAGTACCAAATTGCAAATTCTATGCCACAAGGTTGAAAACTAACTATTACTAATTCAACAGCTAACTATTTGTCTCATGTTGAAAGTTAATTAGTACAGATCCGACAGCTAATTTATTCAGACAATGAAGGCTGAAAAAGCACTGAACATAAAACAGTATGACATGTCCCAAAGAAACTTTACCGTAGAGCTGCTGCTGGCGTCCAAATTTATATAAAGATCATAGTTGAAAATTGATCGTTTTGGAGATTCTCGTCTGCGTTTGTTGCGATTATTGTTGCTTAACCTAATCTGCTCTTCTGCAAAAAACATGACTGGCAGGCAATATCAGCAAAAAGTTACAAACTATTTTATTACGCAACAAAAATCATGTGATGGGATACAACAACTTCAGTACAAGGCATTCTAACCTAATCAGCATAGAAATGGATTGGGGAAAGTTAGGGGAAGCGATACTGAAAAATATAAATGCAAGCACTGGGAAAAACATGACTTAATTCCATAGCTAGCACGAAAAGTACACTCCCTAACCCTTACATAACTATAGTGAAACAAATCATGGGCTACAAACAAACTTTTAGGATATATGCCACTTGAGTTCTATATTTACTAGCTTTGATTACCTTGGCTGAGATAAATGTACAGGCTATAAAATTAAAACTATCTGATAATAATTGTCATCTTTAAAAAAACACGATTTAATAAAGGAGTTTCATCATGTTACCTAAATCCACATCAACTACAGTCCTCCCGCGATTTCTTCGAGAATTGTTTTTGGCCTAAGATGAAACAGACACAAAAACTGAGATCAATTTCCAACAAAGAGATCTAGTAACAACTAAAAGACAATAGAAACAAGGAATATAGAAAAAGGGAGACAAACCTCAGCAAATGCCCTCGGGGAAGATAAAACAACATCATCGTCATCAATAGCTTCCACATCAATCAAAGTAGGTTCAGGTTGTGCAACTAGCTGTAGCTGATTAGCTTGAACTTCTACTTCCTGTTGCTGGTTAGCATGAACTTCAACTTCTTGAGGCCCCAACTGAGTCTCACGATTCTCACGAGATGGATTCTCAGCAATCGGATTCTGAGCAGTCGAATGCTCAGCAGCCGTATTCTCACCAGCCGGTACTCGGTTAAGATCAAGGTCAATAGCCGACTTCCTCCGCCGGTTAGTTCTGATACCAACAGGCACCCTGCTTGTCCGAGTGCTCATATTTGAACCAATACTTCGCTTAATCCAAACTCAAAACCTGAATACAAAACCCAAAACATCATCTTAGCCAAGAATATCATAACAAAAACTCAAACTAAAAAAAATCAAAACAACATGCCAGCATTTGAATTTCAACGTGTACAAGCGCAAAATAATAACATACAGTACAACAGAAAATTAGGGTCTGTTTGGTTCGAGAGTTTTGGAGGGGAGGGGAGGGGAGATTTTTAATTTAAAGTGTTTGGTTCAATTTTTAGATGGGGAGGGGAGGGGAGGGGAGCAAATTTTATTGAACTCTCAAAATTATCCTTATATTGATTTAAAATCTCAATATTATCCTTGTAACAACATTAATTATTATTATGTTGTATTATCCTTGAAACAACTTTTACTATTATTAGGTTATACGCTATATTATCTTGTAACAACTTTTATTCCATATTATTAACAATTTTTTCTTGTAACAATTTTTATTGTATATTATTGAGAATTTTTCCTTGTAACAATTTTTATTACTCATTGTAAAACCCTATTACGAATTCATTATTCCATCGTCTACATCGTGTTGTTATAGATTACATCGTTATTGTTTTGTTACTTTATTATCCTTATTTAATTAAGTTTAAGGTAAAACAGTAAAATAATTTTAAAATCCCTCCCCTCCCCTTGTGAACCAAACACACTTTTAATTAAAATATCTCCCCTCCCCTCTGTTAAAATTCCTCCCCTCCCCTCCCCTCCTAATTCTCGAACCAAACGGACCTTAGAGTAAAATATCTACTTATATCTCTCATATAATAATAAATATCCATACCTACACAGCCTAAAACAGTGATTCTGCATAACTAGTTGAAAGAATATAATCTAGCACAATCGCAAACAAAATAAAAGAAATGAAGCACAAAAAATCAAAACTACAGATACAGGTTGAAAATCGAGTGAGAATCCATAAAAACAAACTCAACGGAAGTAATAATCAGTGTAGAGTCGGTGATTGAATCGATTGTTACCGATTGATGAAAAAGTGAAACCCTAAAATGAGTTACAAAAGCATAAAAGGGGGCAAAAAGTACCTGTGGCGAAATCGTTGGGCGGTGTGAAGAAGAAGAAAGATTGAGAGAGCGACAAAGGTTAATATAATAATAATCTGATCGGAAGAGGAAAAGATTGTGTGATACGAAGGAATTATATAGATCTTAAATGTGAGAAGAAAAAAAAAATGGAGAAAATGGAAGAATGAAAAAATATTTTGTAATAAAATGTGAAGGGAGATAGAATATGGGTCGGGTCGGATCAGGGGAAACTGTACACGGTTCGATTCAGACTAAATGATAACCGACCTGGTGCACCTTGCACACGCGTGCTTCCACGTATCTTTCTGTCTTTGTTTTGCACGTGTTTTCTATTTTTCATCATTTTTTTATTTACTTGCATAAAATGTTAAATTATAATCACTTTTCCTCAAGAACCTCTTTCAGTTCCAATTTCCTTTTTAATTTTTTAATAGTTATCTTTTTTTGACAAGAATTTTTTAATAGTTTTCATCATTACATGGAGTATTATGATTTTTTTATTGAAGGAATATATGTTATGCTATTTGGTTTGTAGTAAATTATTTGACAGTGTAAAAATATATAATTTTGTGTTGATAAAAATCAAATAAACTCATCTAGTCAAAAATGTATTTAATCATATCAAATGTTTCAAGGAAGCAATTCAATCCAAATCAATTCCCTGCAAGACGGTTTGATTTTCAATCGACTTATATGTATCTTTTAAAATTTTAAAAAGGGAAAGAACAATTCCCTACAGTATTGCATCCCAACGGCATACCATAACAACTCTACTTGATTGAATGATCGATCTACATATCATTCATCGCCTCTAAATCTAACCCCTGGGGATGCAACCCCAATTGCATGGATCACAAAGCGCCCCCTTACAAAGTTAGCGTAGCAAGTTTGTGTTTGTCATTCCATCACCACCGATACCGGTTTGACATCTAATGTATTTATTAGTGTTTTTATGTTTTTCTTGTTATTATTTGCTTGTGTTTAGTTGTTATTTTTAGCTTGTCTTAAGTTAGTCCATGTGCTTGCTTAAAGGCACGAAAATAACTCATTTTGATGGTATCATATACTCCGAGTCTTACAATTGAATTGTCAACATATGGCTTGATGTCATACCAATCCGAGCAAATACAAACAATTTTTCTTCTCGTACATGGAGGAGATGAAAGACTGTGAATCTTGCATTACACTTAACCATGGAAGAAATTTGTCTGGTAGTCAAGACTAAAGGGTGAATCTTTCACGCCCCAAATAGGTAGATTCTCTTTTGATGGGTGCCAACTGCCACATTCCAGCTTACCCTGAAGTAAACATCAAATCATCTTTACAAATACCACACCTGGAAAAGCCACCGTTTTCTTAGATACCGTTTACCTGTGGTCTTTTGTCAATTCCACCGGGTTATTATTATTTCAGAAAACAAGATGCACAAAAATGACGGGCAACAAACTAACTAAGTTCAGTCAATTGTGCATATTCATATTCTCAAATAGAAATTTGTCCACGGAAATACTGTAACAACACAAATATCTTAGGTTATACAAATGGTCCATGCATTCATCGCATTGCAGGATATCAATCCCCAATTTAAGGATTTAATTCAAAGCAATTGAAATCCTTCCCAAAAAAGGTTACACGTAACCGTAAGTCAAGACATCAGAATGCACTTCTGCTATTTTTAATATCGGTGTCTACTTCGGTCCCGTTCTCGTCCATAATCCCTGTCTCGATCTCTTCCCCTGTCCCTCTCTCTATTTCGACTGCTTTGCCTCTCCTCGTTTTGCTCTCTGTTTCTCTGCTCTCCATCATAACGGTCCCTTGACTCTCTTCCTCTGTCTCTGCTTTTTTCTGTAGCATCTCTGTCAATCCCTGCCATCGGTATTATAAACAGTAAGTTGGTTAGAGAGCATGTCCAACTGATTCATAATTTCATGTTGATGATCACATATCAGAGTGGTACAATAACTTCTGTAACATTTAGTAAATTGGATATTTACAGGCATGACTTGAACCTAAAATCTCTACATATCCTTACATGAGCAAATTATGAGCGTTAAGTCAACATGGCATATTCTTTTGAAATACTTAAAAACCAACAGCCAGTATAATTTAGATGTATGCAGGACCATCAAACTCGAGTCCGGCAAGCAACTAGCAAATATATAAATACATTAAGACATCTAAGAATATGTTTTGAAATAGTATGCAGGGTTTAAATAAAAAAAGTTGCAATGAACCAGTTGCAAAAAGAATGCTGAAAAGGAATGACTAATAAAAAATAACAAAAGGATAATAGGAGAACATGAAAGTATTTGAAAATGGTAGTCCCGCCCTCCCCCGCTATAGCCATAATGATAACTGAAGTAATCTAACAATGCTAGGGAACATGTGGGGAAAGTGTGATGGACAATGGGAAGGGGGATTGTAGAGCTTAACAAGCCTGCAAAGTTACAGCATTAGCTTGCTTTGTAAATAATTTACAGACAACAGATCATTCGAGAAGTGCAACATTACCTAGATCCTCAACCTCCCAACCAGCACGCCCTGAACCAGGAAGCACTCGTGCAGTTTCAGATTGCTGTGTTTTGGCACGGAATTTCTTCTTAAGGTTTCCAAATTCATCATACAGCTCACCATCATCCTGACAGTAAGAAAAAAAATCATAAAACCAGAGCCAATTTATATATAACATGTATTGTCTTAAAATCAATCTTACTTCAGCTTGCCGCCTACGACGTTTAGTTTCTTCAATTTCCTCTTCATCAAGCTCTTTGTAACCTCCAGCTCGCCCTCCTCTGTTTAATTAGAAAGTAACCCAAGTTAGCAAAGTAATTTCAAAACACAATTTATTAAAAAAAATGTGAATGGTAGAGCCCGTATGTATGTATTTATGTAAAATGAAGGGAGAGATTACGACCTAGGAATTCCAACATTTCGGATTTGGAAGGAAAAAAATTAAAGTCAATAACTGAAAAAGTATATGGAAACAGGATTTGAAATCAATGATGAGATAGAGACATGGAAACATGATTTGAAAACCCATTATTTTTGTTTCAATAGAAGTAAGACAAGTATATGGAATGAAAGTTTAGCATGATGCACACAAAACCTAGCTTAGAGGTGAAAATAGGATAATATACTACACCAGAGTTTATGCACCCCAGGTTCATCGTACAAGATAGATAGGTTGACAAATCAATAGATGCAGACAGGTTAAATGAAATGGACAGATGGTCCAAGTGTGGTTTGGGATCAAAAAGTTTCACTCTAATTCAAAAGATATTTTTATCACACAGCCATAAGACTTGCAATGTTGCAATGGGGCTGAATACAGGCAGTAAAATCCCAACAATAAATTAAGGTCGATGTCATAAAGATGACAATGGCAGAATCAATGAGTAGTTACACGATACATGATATAATTATGAAAGAAACCGTTGCATAAAAAGTTGAAGGAAGCTACAATGATAGAACAAATGGTAGAGTTTAGTCTTTAGATGGTTTAGGTATATGTGGAGAAGACCTGTTGGAGCATTGATAAAGAGTGTGGATGATAGTTCAATTGTTAAAGGTAGAGGAAGACTAATAGAATATAAGAAGATATATTTTAGTATTTCTCTTTGGATTGATTTTTAATCTTAGAGCATCCCATAGCATTAGTTTCCATATTACTTATTACTATGATTTGTTTCCTTATTTCTCTATTTATTTAGGATTAGGGGTCTTGTATCCCTATATATAGAGGTTGGTTTTTAGTTCAGTCTTTATTATTATCATCTTTTATCCAAACCACATGACTTCAACAAAAACCAAGACAAAGATAGGCCAAACCATGTCATACATTAAATCTTCTTTTATCCACATCAAATATTGAGATTTTTAACAAAAAAGAAGATAAATAGATACTCCATTTGAGATCAACATAATGTAATACTTTTAATCCTTAGAGGAACAAAAAGTACAATGCCGCAAAATCACATACATTGGCGTATTGAAAAAGTAAATCATGTTTAGCTCATATATTAAGTGAATATGATGATCATTGTGAGCAGGATTGCAAGTCAATTTAACACACAACAAGACATATAAGTGTATCTTTTACTACCATAAACGGGACTCTCCACTTGGCATCGAAATATTTTCTTTTCAATCACGTGTTATATTTTAATTATAATTATAATTGAACAGAGAAGTTCAAAATAGCCACTTGGTCCTATCCTACCGCTGACAATCCACATCGCATATCTAGGATACTGACCCGGCTAAAAAATAAATAAAAATTAGGGAATTTATTTTCTAATATTTGCTTTACAAATTACAGCATTCACCTTGGTTTTCATTTATTTTTAAAAATGTTAAATAAATTTTCCAACGAAAAAATGTAGTTTCACCTGCATCAGAGGTGTCACTAATAGTATGTACTTGAAGGTATACAAAGAATTAAATACAATACCTTACACCACCCTCGTTGTGCCCAGGCTTGTTTGTATTGCAAATATTGCATTTTAACCGCTTTGCCCAATTGATATTGCCACACCTATGTCAAAAAAGAAGACAACAAAGATAAATCATTACGTTAAAATTTTCATTGAAAAATAAAAAATCTTGTACAAGCCACATCATGCAGGTCAATTAAAAGTTTAATGTCAGGTATAAGTACTGTATAACAGCCTCGGCCTAATGTTCAGTTAAGCAGAGCAAGACTCATTCAAAATGAATAAAACTAGTGATAATATAACTGATCATAAGCCCCATATCATATACCCAACTTGCATTACACTCCCAAGTTCCAACAGTGTACAATCATAGTCCTAAATTTGCTGCAACAACTGGAACCAAATGCAAAATCAACTGCCACAACCCACAAGGACAAAAGAGACAGAGGAGAGAGAAGTTCAGTAGCTGAGGACAAGGACCAGAACCCGGGGAGAGGTTAACAACAAAGTCAAAGAAGTTACAAAGCTCACCTCAACGTCATCATCATATTATCAACAGCCTATAAACACTTATTGGCTGTAAATTGTAACAGAATCAGTTGACCTTATGTAAATTGGAAAGGCCACTAGATTTGCACTCAATCAGCATCTCACATGATGAGTGCTTCCTTTAAAATTCATAGAGAACTAGAATAGTAGATGATGAAGTGATAGATTGGGTCGGGATGTGCCAAAGCCCAAAATTAATACTCAATGCAAAAGGGAATGCAATTTGGCTAGTTTATAAAATTTCCTTATAAAAGTTAACAAATCTCATGCAGCCAACATTGCAAAATGCAAAATCAGGAGGTATCAATTAAAAAAAACAGGTATCATTAACTCTTCTCTGAGCCATGTTCATTCACAAAAGTATGTTGTCTTTGTGTATTTGTATTGTACATATACAAACATATATCTCACTATCATATTCAATTTAATTGTGGCTTAAGTGTTCGCCAGCACTACATCCAACATAATACTAACACAAGCAGTAATGAGTAACCCAAATGATGAAACCGGGCAACATGTTTATCAAATTTAATAAGAAATATATACGTGTTAATTGTTATCGCTAAAATAGTGAATTAGAATTGAGAAA
>Ga0315915_1009146_pt1 | contig 11356 bp, 5 predicted proteins | sample MpolbnodulesMG_FD_207738 | JGI IMG/M metagenome (GOLD analysis project Ga0315915, IMG submission 207738) | Medicago polymorpha root nodule microbial communities from Los Angeles, California, United States - branched nodules | ecosystem: Host-associated > Plants > Roots > Nodule | place: USA... | reverse complement strand
GAACCCTAATTTTGGATTTTCTGATATGGGCCATGCCTTATATACGTGCCACGGTGGAGCCACATAGGATCGTCCACGTGTGCAAAAACTAACGGGAAAGACAAGCATTTGACGGAAGGGACCATATTGACCGACGGAGCAAAAACAAAGGGACCAAATCGTTGATTTTAGAACTTATGGGACCAAAATAAAAACAACAAAATAGTTAGGGGACCAAATATCCAATTAAGCCCAATATAAATTATGGGTCATAGCAAGTGAGCTATACTATAATTAATTATTTTAAAATTTTATTGAACTTTAAATGGAAGAAATGGAGGGGATCTAAAAAGAGTGAGTTGAGATTTCTTCTGTGCACAAAAAATTTAACAAATCTTGTGTATACATTCTAGATTTGACGTTATTTGTTTTGGATAACACTATTATTTATACTCTTTGTACTGTATTATCCTTTGCGTTGGTGCTTTTACTAGATTTTTTTCTTTCAATTTTTCAAAAAATTGAATACAAAGTTGCTTTAATTACCAATTCTCTAGAAAAAAAAGACAGTACCAATAACTCTTGAAGAAATAGAAATGTGACATGTAAATCGTGAACTAGACGTGAACGTGATTCCAAATTTTCAACATCTTTTTATGAGAGATTCTGAATTTTCAAAATAAACTAATTTCTATCTCATACTTTAACTTCTAACTTTCTCATTTAATGTTACATTATCTGTAAGATGAATGTGGATTTTTTTTGTTCTAGAGATTCTTTTGTAAATATCTTATAGCACAAACAAAGGGCAATGCAACCAAAATATTGTCTATCCGCATTTTTTATCTGCATTGTATCAATTTTAATTTAAGTTGCTTATTTTAATTTTATAATATTTATACTTCTGAGAGAAATTTGTTTAGACTATTCCCGTGAGTTAAGCTCAGTTAGTAAGGACAATGCATAATATATACAAGGTCTGGGGTTTGAACCCCGGACACCACCAAAAAAAGATTGTTTAGACAAAGATTGACTAAAATTTGTTCTTAGATTTTTAGTTCCTCAAAATTTAAATTTGAAAATAATTGAATTGTTTTTTCTGAACAAGAAAATAATCGAACTGTGAACTATACAAAGTCATATTTATAGCAACTAACTTATAGTTAGGGTGACATTTAGCCCAGGAAAGGCTAGTTTTTTCCCACCATGGGAAAATTAGTTTTAGACCATTAGATTAAATAAGGAACACAATTTTATCATGGTCTCTCAACACTAAATTTTTCCCACATCATCTTCCACCACCACCCTTCACTCCTACTTTTGTGCTTTTTCCTCATTGTAATCGTGGCTTCTTCTCTCATGGACCGCAACACTGTCCATTCCAATTTTTCAGTGCATTCGTCCTAGTAGCTAGAGTTCCATCAGCTTCTATATGCTCTGTTTATACTTTTATATTGTAATCACAATCACATATATGATGCTTTGTGGTTTCTTTATCAATATCAAAAGAATCATCTTTTTCTTAATTCTTCATCCTTATACTCACAAAATTCATACCTTTTGGTTTCCCAGTTTCTCTCAATAACTAGCATCAACAACACTTTTTTAACATAAACAAATGAATAAACGTGAAAAACTCATTAATCCATAAAATCCAGAATATATGATTTTTCATCATTATTTTCATCTTGACCAAATTAATTACAAATCTAGAAAATTAGGAATGAAAAACCCATAAAATAAAAATAAGAATATATGATTTTTCATCATATTTTTTGGTGGTTAAGATGTTTTTTGGAGAGAGAGAGGAGAGGAGGAGGAGGTAGAGGTAGAGAGAAAGCAAGAAATCGTTAATGATTGTGAGGTTGAAGAGAAAAAGAGAAAAATCTAGTGTTGAGGGAGTATGATAAGAGTGTGTTATTCATTTGGTCTAATGATTAAAACTTACTTTTCCAATGTGGGAAAAAATTAGCCTTTCCCATACTAAATCCCACCTATACTTAGTGCATGTTTAGTTCTACTTGTTAGATTTTTAGTTCCTCAAAATTTAAATTTGAAAATAATTGAATTGTTTTTTTTGAACAAGAAAATAATTGAATTGTGAATTATAAAAAGACATATTTATAGCAACTAACTTATAGTTAGTGCGTGTTTAGTTCTACGATAGTTTAGAGTTGATATTGATTTTGTATAATTGATTTTGGTTTAAAATAAATTGAATGTAAAATAATTTATATTTGAATACTTTCACAATAAAAATGATTTGTTTGAAAAATGTTTTCTTAAATATCTTGTGTCAAAATTGCTTTTGAATGTATAAAGATCCAAATGAGTTTTAACATGTATGTGGGTATATTATATAAATATCCGTGGTTCAATTTTTGATTCAATTTTAGATGATTATTTAAATTTATATTATATAAATATGTTAAATAGTTTTCTTTAATTATTATAAAAATAATAAAACAAATATTACCCAAATACCCCTAAATAATGGCAATTTTTATGGCACACTAAACAAATTTGAGTGTATCAGGACACCCATGTTTAAATGAATAGTTTAATGAATTATTTTTTTAGATGTTTTTTTTTTCTTTCTATCAGTTACAATTATAATAATTATATTTTATTTCTCAAAAGTGTCGGTAAATTAAAATTCAACTTTTTTTAATTTTTATTAATCATAATAGTGAATATTGATTATTTTTTTCGATAAAATGTTAAAAAATTAGTATAATTCTTATAAAGAATAGAATGATGTTTGTTTTTTTATGAAATAATATTTTCTAAATATAAAAGTTGACAAATATCCCTTTAATAGATAAAAATGATTGTTAACCTATTGATTTATGACTTCTTCAAATTTTTTTTATTGATTTATGAAATAGGTATACCAATACACCTTAATTTAACCGTGTACGGTAGAAACTCTCTAAAAAAAAATACAAATATTACCCCTCTTTTATATTCAAATTTTCTTTCATTTCTAATGCATTTTAACGAGACACCACAAGAAAAAAACAGTCTCAATCAAAAACAAACTCAATCAACAAATTCAATTCTTCGCTGCAAGAAACTAGAATCGGAAATCTCCAACTCCTTCTTCTTCCCCAACTTGCACAGGAAACTCCTCAACAAAGTTTCTCTCTTTTTCAACCACCAGGTACTTCCCTGTATATATGCTGCCAAATTTTATAGCTTAGTAACTACATGCTGCATCTTACCTGTTTGATTAAATGTCTGTGTTGGATCAAGTTTAGGTCTTTGTTGTTGCCATCCCAATTTCATCTTTAATCTTCAATAGTAAATAATCCGAAATGAACTAACGTTCCATGTCGTGTAAATTTATTAAATTAGAATGTTCTATATCTCATTGCAGTTTTTTTTTCTTCCCATTTTCAGGTTCATTTTGGTATTGTTGGTTGAAGCCTTAAAAATGGCATTGTGTCACCCTTTCTTAGTCAGCAATAACGGACCGGTAACCTCCCTCAGTTCCACTTTTCTTCGTGGAACAACACCTTCATCTTTTTCTGTGAATAGAAAACCAAAAACCTGTAACCTTAAAAATGTATCTGTTTCAATTAGTTGTTCATCACTTAAAACTGTTCGTGACCGCACTCTTGACAGGCATGTTGTCATGAGGAACAGAATCCGGTTTGTTCAAAAGCTGAAAACTTTGCTTCTTTCTAAACCAAAACATTTTCTTCCTATTAAAATTCTGTCCAAATGCAGGGCTTATCTTTCACTTCATAAGCCTCGTTCCTTACAGTCTATGATCCATCGATATCCATCCATTTTTGAATTGTTTACTATCCCATGGCCACCCACACCTCTCAATGCTACTAAGTTATATCCTCAACCATGTGTTCGTTTGACTCCGGCTGCAGCCGCACTTGCAGCTGAGGAAATGAATCTTAAATCGTCTATTTCAACAGTACTGGCAAACAAACTCCAAAAGCTTCTTATGCTATCTTCTCACCGCCGGTTACTACTGGCAAAGTTGGTTCACCTTGCTCCTGATCTTGGTCTTCCTCCTAATTTCAGATCTCGCTTGTGCAATGACCATCCAGACAAATTCAAGACCGTCGACACTTCCTATGGACGTGCACTTGAGCTTGTATCGTGGGATGCCAACTTGGCAAAGCCTTTACCTCCGCGTGAGTCCCATTCTCTTGATTTAATAGTTGACCGACCTTTGAAGTTCAAACAATTGAGACTTCGAAAGGGGCTTAATTTAAAGAGGTCTCACCGGGATTACTTGCTAAAGTTTGAAGAAGTGCCAGAAGTGTGCCCTTATAACAACCCTGCTGAGAGTTTGGCCAAGGAATCAATTGAAGCAGAAAAGAGATGTTGTGCTGTTATAAGAGAGGTTCTCGGAATGACAATTGAAAAGAGGACATTAATAGACCACTTGACCCATTTCAGAAAGGATTTTGGACTCCCAAATAAATTGAGAGGAATGGTTGTGAGGCACCCTGAATTATTTTATACGAGTTTGAAAGGGCATAGAGACTCAGTTTTCCTGGTAGAGCGATTTGATGAGAAGGGTAACTTATTGGAGAAGGATGAGGTTTTAGCCTTACAAGACAAATGGATGGACTTGGCGAGGGAGTCCAAGAGAATGAGAAGAGAGAGAAGGAAGGCTAATATTGATAAAGAATTTGGCAGGTTGAGTGATGTAAATCAAAATCCCGATGACAGTGATATTGATTATGATGACGCTAGTGAGATTGATAATTTCAAAGATGGTTATGATGATGGTTTTGAGGATATATTTGAAGACTTGGATTTTGAAGCTGAGGATTATGACCTGGGAAACGATTTGTTTGACAACAAGATTGGAGAATTTTGGACTGCAGGACCTTTTCCAATTCAAAATGGTTCGGATAGAGAACAGAAGCAACCTTGGTAATTTTCAAAGTTAAGAATGCAGTTTTCATACGTTAAGTAAAGGTTGAAATTAAGTTTTGATCTGGCAAAAGGGAACCAGCCTGCATGTACCATATTATGATGGAGATAATGCTCTATGTTGGACTGTTGACTATACTCTATAGATCATTCAAAGTAAAATTGTGTTCATAATAATATTTGAGTAAAAGTGAGAAAGTTCAGAGGCATTTGTACTTGTACATATTGAAAGTTCCACCACTCGATAGTAATTAATTGTCTTTTGGACGCGAGCTAGCATTAATTTTTAATTTTTTTTTCAATATAATTTTTATAATTTAGCATATCTAGGAATAGCGATTTTGTAAATAAGTTGTGACTCGTGCATTAGGGCTTATCTACAGGATCCTCCTTTTCTCCTTTCGATGATGCAATGCTTCTGATTCAAACTGTTGTTTTAAGGTCAGTCTATTTTGTGGCAAGAATGATCTTTAGTAACAAAAACCTGAAGTTTTTGAAATTAAGCCAAGACTTCAGCTTTTTATTCAAACCATGGCAAGTATTTCTGTTTCTTCTATGGGATTCAGAGACTTGAGAGCCTTTAATTTATCTATGTTGGCAAAATAAGGGTGGAATATCATGAGCAAGCCGGATAAATTAGTCTCTAAAATTCTCAAGGCGAGGTATTTTCCAAACTACTCATTTCTTGAATGGTATGTCGGTCAAAGTTATGAAGGATCCATGGTTAAGGGTGCATGGGAGTAGTTGGGTGCCTTCATCTCATAATCAAGAAATTCATAATATGCATGTGAGTGATCTAATGGTTCAAGGTCAAGGTGTTTGGGATGCCAACAAAGTTCATTCTCTGTTTCATCCTTTGGTGGCCAAAAATATTCTTTCTGTACCTCTGTTATCCCCTAATGATTCTGATTTACTGGTTTGGAATGAAGATAGCAGTGGAATATACTCGGTCAAATCGGCATATAGATTGATGAGGAGAATTATGTGGAATGAAGAGAAGTTTCAGCAAGAGGGTGATTGGAATATCGTGTGGAATGCGAACGCCCCGCCAAAGGTTAGGAATTTCGTTTGGAGGATTAGTAGAGGTTGTTTACCAACGCAGAAGAGGCTTAATGAGCGTCATGTGCCTTGCCGATCAGGCTGTGTGTTATGCACAGAGGTGGAGGAGAGCGATTGACATTTGTTTATTCAGTGTGATTTGAGTATTCGATGTTGGCAAGAAGCGGGACTGTGGCATACTGTGCTGGGCAGAATGCATAGATATTTCAATATTGCCGATGTGATCCTTGATATATGCTCGAGATAAGTTGTTGATGTGGTTGCTCGATTCATGATGCTGCTATGGGGCATTTTGCACAATCGAAATGATCAAGTGTGGAACCACTGTCACAGAGATGCAAAGCAGATTTGCATCAGCGCTAATGTGTTCTTGATGGAGTGGATAGCAGCACAAGACGTGCGTCATAGAGGTAGTGATGCACAGACAGAAACAGCAGCGTTGGTTTGTAGAGTCCAGTGGTCCCAGCTGTGAAATGTAATGTAGATGCGGCCTTCCATCACTCTTTGTATTTAACTGGTTATGGTTGTTGTCTGTGTAATTCTAATGGTGATTTTGTTACTGCTATATGCAGTTGGATTCATTCGGAACTATCTGTTTATGAGGGCGAGGCAAGCTATGACTTGGATTCAAAGTTTAGGACCCCTGGAAGTAATTTTTTAAGACCGACTCCAAAGCTCTTGTGGATGCTATTCATTCTTCATCTGTGGGAATTTCTGAATTTCATTTTATTGCAATGAATATTAGAGCTTTGTTAGGATTGAATTACAACTTTAAGGCGGCCATTTCTAATTTTAGTCGACTAGTTTTTGATTTTGTTCCTCCTTGTATTCATCACTATTTAATAAATTATACGAGTTCTTTAAAAAAAAATAAATTGATATGAGTTGAATTTGTGTTGTTTAATTTTTTCTTTTGAGGTGGTTTTCACGGAATATAAGAGACCTTCTTGGTAAAAATATTGTTAACTTAAAAATTTTGGCCTCACAACATATAATTTATATACAATTTTCTTATTGGTGACCCTGTGCCCATACTTGAAAGTTGAAACTGGCTCAAGACCATCACCACCACCGGTTTGAAGTATTTTTAAAAGGCATTGCAAGGCACACAGAGAAACATTACCAAACACTGACATTTTTCTAGGCACTTGAAGATGCTGGAATAAATTCCAAATAGAGACGTGAACAATGGTCAGTCGTAGATCAGTTCGCAAACAAGGATCACTTTGAAGAATGGCAAAAAAAGAAGAAGGAATGGCAATTTTTTAGTTTTCTTATATTAGTTCAATTATAATAATATGGTAAAAATATGACTTTATTTGATGGCAGTTTAAAATATATTTACATTGACAGTGCAATGGTATTAAACTAATAGCATGTTTTTGCTTTAGCGTTAAATTTACCAAACTCACGTTGCAAACCCGTGTCGCCGCAGAAGCTTAGAATTTGACCTTTTAAAAATTGCGATGAATGTCACTTCAGATGCGCGTTTCTCATTTCTGTTGTGCAATTAAAGTTTCACAATATACTCTCTAAAAATATAGTTTCGAAAATGGATATGTTTTTGAACCAGGTGTGGAGGTTTGGAAAAATAAATTGTCTTATTTTAGAGACAAAATTTGAAGGGAGCTTATTTTTCCACCCATGATTCTTAAAACCATTTTTGATCGGATTTTTTTTTCCGAATTTATCCATCGTAACGGTGAAAAACAATGTTTTATTTAAATTTGACCATCCAAACTTTAAAAAAATGGGTATTTTTTTCATCATGATTATTAAATTCAGAGGGGTGTGATTTTCAATTACCAAGTGAGAGATAAAAATAGCTCTCACTAAGTTTGAAATCATCAATTGAAAATTGAAAATATATCATCTTGATTTCTTACCAAACTATTACATGAACACCTAAGTTGACAACTTCTGACACTATATGTATTGTTCACTGGATTGTACGGTGAGAAGCACTTCTTTTGTCTATTTTTTTTTTTAGAAAAATAGATGAGTATTTTTATAACACAAATACGAATTTGCATCATTAATCAATTAGAGAATTCATTAGCCGAAAAAATGTATGGTATTAGTTATTTATTAACCACTTAGAATATCTTATTAACCATTAAAGTTTAATTTAAGTAGTTAACCACTTATATATATAGTTTCAGTTAATAAAAGAGTAAGCATTAAAAAAATGTTACAATAAATATTCTTAGCACTCCTCAAATTTTTTTTTATTGGTTAATATTCTTTCAAGACTAATCAAGTAAATACACGCATAATATTCACGGGTAATGGAAGATCACCTCATTTACATTCATGAAGTTCATACTTCATAGTACAAACCAACTCAAAACATAAAAATAGGGTGAACAATATTTTCTTTTTGGTCATTTTTTTGGACAATAATAGAGGTGTATTTTTGTACACAAATACAAGGTTGTGTCACTAACCAATTAAAGTACTTCATTAATTCCGTAAGCTTTTAAGTCCATGGTCCTTTTTAGAGGTATTATGTTGCTAGTTGTCAGTTTCAAATTATAATTTCTTTTAATTATCGCTGTGAATTATTCGTTGATTTGTTAATGATTACTCTTCGATAAGAAACATAGTGAAATGTTTTATTTCCATAGCATTTTTTTCATTCACGGAACTAGAATCAAGATATTGATCAAAGGATTCAAGTTAAGTTATACTAACGTTTGTCTCTCTCTCTCTTTTTCTTTTTATGCAAAACGAAAATTAAATTAAAATAAAAAGAAAGATACAAAGACCGGGGGGCATGAGACCTGACTCAGGTACAATTTATATGAGAATACATCATGATAAACCATAACAAAAGGACCAGTCCTAATCTATTCTAACAAAAATTCACTAGTCACAGGCGCAACCCAGCGAACCCGCGTACGGGCACGAAACCAAGCTAAAAAAAATGAAAAGCGAACTCTGCACAAATAGTTAGGATTAAAAATGGCGAATGGATCGACCGCCAGCACGGTAACGAATCCAAGTGCCAACAGCTCCCTGAACAAGCAGCAAGCGTGAAAGCTCTTTCAAGCAAGTACCAAAGTATAGACAGTCATAACTCCTTGAAACCTGCAAAACTCAACAGTTCTGGAAACAACAGAGAATCGAAGGCCAGACCACCAAACAAAACGGTTTCCAACAGACGCGTAAGAACTCAGATCGAGGGATGAGTCCAATACGTTAAAAACCAAACCCTTTCGAGTTAATCGAACCACCAACCCTAACGGGTTAACAAAACCGACCCTTGTCTCTTAAATTATAGGTAATCTATACAAACATTACCACCTCATGAATATAATATAAGTACATTTTTTATTAGAAAATAATACAATAAAACAAATAGTTATCTACCAAAAAAACTACCCATTATAATTTTTTATAATCATGTAAATATTTAGATAAGTTTTTTTTTTGACAATTTTTTTTAGATGAGTTGAATCCAACGGTCATTGGTAAATGAGTCAAATTAATTTTAATCAATTGAACCAATTTTTGGAGACCGGTATTTTTTAGAGCTATTATGTTGCGGACAAAACTTAGGTACAATTTCTTAGGTGCTTTTCGTATGGTTTTTAACTAAAAATACAACTTTTTTGGAGATAACAAACTTTGAGAGAATTATGAATTTAAGGAAATCATGGTGAATTTAGTTAAGAACCATACGAAAAGCACGTAAGGAATTGTACCTAAGTTTTGTCCTTATGTTGCTAGTTGGTAGTTTTAAATTATAAGCTGTTTAACTATGTTGGTGTGGTGAAATATTCGTCAATGTATTGACGACTAATCTTCAAAGAAAAACTTTATGAAATGTTTTATTTCCTCAACATTTTTTTCATTCACCAAACTTTAAATCCAAGACATTGCTTAAGGGACTTAAGTTAAGTTATACTCCGATCAAGTAATGTTGGTTTTCTTAAAATATAAATGGATACATAAAAGTAAAATCAAATCATAACCATATGAAAGAAATATATTGTAGCATACCATGTGATTTTTTTTTTCTTTAAGAGAAACATACTAAGTGATTCAACTCATATGATTGATTAATTTGATTTAAAGACTAATTGTTAGAGTTTAACTTCAAGTGTTCGACAATGTCTTAGATCTTAAAAGCAATATCTATCGACAATGTCTTGATTTTGATTTATGACCAAAAGAAAGAATATTGAGTTTCCATGGTGGTGGTGGTGGGGGACATGATCATAAAAGGAAATTTATTTGTGGGTCCAAATTAGAAGCAGAAAAGAAATAGTAGTAGATAATTGGGTGAGTGCCGAATTCTGCAAGTACATGAATGAACGAATAATTTAATGGTTCTATGACTCATATATAAGCTGCTTTTTATGAGAAAGTCGATCAACAGAGTCAGAACAAAGCATAAAAATGTAAACGTGGGGACGTGGATGGATTAAAACCTTATATTCTCCAACTTTGTGGCAATTTTATCTTCAATCATGCGCGGCAAGAATATCCAAATGTGGCCATCACTGCCATGTTGTGTATAATTTCAATCCTTCAAGTTCTATGTATTTTTGGTAGAAAGTAAAAAACTCATCATAATTAGAGTTTTGGCTCAAGACTCCTATGAAATTAACCTTTCCTTAAAAGTATAAATTGTAGACTCGTCGCTGTCACTCTTCTAAAGTGTATTTGACATGAAGAGTGTTATTTGAACAACTATTTTTTTAATCAACTAAAATATATAAAGAAATGTAGATATTAACACAAAAACCAAATTAATTACAAGAAAAAACAAGAATATAAGGTGAATATGAAAAAAAAAGTTGTTATAAAAATTGTCACAAAATGATTAAATATCATTTTTCATTTGACATAGATTGATTGAAGCACAATCTCAACAGTAGTTAATTGTTTCATTCATTTTGTTGTCGTGCACAAATTGTCGTGCTTTTTTATAAAATTGTTGTGATTTTTTAAACTTGAGCAAGTTGATTATCAACTTACAACATATTCAAAACTTTTGAGTAGTGCTAGTAACATATATAAATTTATTGCAGAGATAATTTGACTATGTCGGGTCATTTCTTTTAGAGTATATAGTATTTAACTTTTTCTCACCAAAACATACAGTGATTTCTAATTTTTTTTTTCTTGATGAAATATTGTGGAACTTGTTAGTTAATTCTTTTCTATTTTAATATATGAAATTTAAAACTATATCAAAATATTCATTTAACATTGAAATACAAATTGTTTTTAAATTACATTAGAGTTAATAGTATTTTTCACCCCTGTAATATAGGCCATTTCCGGTTTTAGCCCTTATAAAATTTTCGGTCTAGTTTCCATCCTCGTAAATTATTTTTTTTTCCAGAAAACCCCCTTCCCCCATCCAACTCAGCAGATTTGCTTATGCGGCGCTGACTTG
>Ga0315915_1009144_pt1 | contig 11356 bp, 4 predicted proteins | sample MpolbnodulesMG_FD_207738 | JGI IMG/M metagenome (GOLD analysis project Ga0315915, IMG submission 207738) | Medicago polymorpha root nodule microbial communities from Los Angeles, California, United States - branched nodules | ecosystem: Host-associated > Plants > Roots > Nodule | place: USA... | reverse complement strand
AAATGATTCAATTAAATTGCTTTCTTTTCTAAATATTCTTTTTTGGATGGAATAATAAAACCGCAAACCGATCCGATCCAAAATAAAACCACAAATCGATCCAGAAAAACCAAAAACCGCAAAAACTTGATTTTTTTTTTTATGCGTTTGGATGTTGTTTTGTAAAAATCGCTAGGATCGGTTCAGATTTCGGATCACTTTCTCAAAACCAAACCAAACCAGACCGAACTGCAAAAGTAAATATTAATACTTAGAGGAAATTGCACTCGCCTCCCCTAAGGTTTATTAAAATGGCGCTAACACCCCATCTAGTTTTAAAATGAATATTAATCTCCCGTAAGTTCAACAAATAGACAAACACCCCTCTTCTTGGTTAACACCGTTAAATTGTTCGTTAACTTTTTTTTATGATACAATCAACAAGTATCTTACTCCATCTTTTTTATACTGTATCACTTGTTTTTTGCAAAAAATAATTCTTATTTTTTTAAACATTGGTGGTCTACAGAAACTCATTTTTATACATATGATAATTCTTCATATGATCATATGATGGCACATGTAATATTTCTTCAAATTCACGTAACCGTCAACAAAATTTGAGCAAATAATTGCATAAACCAACTAATCAAAGGAATGTTTGCAAAGGGGATGACAGTTGAGAGGGCGAATTGCGGGTCTGTTGCTGCTATTGGGAGTTTTTTTTTTTCTGTCTTTTCTTACAGTGTCTGCTGTTCTGCTATATGGTCTTGGCTGCCTGTTTTTTTGGGTCCTGTTTAGGCCTATTTGAGTAATTTTATTGGGAGGTGATTATGCTGTGTGGGTTTGTATGGGTTTCAGCCATCTGGTGATGGAGTGGGGGTACACAGCCTGTGCTAGGTAAATCAATTCATAACCTAATAGAAAATGAAAAATAAGTATAAACACACAACAAAATATAGATAACAAATTCATAACAAATACTACAAAAAACCAATTCATAACTAAGAGTCTATGGAGGTCGAACTCTGATGAAAAAATATATATTTAAACACATAAGTATGAGAACTATGGAGAGCAAACACGAATCAGTGATACGACGACGATCGACATCATAAAAAAATGAATGGTGAACGAAAACAACACACTAGAAACTAGAAAGAATGATGACGCGGCGCAATTACCGTTGAGAGCGACGACAACGATAGAGAGAATGCACAGAAACACTGGTCAGTAGTGAGTGATGAAGGATGAGGATGATCAGAGATACAAGTGAGGGTGAAGATGAACAACTATGGAGAGAAGGAGGATGATCAGTAGTAGAATTGGATGATATTTGGTGGTTTTGAGAGAGAGGAAAAGTAAAGATCGCATGACCTAATTATGTTGATTTCTAACGGAGAGAGGAAGAGTTAACAAAATGTAACGAGGGAAGGTATATGATGGTTTTGAAAATAGAGGGGAGGTTTGTTGTATTTACCCATAACTTCAGGGAGGTTGTTATAATTTGCCCTAATACTTATTTATTCTTTTATTAGTACTGTACATTGCATTATTTTGTTTTTGTTGGTTTTCAGTATTGTATACTGTATTAATTTAATCTATATTTTTATTACATCATATGTTTAAAAAATAAACGATAGTTTTCATACTGTAATTTTAATTTTTTTAATATATTTTGCATCAAACCTTTTATTTTGCCGTGTTTGTGTATTATTTATATTAATAAAAAAAATATTCAACAAAAAGTAAATAAAAATTTTATAAATTTTGCATTATTAGAATATTATTCAATTCAAATGATTCAATTGAATTGCTTTCTTTTGTAAATATTCTTTTTTGGATGGAATATTAAAAAAATTCACTGTCATATTTTTGGTTAACTTTTGTACATTTCAATTTTTTGGGCCAAATATTGAAATGCAAATTAGGAGTAAATTAGCAAATTTCAAAAAATTTGATGGGCTAATTTATACTTTACGTTTTTAACTATCTTGAATGATACTCTGTCAAGTTAAACAAATGAACATCAACATGTGAATCCTTGTGTTCACAACATGTGCATCCCAACTCATGCATAAAAATCTTTTTCCAAAATGGTATTTAGAGTTGGAACCATCTTACAACACAAATTGCAGGATAAATTCAATCCAAAATCAGAAGGCTTCATATCATTAAGACATTAACAACACCAATTGGATTCACTTCAATTCAGGTTCTTTCTCTGAGCAAACTGCAATCAGCTTCCCAGTGTCTTATCCTGTCTACTACACCTCCTGCAGCTCCTGAGTTTAACTGGAACTTACTCCATGGTTTTTTCTCTGTCCACTTAAATAGTGTAGGAAAGAATGTCGGCGTTGATATACAGGCTAGTGAATTGTTAAACTGAAGTGGTGGCGGCTGGCTACTGCAATGCAAAAAGAAGGAATGAACATTGATAGTGTGACTGAATGAAAGAAAAAGACTGCATACTAGTGAATTGTTAAATTGATGAACAATTCTTAGTGTAGGAAAATCAATGACCCTTTGCCAAGGTCACCTAGATTATGCACACCTATTAGGAAGGAAAATGTGAATAATATTTTGACTAGAAATTTTGCTTCCTTAGCTGGATCTGGACCTCCTAGTACTAGCTTTTGTTCTACCACAGATGCTAAACACATTGTTGAAAAGTTACATGTTAGGAATAATAAGAACTTGAATGTAGCTATAGGTATCCCTCCACATAATTTTAGACAGCATCAGAGGAATCAACTAGCTATTGAATCTAAGTATAATAATAGCTTGAGCAGAGAAATTGCACAGATACCACTTAGATTAAGCAAAGGACAAAAGGGAATTGATTCCAGAAGGAACTTGAATCATGAACAACAGTATAAAGCTTTTGCTAATATAAGCAATATGGACAATAAATATTTTATTAGCAGTAAAATGCAAAGTTCTTCAGCTACATCTAGCTATCCTCAATTGTTAGGAGAGAAAACAGTGAAGGAGAAGGGAATTCTTCACAAAGATTTAGATAATGTGATGTCCAGCGTGGTATGTTTTAACGATGGATTCAACTTAAGAGCGTGGCTGAAGTCTGAAAGTCATAAAGTGAAGAAATCAGAAAGGCTGTATATATTTAAACAGATTTTGGAATTGGTTGATTTTGCACACTCACGAGGATTTGTCTTGGAAGACATAAAACCATCTTATTTCGTCTTATCGCCTTCGAATAATATTAAATACATTGGTTCATATAGCCAACATGTGTTTGATGACCAAAAATCATGTTTCACCTTATTTCAGTCATGCCTCAAGGCCATCATGACCTGCAATGGAACAAGGAAAATGCCAGAATTTGAGTGCAAAGAAGCAAAAGCTATGTGAAGAGACAACATCTCTTAAGGAGTAGCATCACTTCAACTGTATTCATGGCTGTGGCACAAAAATGGACATGGAATCAAAAATGTAAATGAATATATACTAGATACCTATTGGTCACCGACTCATCGGTGAAAGCAGATGCTGACAGGAAATTTAAATGAGTTATTCTTATAGTTTAAGATGTTTTCATGTGAATGCAGCAGGTGTGATCGAAAAACCAAGACAGAAGACCTTAAAACAGAATCTTATAATCAATAAGTTGATATCATTAGTCGTTAGATTTATGCACCATATATTAGGCCCTTAAGTAATTGACAGGCACACATGAATAACTTTAGTTTTAGATACTGAGAAAGTAGACTGATATCTATATTTATAAAGTTTCGAAGAAAACAATCATTAGTAATCCTTAAATAATTCCCTAGTGTTAATCCAAATACAGGTTTACCATCAAGCTCAGAAACAAGTTAAGGATTAAGCATACAACCAACAAGCACCTTCAATCATATTCATGCCATTTCTCTTTGATGATTGTTTTCAAAATCTTTTTTGCACAAGCCGGATTGATTAGTTAGACAAAATCAGGCAATCAACACATTTTTCTAGCTTAAGAAATCACACTCAAAGGGTATAGGAAACTGGCATTTTCTCAAACTCATCATTTGAAACCAATGGTATAACAGTTTGTACTAAACCTATTAGCTGCTTTTCCAATAAAACAGAATGATAAACACTCACAAGTCACAACGGATTCAGGTAACAGAAATTGGGAGGGATAAACATGCAACTGCTTTTTTTTTTTTTTAAAATTATACAGCTGTGTAATTGTAGTTTAATAGACTAGCTTCAGACATTTTATTATTAGACTTAAAATAGATTAGAGTCTTGACGATCAGGAAAGCTGTTTTTGCAATCAAATATAATGATAGGCAAAAGCTGATGAACAGATTTGGATTTCCAACACTGGGAGGGTTAAAAATGCAAAATGAAATTTATAAGAAAAATGTATTTAATTGATTAATCAGACCTCTATACGTTGACTAGATTTAGAAGCCGAACTACCAACTAATTTACTTGATTCTAAGCTAACCAGAGCCTTAACACAAGAGGTCAGACCAACAATTATGGAGGACTACTTTGACTAGCATTAGTTGTATATGCATTGAAGTTATATAACTTATAAAACTAGAAATTTAGCAAACTTGGGAATTGGCAAGAATAAGAATGAAGAACATGTAAACAATATTGTTGTGTGATCCCAAGAGAGAAAAATAGAAAAACCTGCAATAAAAGAGAAATCATGATGTCTGTGTACAACTAGCTTAGGGCAAATTTATCTCAAACCAAATTTTTGCGCAACTATGTTAGTTTGGCCTAAGAATCTCAAGCAACTAGTAACTCCCCCACTAGAAGTTGATATCAAAAGTGCTAAGTATTAGTGACTCAGCAGATTGAGAAAGAATTCATGTTCATATCTGCTTATATTCTAAGGTAAGCATTGGTGAGGTATTTTTTTTTTTCTTTTTTGACCAATCCATTGGTGAGGTATTAGCTTAACATCAATTGTGATTTACAATTATTCAATAATATTTTTGTTATGACTTATTTTTTACTAAAATAGTAACACTCTGAGTTACTGAATATTAAAAGACTAATGTAATGTTAAAAGAACTGAGTATAAGGTGTAAACATACTCCAGCTATAAAATATCAAGAGAAGAAAAAATAAAATAAAAAGAGATCATCCACTATGGTTGTTACAACATCAATATGAACCTTACAACACATGACTTTTACCTAAAACTTCAGCTGTAGTTAGCTTGCTGAAGAGTGCAATTTCCTATTTAAGTGCCAGTAAAAGCAAATAAATAATGGATGGTTGTTTTAAAATTCATAATAACAATTTCTCCAAAAAAAAAAATCATAATAACAAATTGTAACTAGAAAACATCTTACCTAGTTTTACTCTTTAGAGTAGACCTCTTGCAATCATTTCACGAAGAAGTATCACCGCCTTATCATTTCTATCGCATTCAAACAAAGCACGAATGATAATTTCATAAGTTACACCATAAGGAGTGCACCCGTTGTCTTCCATTTTTGAGAGTAAAGACAATGCTTCATACAAAAACCCTTCTTTACAAAGCCCATTAATCATCACAGTATATATCCTAGCATCTAAATGATAGCCCTTATTCAGAAGATCCTGATAAACCTTATGAGCATCCCTAAGTCTTCCATTTTTGCACAATCCATCAACAAGTATAGTGTATGTATAGATATTTGGCTGAATTCCTTGGTTCTTGATCTTCGTTAACAATGTGATTGCCTTGTCAACCTGATGGTTTTTGCATAATCCATCTAATAAAGAACTGTAAGTGATAATGTTTGCTGGTTGACCTCTATCATGCATCTCAGCTATAAAATCCCAAGCATCAGATATTCTCCCTGATTTGCAAAGTCCATCAATTAGGGAATTGTATGTTACAGTGTTAGGAACCATATTTTTGGAATGCATTTCTTTGAAGAGATTTACTGCTTCATCCACCATTTTATTCTTACAAAATCCGTTAATCATAACACTGTAGCTCTGAACATCAAGAGCCACTCCCCTTCTGGCAATAGTGTTGAATACATATGTGGCCTTGTTTGCTTCTTTAACCGAGAAACACCCATCCATTAAAGAACTATAAGTAACAACATTGGGTTCCACGCCTTGTTTTATCATAACAGCCAGCACGTTTCTTGCTTTTTTTACCTCTCCTACCTTACATAAACCATCAACCAATATATTGAAGGTATACACATCAGGGTTGTTGTTTTTGAGTATCATTTCATTGAACAAACCAACTGCTTCTTTGAATTGACCCACAATGCAAAATCCATAGATTAAACTATTGAAAGTGACGACATTAGGATAAATTTTCTTAACAATCATTTCAGAATATAAATCATAGGCGTCAATTACGAGTTTATCCTTACAGAAACTATCAATGATTGTAGTGTACATTATCACATCAGGTCTAACCAATAATAACCCTTCAATCTTTCTAAGCAACTGTAGGGCAGCTCTTGTTTCTCCGGCTTTACATAACCCATTGATCAATGTCCCATAACTAACCTCATTAAGATGAAATCCTTTTATTACAACTTCATCATGAAAGAGAAGTGCTTTTCTAATTTGGCCATTAAGACAAAGACCGTTGATAAGTGTAGTTAACGTTACAGTATTAGGCTGATAACCTAGCTTAAGAATCTTACCCAATACAGAAAATGCAAAATTGATTTGACCCAGGTGACAAAAACAATTAATCAAGATGCTTAAAGTAACAATGTTAGGTTGAATTTCATTGAGTTCCATTTGATGAGAGAATGAAATAGCAGTGTTGAACTGATTCATCTTAACAAGCGAAGATAGAATTTTACCGAATTCGAAGATGGGTGGTGTAGGGTTCATGTTGGGAATGAATGAGGGAAGAGATTGAATGTGTAATTGACGAATAATAAACGAATTAGGAGTTGCGTACCTTAACAGTGATGACCTTGTCATAGTGTGTTTGGTTGCAATGCATTTCTAAACACTGACAGTGTGAATGAATTTTGGATTTGATCTTAGATTTTAGGTAAGAATGGTGAATTTAGTGGATTCAGTTTACCAAAAAAGAACGATAATATAATGGGTTTTACCTTTTTATTTTTCTTCTATAAAAGGCTTGAAAACTTTGACAATTTTTATTTTTATTTTTTATGATTTAACTTTTTTAGACTTTGATTCATGATCGTTCAATGAGACTCAACTTGATTGATAATTTGATGTTATATGGGATAAAGAAGGAAGATTCAAATGATTATTTTTCTTTCGTAGGTTTATAATAAGAGGTAATCGTATTTGAGATATTGTCAACAATAAACGTGACCACTTTTGAACTTGGATTTATTTTTGGGATAATTACACTCACATTCCTTAAGTTCTAGCTAAATGATACATGCATCCCCTCTAGTTTTTATTGATCAATTACCTCCATTATTTTTGGCTTCTATGCTTTGTCATGACGGAATATAACTAATGTCCCACTCCATTGTTTAAATAGTGAACGGAAAATAAATGATTAAATATTTTTTATTTCAATTTTAACTTTTATTTAAAAAATATTAATATGTTGAATTCTCTTCTCAACTCAATCAATACACTTCACATATGTTTACATTATGTTTTCAAGTTCTCCTTTTCTTCTATCAAGGTCATATGAAAATAAACAATTTTGAATCAATATTGAAGATCTAAATTGAGTTATGGTGTCCGTTCTTGATATATGCAACATTGAAGACCATATATAGGATATCACAATACTGGTAAAAAATGATAAAAAAAAATAGCAATAGATAAAACTTAGAGAAAAAAAGGTAACACTAAAACTTCGTACACTTTTAAGTAAAAGAATAGAGATTTAAAAATTTCAATTATTTAATTAAATAAAGGTATCATTTACACGCAACTTGAAAGACTAAACTCCTCAAGTTAACTGAGATTCATTTAATCCAACAAATCTTTTAACTTGGAAGATCAGAATTGGATGTGATAATGTCTTTCTTTGGTATTGATGCCCTCTATGTTCCATGAATCCTTATGTTCACAACCTGTGAATCCCAACTCATGCACACAAATCTTTTCGAAAATGGTATTTGGACTTGTAACCATCTGACAACACAAATTTTAGGACAAATTCCATCCAAAATCAGAAGCCTTTATATCATTAACAACACCAAAATCAGAAGCCTTCAATTCAGGTTTAACTGGAACTTAATTACTCCATGGTTCCCTTCCCACAAATTCTTTAAGAATGTCAAGACATGTTGCTAGTAATTTGGTCTTTAGCAGATGTGATGATGCAAATGAAAACATACTTGTATGCTCAATAATCTGTATGGATTATGCTTTGTCCACAAATGAACTTTGTTAGTTTGAATGTATTATACACGACTAGTTCAGTGGTCCACTTACATATTGTAGGAAATAATGTCGATATTGATATACATGCAAGTAAATTCTTAAACTGAAGTGGTCATGGCTGGCTACGGCAATGCAAAAAGGAGGAAGCGAACAATTGGTCATAGTGTGATGCTACAAGAAATTTAAATGAGTAGTTATTATAGTTTAAGATGTTTTCATGTAAATGCAGCAGGGCGTGATCGAATAACCAAGACAGGAAAACCTTAAAACAGAAGCTTATAATCAATAAGTTGATATTATTATTCGTTAGATTTATGCACCATATATTAGGCCCTTAAGTAATTGACAGGCACACACATGAATGACTTTAGTATTAGAGACTGAGAAAGTAGACTGAAATCAATATTTATTAAATTTGAAGCAAAACCAATCACTAGTAAACCTTAAATAATTCCATGGTGTTAAATGAAATACAAATTTACCAACAAGCAACTGCGATCATAATCATCCCATTTCTCTTTGACGACAGTTTTCAAAAGCTTTTTCGCACAAGCCAGATTGATAAGTTAATCAAAATCAACACATTTTTCAAGCTTTAGAAATCTCACACAAAGGCTATAATAAACTGGCTTTTTCAACTAATGATATCAACTTAGTGATTATAAAGGATAAAGTTAAACATGAATATTCATACACTAAGTTAAAGTAAAAAGTTAAACATGAATATGAACCTTGCAACACATGACTTTTACCAAACACTAAAGCTGCAGTTAGCTTGCTGCAGAGTCCAATTTCCTTTTTAAGTGGCAGTAAAAGCAAATAAATATTGGATGCTTCTTTTAAAATTCACAATAACAAACTGTAACTAGAAAGCATCTCACCTAGTTTTACTCTTTAGAGTAGACCTCTTACAATCATTTCACGAAGAAGTTTCACCGCCTTATCATTTCGATCGCTTTCAAACAAAGCACGAATAAGAATTTCATAAGTTACTGCATTAGGAGTGCAACCACTGTCTTCCATTTGTGAGAGTAAGGACAATGCTTCATCGAAAAATCTCTCTTTACAGAGTCCATTAATCATCACAGTATACATTCTAATATTTAAAGGGTAGCCCTTAAGTAGAAGGTCCTGATAAACACTTTGTGCATCCTTAAGTCTTCCATTTTTGCATAGTCCATTAACAAGTATAGTGTACGTACACATATCTGGCTGAATTCCTTCGTCTTTCATCTTTGTTAACAACGCAATTGCCTTGTCAACCTGATGGATTTTGCACAAAGCATCCAATAAAGAATTGTAAGTGATCACATTAGCAGGCTGGCCTTTATTATGCATCTCATCTATAAGATCCCAAACATCAGAGATTCTTCCTGATTTGCAAAGTCCATCAATAAGTGAATTGTATGTTACATTATCAAGAGCCATGTTTTTTAAATGCATTTCTTTGAAAAGATTCACCGCTTCATCCACCATTTTATTCTTACATAATCCGTTAATCATGACATTGTAGCTAAGAACATCAGGAGTCACTCCCCTTAGAGAAAGAGTGTTGAATACATGTTTGGCCTTATTGACTTCTTTTACCAAGAAATACCCATCCATCAAAGAAGTATAAGTAACAACACTAGGTTCCACCCCTTGTTTTATCATAACAGGTAACACACTTGTAGCTTTTTTAACCTCTCCTTCCTTACATAAACCATCGACCAATGTAGTAAAAGTAAGAAAATCCGGACTGATGTTTTTCAACGACATTTCATTTAACAAAGCAACTGCTTCTTTCATTTTACCAACGATAAAAAGACCATATATCATAGTATTATAAGTGACAACATCAGGGTAAATTTTCTTTACAGTCATTTCAGAATATAGTAAAAGGGCGTCGGTGACAAGTTTATCCTTGCACAAACTATCAATGAGTGTATTGTACATTACCACATCTGGTTTCACCAATAACCGTTCAATCTTTCTAAACAACTGCAGGGCAGCTGTTGTTTGTCCGGATTTACATAACCCGTTAGTCAAGATCCCATAACTGATCTGATTAAGATGAAACCCCTTTGCTATAACATGATCATGAAAGTGAAGGGCTTCTTTAACCTTGCCATTAAGACAGAGACCTCTCAGAAGTGTATTCACCGTTACGGTATCAGGTTGGAAACCAAGTTTGAGAATCTTAGCCAGCATTGAAAAAGCAAAATTGAGGTGACCAAGATGGGAGAAACAATTAATCAAGATGCTGAAAGTAACAATGTTAGGTTGAATACATTTAAGTTCCATTTGTTTGGAAAAAGAAATAGCAGTGTTGAAATGATTCAACTTAGTAAGGGAAGATAAGATCTTGTTAAATTCAAAGATGGGTTGGGTAGGGTTGTTCATATGAAGAATGCGATTGAATGAGGAAATGGCATCATCAACATTGTCAATGAACGAAGGAAGAGGCTGAATGTATAATCGACGATGATGATGATGATGAAGAAGCCAAGTGGTAGACGAATGAACAGAGAAGAGAGATGAGTACCTTGTTAACCACAATGATGAAAATGACATTGTTCCGTGTTGTGAAAACAAATTTTATTCGTCACCGCCGCAACTACTATATGCTGTCATGTGTATGTTCGTTGAGAAGAAGAAGGAGTGAGATCCCACAATGTTTGTTTCAAATTCCAATTGATACTTTTTTTAGGAAAATTAATATTTATACTTCTAAAGAAAATAGAAGAGAATTTAACCGTGTGTACGAAGTAAAACAAACAAAGATTGAATGAGTGAGATACGAATAATGTTGTTTTCACGTTCAAGGTTTGTCGCTTTTTCTATTTTCATTGTGAATCTCTATTATAAATATTTGCCCTTTTTTTTTTTTTTGAAAAGTACACTTGACATCTTCATATTTCTCCTTCATATTTTTCATATTATTTAATGTTTTCTTATCATCCAATCAAAATTGATTATGACACATTTATTTTATATCAACCAATAAAAAAAGGATTATGACTCATTTATTTTTTATGAGCCAATCAAAATGGATCATGAATTATTTGTAAATTAATAC
>Ga0315915_1009139_pt1 | contig 11366 bp, 6 predicted proteins | sample MpolbnodulesMG_FD_207738 | JGI IMG/M metagenome (GOLD analysis project Ga0315915, IMG submission 207738) | Medicago polymorpha root nodule microbial communities from Los Angeles, California, United States - branched nodules | ecosystem: Host-associated > Plants > Roots > Nodule | place: USA... | reverse complement strand
CAGGTCACAAAAGAGCCGTTTGAATCCATTTCAAACTTAGAAAAGCGCTCCAAAAGTTGCTTGGGGAACAAGTGTGCAAGCTGTCTTCAGAGAACGTTCTCAAGAACGTTTTTCAGTGATCCAACCAAAACTTGGGCATGAAGCAACACGTTTTTGTAACGTGTCTATGAGCTGTTTGCCTTCTTTTAGAAGCTTGGAGCCCACTTGAGATGATGTACTCATGATGTCATTGCATGATGTCATAGAGTGATTCCTTTGATGATGTTTTTATGAAAATATCATTTGAAGAAACTTTCTTTAATGGGCTTTTTTCCTTTTATTCCTTAATGGGTCGAAAATCTTCATTGGGCCTATTCAGATTTTATTCCTTTGTAGTCTTGTGGCTCATGTGCACATATTTGTCTTTGATTGCATTGATTTTTTGCCTTTAAAAGCTTTAAAAGAGTCCTTATCCTTAAGATCTTTTATTTCCATCTTTAGTGAGACAAAGAGAATCAATTTCAATTCTGATGTAGATATTTAATGTGTGCAAAAGTTCCCATTTGTCTATTGCTTGCTCTTGGTATTTTGATGGAAATGCCTTGTGATTATTTTTGTGAGGCAAGAACGTTCTCAGAATCATTCTCATGAAACATGCTCACAAAATTCATTAGTAGATAACAAGATAAAATTTATTTGTTATCTTTAAAACATTTAAAAGAGGATTTTGCTTTCAACAAAAGCAACGTTTCAACACCATGACCGTCCTTGTTTGAACTGATAGGGAAGCAAGCTTCAACATATGTGATGTTTTAAGGAGAGCAGTAAAGGAAGTTGTTTACATCACACACATATACATAGTGAACATGTAGTAGTGTAATGTATATATGCATGGGAAATAGGGTGCGCATTAATTGCATGGAATATATCAAGGTATATGTTGGGAATAGATATGGCGTTAAAGTGGTAGTGTATGTTGGGAATATATCAAGCTATTAAATGCCATAATAAGATTACTTTTCTCATGCATCGGCAGACTTCAAGAGTTGTGGGAAGGAAAATTTGAATTTGAGATTAGAGTGATGATTAGGATAAGCACTTAGAAGAATTAAATGCTTGCAAAGTGGAGGGAAAAAATAGGGAAAAAATTAGGGCACCAATAGCTTGGGGGGGTTAAGCTTTAGTAAGTAAGATAAGATGATCTACTACTTATGCAAGATTATGTTCTTTTTTCGATGGACCCTTACTCCGTCCGTTCCACAGAGTGTATTTAGCGGCGAAGCTACCCATTATTTTACGAGGTGGCCAAATTTTAAAAAATAAAATAAATATATTTTATGTGCTATTTTGACAATTTTTATTGTTAACAAAGCTCTCTCTGTATTTGTTTATGAGATCGAAAGTTTCAAAATAAGACATAAAACATCTATCAAACAGGTAAATATATTTTGATTTTCCTATTTCTACTAGTTTTTGACAAATAAACTCACACGCGGTAGCTAAATATATTTTATTGGAGTAGCTAACAACAAAATAGGCTAAGTTATTTAAATAAAAGAAAATAAAATGGGGTAGCCAAAGCCACTGCATTAGTATGCATAGCTTCGCCCCTGAAAGTGTATTACTCTCGTGAATCATCATAATTCATAACCATGTTAAGAGTGACTTGGAATAAGAAATGAGTCAAACTGGCCGTTTTTCTCACTACGTCATGACCATATGGCATTGACATTGACCATATAATATTGTTGTTTCACTTCAATGATTTTTTTTTTTTTTTATCAAAATATCTAAAATTATCTATATCGTATTTAAAAACAATAAATACTATGATAAAATTGCAATTAAATTCTTAAAAATAATAATACATATTACTAATAAATTTATTCTATTATTATTATTACTAAATGTTCAAACGATATTCATCTGTTCGTTCTTTTATTGCACTAATACTTATAAATTTCGAACAATAATTTTGATAATATTTTGATTTTGATTATAGATATAGATTTTTCACATTTTCATGTTGCAAGAAATTATACTTATTTCATCAGTAACACCAATAATATATTAAATATAATAAAAATTCTAATTTTTTTCAATCACACCAACGATATAACATTTTTCTTTAAGAAAAAAACAATATAACATTTTTAAAGACAAATTCGTTTAAATATACAATAATTAGAATTGAAAAAGGCACTCTAAAATCATATATTTCTTTTATGTATAGTATAAATAATTAAATTTCATAATTTCTAATTCTATGAATCAGTTAAGAGTCTTATATTTAAGCAAGTTGCTATTTGCTTTCTCAACTGCAAACAGCAAACAGAAGCCTCATTGGTCTTTCCTCTTTGATATTTCTAGAGAAAAGAAGAAAAAACAAAACACAACTCATAAAGTTAACACATGATTATTAAAATAAAAGCAACAAATCAAATATCTCATACCTTGTACTACCCCCATAATTATTAAACCAAAACAGTAACAGCCCCTGGTATCTTCTTCAATACAGGTGTTCATTTCCATGTACCTCCCACTGTCTTACTCTTACCAACTTTCCATTCCATCACTATCTCATTTCACAACTCATACCCCTTTTATTATATAAATAACAAAACCCTTCTTAGATCACAAAACCATACTTTAAAAATATCCATCAAAACTATACTTCAAAAAATTCATATTCATTACACAAAAAAATGGAAACAATGTTAGGATCTTTAGATATAGCCAAACCAACCAGCAACGACGTCGTTTCATGCACAAAACAAAACAGCACAACAACGATCCAACCATCCACCGCGATCGCCACCTCCGACGCTACTCTCGGCCGCCACCTCGCACGGAGGCTAGTCCAAGTCGGCGTCACCGACGTCTTCTCCGTTCCCGGCGACTTCAATCTCACACTTCTCGACCATCTCATCAATGAACCGGAGCTGAACCTCATCGGTTGCTGTAACGAGCTGAATGCTGGTTATGCGGCTGACGGTTATGCTCGGTCGCGTGGTGTTGGTGCTTGTGTTGTTACTTTCACTGTTGGGGGGTTGAGTGTTCTTAATGCTATAGCTGGTGCTTATAGTGAGAATTTGCCGCTTATTTGTATTGTTGGTGGACCCAATTCTAATGATTATGGGACTAGTAGGATTCTTCATCATACTATTGGTGTTCCTGATTTTAGTCAAGAGTTGAGGTGTTTTCAAACTGTTACTTGTTTTCAGGTTCGTTGCTAAATTTGTAAAATTTTTGTTTATTTTTGGGTTGATTTGTTTCATGATGATGATTTTGTTTTGTTGTGTTTATTTTTTTTGTGTGAAGTTGATGAGTTATTGTGTTCGTGTTTGTTTGGTATCACAGTGAATATGTCAGAATCACAGTAACTTTTGCAGAATCACAACTCACAGTAAGTTTGCCACTGTGATTTTGTAAAAGTTGTTTTTGCTTTTGCAAAATCATGATGAGTGAGAACCATGATTTCGTCAAACTAACTGTGAATCCAAACATACACGTACATGTTTGAAGAAATTAAGTGATTATTATAAACTCTGAAGTGTACTTTTCCTAAAATTGTAGTAATTTTAGCTGGTACACTGTCAAACTCATTAGTGGTCCAAACATGCCTACACTTAGCTGTTGTAAAATGGGGTTTCATGATTGTTTCACAATGAGTTTGTCAGATACATAGTGACTTTTGTTTGGTATCACTGAGGATTTGTCAGAATTATAGTGGCTTTAGCAAAATCACAGTGAGTTTGCCACTGTGATTTTGTAAAAGTTATACTATGTTGCTTTTGCAAAATCATGGTAAGCACTATGGTTTTGTAAAACAAACTGCGAATCCAAACATACATTACATATTTGAATTGGGGTGAGTTTGAACTTTGAAGAGCTTAAGTGATTTTTTTTAAGCTGTTAAGTGTACGTTGTCCTAAATTCATGGTAATTTAAGCGGGCACATTGTGACTCTGTTAAACTCACTAGTGATCCAAACATGCATTTTGGTGGTTGTTTTGATTGTGGTTTGATTTGATAATAGGCTGTGGTGAATAACTTGGAAGATGCTCATGAGTTGATTGATACTGCGATTTCAACTGCACTGAAAGAGAGCAAGCCTGTTTATATAAGCATTGGCTGTAACTTGCCTGGTATTCCTCATCCCACTTTCAGTCGTGATCCTGTCCCTTTTTCACTCGCTCCCAAGTAAGTCTTTCTCTATTTGTTCCTCATCCCACTTTCCAGTAATTAGCGTGTCTTCGATATTATAGTTCAAATCATACAAAGAATCTGGCTTTTGTGTTGGATTGAAAAGTTTACACCAAACTTGCTTTAAACACGATGTTCAATAAATGTGCATGTTTGAATTAGCTGCAAGTTTGGTGGAATCATGGTGGCACTGTGAGATTGTTGAAGCTTCAAAGGCTAGTTTTTGTTAAATTCGGGGTGGTCCAATGTGATTCTACCTAACTTACTGCAATCCAGAAATGCACTTGTTAACTTTTGTGTGAAGAAGAGGAACCAATGATTATTGGAAATGTTGATGATTAGTCTTTATCTAATTTCTGTTTTTGTTTCGTAGATTGAGTAACCACATGGGGTTGGAAGCAGCAGTTGAGGCAGCAGCAGAGTTTCTTAACAAAGCAGTAAAACCTGTACTAGTAGGTGGTCCTAAACTGAGGGTGGCAAAAGCATCTGATGCCTTTGTCGAACTAGCTGATGCGAGTGGTTACGCACTTGCCGTGATGCCATCGGCTAAAGGGATGGTCCCTGAGCACCATCCCCATTTCATTGGAACTTATTGGGGGGCTGTGAGTACGGCATTCTGTGCTGAGATTGTAGAATCTGCTGATGCATACTTGTTTGCCGGTCCCATTTTTAATGACTACAGCTCTGTTGGGTATTCACTTCTTCTCAAGAAAGAGAAGGCAATCATTGTGCAGCCCGATCGGGTTGTGGTTGCCAATGGACCTGCATTTGGATGTATTTTGATGAAGGATTTCCTAAAGGCACTTGCGAAGCGTCTCAAACACAACAATGCTGCATATGAAAATTACCATAGGATATTTGTCCCAGATGGGAAACCTTTGAAGTCTGCACCAAAAGAACCTTTGAGAGTTAATGTTATGTTCCAACATATACAACAGATGTTGTCGAGTGAAACAGCTGTGATTGCTGAGACAGGGGACTCATGGTTTAACTGTCAAAAGTTGAAATTGCCCGAGGGATGTGGGTAAGTGTTGAGAGAATGTGATTGGTTGTATTTTTCAAAAACTGAATTTCATGTTGTTTAGTGCTGATAAAATCTTGTTGGCAGGTATGAGTTTCAAATGCAATATGGTTCAATTGGATGGTCTGTTGGTGCAACTCTTGGCTATGCACAAGCTGTCCCCGAGAAGCGAGTGATTGCTTGCATTGGTGATGGAAGCTTTCAGGTTTGTCTTGCATAACCACTTAAAGCATGAATTCATTCAACTTGTAAATTTTTCTTGAACATTGTTTGTTTAACCTTTCTCTTAAATGCTTTACAGGTAACTGCACAGGATGTGTCGACAATGTTGAGGTGTGGTCAGAAAACCATCATTTTCCTGATAAACAACGGAGGATACACCATTGAGGTTGAAATTCATGATGGACCATACAATGTTATCAAGAACTGGAATTACACTGGATTGATTGATGCAATTCACAACGGTGAAGGAAAATGTTGGACAACCAAGGTGAGTCACTTGACATTGTGATGTATTCTCCTCAAACTTCTTCTATAACAAGAATATAAGTGCTTATTCATGCATGCTTCATTTTCAGGTATTCTGTGAAGAGGAATTAGTTGAAGCAATTGCCACAGCAACAGGACCAAAGAAAGATAGCTTATGTTTCATTGAAGTGATTGTTCACAAAGATGACACAAGCAAAGAGTTGCTTGAGTGGGGCTCCAGAGTCTCTGCTGCCAATAGCCGTCCCCCAAATCCTCAGTAAACTTCAGAGTCAGTCCATTCAGAGTCAGTCCATTGTTGTTATATTGCTGGAGTTGCCATTTGATTCTAAAAATTGAGAACCTTTTAGATATGCCATTGTCCGGAATTTACTTTTATTGATGGCTTACTTGTTTATGCAACTGAGTCGCTACTTGTTTGTATAAATTCAGTCACTTGAGATAAATGGCATGTATCACTCCTTTTATTTTGTAATATGCTTTGCTGCTTCAAGATTCTTAAGCCTAGTTTTTTATTTTAGTAAATAGTTAATTTAGTCTGAGAGACACTGTTACTTAGTCTCTGGATACATTCAAATTACAATAAAATTCTCCAGTGTCTCTTTTGTTAAAAAAATTTATGAAGCAAACGGTTTGATGACCAAATTAACTAACTAAAGATGCATTCGAAGACCAAACTTACTAATTATGTGTGTGTGTTTTTTTTTTATAATTTTGTTAGTTATTTAGATTGTGATAGAATTCTATATATGGGCTGTGGCCATGTGGGTTTTAAAAAAAAGTCAAAAATGCAGCTGAATTGCCTTGATTGGTCACTAGCTTGATGAAAGTGGCATATTAATCCACGCAGTGGTGATGTTAACCTATTGTGAACCTTTGCTATGAAAGAGAAAGAAACTTGGGAGACAAGACATAAAGTTGAAGTCATGGTTGGGGGTGAAAGAGCTAATAATACTAAAGTGACAAGAAATTCAATGACTATCTTTATTTATTTTTTTGTTGAGGAGAATGACTATCTTTATTTTCAATAATATACTAATTACAAGTGTATTTTTTTATTTTAAAAAGATAAAAGAAACTTGTCCAAAATCAATTTTTTCATCATTCTCACGTTTTTCTCTCTCTTCTTTTTTCCATCATTCTCACGTTAATAGTTCATACTAGAAGGAAGTTAAATAACTCACATTTTTTCTAGTATATTTCACAGCTGGTTTCTCGTGAGCTTTTAATGTCTATTTTTTTTTATGTCGGTTTGCATGAATGGAGTTTATAACTGTTTCTCGTAATAAACAACTAGGTAAGGGGGTGAATCCGTATGCTATGTAATATCCTTATTCGATGATGATTATTATTTTCCAAAAAAAACAAACTATATTTCAAATAAAATAAATAACTAACTTTATGTTTATTCTCTAGACTTCTCTAGCTATTATCAATGATGTATGTTACTTGAACGATTATTTTATTGCGACATATGAGACAATCAAGATATACAAGCATTGAGAACAGTTTTAGTTAAATTGTCTAAAACATAATTTCTTTTATACCCTTCCTTGATCTTTGGACGTGGAAACCAAGCCAATGACTTTTCTTCAAGCAACGTACGTAATGCTTCTCATCAAAACGATTCATAATCTGAGTCCTCACATTGCACTGAACCAAATTTGAGTTACTTTGTAGTGAAATTTTGCGTTGTGAGTGCGCTTCAAGGAATTGGATCAAAATCTCATGAATGTTTTCGATTGGTTAACCTATGCCTCACTTTCTACTTATGCTTGAGCAAGATACAACTTCCACTATCAAAATCTAATATTTTACACATAATTTCATATACTGCATTGTTATAATGTTTTTTTTTTAAATAAGTTGCGTCGTAGATGCATTTTCATATTTTCATATATATAACAGTTAGGTATCATCATCGGATTTGCTGGGGAAGGTACGCATTCTAGTTCTTCGAAGGATTTTGATAACATTTAGATTTTTTTTTTGTAAACCATCAAATTTGTCACTGTCTTTGTGAGTCACTCTCAAATTAGTAATCGATTTTATTAATATTTTAAACTAGTCTCTATCTTTATAATTTTTTTTATCAAATTAGTCCTTGACTCTATGGTAATAATAAATACACCAATGCATGATAAACATATTTTTATCATTCTCACTCTTTCATGTATAAATTTTTATTAATATGTTAAAAATGATCAAATAATTTTCTTTTAATTTGAGACAGATGGAATAAATCTTTGTTAAATTATCATAATTAAACAAATAATTTTAAATTTTTTCTTTTGAATGAAATTGTTTTTTTCTTAAAATTTGTAAAATGATTAAGTAGGTCATTTAACTTGTGATAGAGAATTTCTCTTTGTTAAATCATAAACATTAAACAATTTTAAATACGACATTATTTGAGTTGATACAAATCAGAGAAAATCGATTGTTTTTAAGAATAAATCAAATGTTTTTTTTTGAGGGAAGAATAAATCAAATGTTGAAAAACAGATCAATATCGTTTAATTGATTCACGTGTTTTTTTTAAATGCAATTTCACAAGTCAACTGATCTATAACGTGCAAGGCATTGAATCACATAGTCACGTAAGTTCTCAATGTAGTTACTTTATTGACTAAAAGTGTAAAAACAAGACAATAAATTCATCATAAAGTATAACTTTTTACTTTCTTATTTATATTAGTTTTTTTCTTTCTAATTAACTTATTTGAGATAGCTAAATCAATATTATTAGAGCAGTTAAAAATAGTCCTCATAGCTCAGTTGTTATAAACAATGCATGCAAAGTTCGGTGTTCAAATCTCGACCACAAAAAATAAAAAGTAGTCAAAAATAAAAATACATTAACTCTATTAAGAAAAATATAAAAAAAGGCGACATATACACAGTTAATAGTTGCCAATTGCCATGGAACTCAAAATGGCAAAACATATCAATATCCACAATTGTTTTTTATAGAACTCAGTAGTCTTTAAATATGAAATAACATAATTAATATTTGTCGTTGAAATCGCCACAATTAAGTTTAAAAAATTGGCAATTCGAAATCGCATGACCGTAGCAAATCACAAAACAAATCAATATCCATAATTTATATATAAGGTGAGTGTAGAAATGTTCTACAATACATCTAAAATGTGTTGTCATGTCATATAATATATGACTTGCCATACTTCATTAATTGACGCGACAACATACGATTCATTTGGAAAGCTTTTATACTCTAACAATGTATATAAGTTAAACTCATCTAAGTATCAAACAATAAATTTTAGGAAATTGCAGGTTGATAAGGAGGATATGTGGCACTGGAAATTGGAATCGAGTAATGCTTACACGGTTCGGAGTGCATATAAATGCATGACTCAGCATCAACATATTGACTCTACGGTTTCTACAAAGGTTCTTTGACATAAGGATATTCCGTTGAAGGTTGTTCTTTTTGCTTGGCGTTTGTTTCGTGACCGGTTGCCAACAAAGGATAATCCGTATCGGCGTGGAATTATAGCTGCTGATGACAGGTTATGCGTGGGTGGTTGTGGCTTACTTGAATCTTCCACTCATTTATTTTTACACTGTAATATTTTTGGTGATGTCTGGCATTTGATTCATCGCTGGTTGGGTGTCTGCACGGTCCTTCCTCATGACCCGACGGATTACCTCATTCAGTTTGGTTTTATTGTTGGTAATTGTTCTATGGAGCGGCAATCAATTTTGCATCTGATTTGGTATGCAACTACGTGGGAAATATGGAAAGAAAGAAATAGCAGGCTATTCAATGATAAAGTGTGCTCAACTCTTCAGATTGTCGATAAGATTAAGTCTCTTTCATTTATGTGGTTGAAAGCAAAACATCCCAATCTCGCTGTAAACCACCATGGATGATGGCTTAATTCGGTCATTATATTGGGCATAAGCTAATGCTACCTCTTTCTCTGTTTTTTATGTCATGTATTTTGGTTCCATTCTCATGTAAATATGTTGTGACTGTGTTCTTTTCCTGGTACGCCTTGTGCTAGGAGGAACCTTTTGATTGAGTAATATAATTCATTTTAGCCTCTTCAAAAAAAATAAATTTAGAATCTATTTGTCGATTAAAATAAAAATGACTTCGATTCAACTACTATTTTTATTTTTTTTTATATTTTTTTTGAATTTTCAATAAAAAAATAAATTATGTTTGATTAAAAAACATTCAAGTTGATAAACTATGCGTGTAAAAATTACTTTTTACAAAACATAAATTACTTTTATAAACTCAACATTAAGCTATATAATTTTTTCCCTAAAAAATTAGGCTACATAATTTTTTGAAACTCAATCCTCTAACATAGACAATCGATCTAGTTTGTCTAAGGACTTGTTGCTCTGTCAGATAAATGTTCTGAAATCTTCAACTTTTTCTCTCCTTCCAAATCAAATACTTAATTACGCTCAATAACATTTTATACCTTTGGTGAAAGCTATTATTCCTGTTCCAATGACTTTGAACATGTTGAATAGGTGTTTGCCAATTACTAGGATTAAAACTTGAATTCCACCGTTATGTTGCACTTTTTCAAACAGCATCAGCAAAGTCACACACACAAAGAACAAATGTGAATGTGTCTCACTCTCTTTTAATAATCTATCACAAGTTGCTAACCTATTAGGGGATGCTAACCAAGTAACAAACAAACATTTAGAATGAGCTGGATTGTTACAAGTTATTTTTCCTCCAATCAACCTTTACAAATTCACCTCTTTAAGCATTACACGTTTTTTTGATGGAAACGTTTGCTTGTGGAAGTAGATTACGGTTTCCAAAGGTACTGTGTTTTATTGCATCAATTATTTCCCTGACTTCCCATGAGGCTTGAGAAGGAACATCTATGTGAAGCACATTCCTTCCTTTATTGTTAATACTAGTGAACATTGCTCAGTTGGTATAGACATTGCAATAGCAGTTCGTCTGTAACAATGGAGTGTGAAACTTTTAAGATTGGAGTTGAGTGAAGTCACAAGCCCCATGAGTGCACGTAGTCAACCACATTCATACCATTCGATTAAGATTAGACGATTCAAATCTTAAAATCTGTATTGAAATACGGATCCACTAATTTTGATGCAATGTTCCAAATGTAGTAAAAACACGTGGGCAGTGTCTCACATTTGATATCAAAACACATGGGTACCTAGTACTGTGAGTGTGACCCACAAATTCAGTCACAAACACATGTGTACTGTGCAGTGTGACTCACAAATTCAGTTTTTACTACTATGTCAAAGCACATCTATTCCAGATTTATATTATTTTATAGGCTTAAATGCTCTTTTGGTCCCTTAAGTATTTAGTTGGTATCGCTTTAATCCCTTAACTAAAAAAAAGATTGTTTGAGGATTTTAAGTTTTTTTTAGTCTCGTTTTGGTCCCTTCTGTTAGGTTTCCGTTAGGGTTTAAAAAAAAAGTTAACTCCTGGACACGTGTCACCTTGTCATTGGCTCTGAGATTTTTTTTTTACAATTTTTTTTAAAAAAATATATATACTTTTTTTTATTAAAAAAATCCCACAGCCAATGACAAAGTGACACGTGTCCAAAGTTAACACGTGTCACCTTGTCATTGGTTCTGGGAATTTTTTTTTAAAAATAAAATATATATTATAAAAAAAATATTCAAA
>Ga0315915_1009138_pt1 | contig 11366 bp, 7 predicted proteins | sample MpolbnodulesMG_FD_207738 | JGI IMG/M metagenome (GOLD analysis project Ga0315915, IMG submission 207738) | Medicago polymorpha root nodule microbial communities from Los Angeles, California, United States - branched nodules | ecosystem: Host-associated > Plants > Roots > Nodule | place: USA... | reverse complement strand
GTCACAATGTGTAAAACTTATGAAAAGAAAATCCGGATCTATCCCAAGAAAGGAGAAGACCTAAGAAAAAGGTGTCAAAGACAGGATTGCAATATAACCATGATACATAATAGACAAAAATTCCATTGACTTATAAGCACACACGAGGTTTACAACGAGCTAAATGCTTAGTTTTGGAATGTTATGTTAGGTTTATCCATTTAAATTGTTTAGTTAATCACAATACCTCCCCACTTCAAACAACCCCCTTCTTTAATAAATTTATATTTTTTGTATTGTTTATATTTTTTGTATTGTTTAGTTTTATCCATTTTTAATTTTTTTTTTATAAGCAAGGAGAGAGGACAGGCATCAAGAGACATCGTCGACATCCCAACTAGGTTGGCACCCCGAGACGCCGCCATCCTATACCGCCAATCTCTAGAAATTTTTTATTAAAAAACGGGGAAAAATTTATACAAAGGAGGGGGGACTAGGCCAAAACCCTCCAAAAAGAAACAGCAGAAAACAAAAACATCAAGAAAACTAAACCACAGAAGCAGACAGACAACAAACTAAGGAAATCTGTAGTTAGGCAAGCCGCATCTGTCTCTGAAAAAATCCAACGTCAAAGCTGGTGGGAGGGTATCAAGCCAAATTTCTCCAACCACCGAATGTCCAAGATTCGCAAGATAGTCAGCGCTGCAGTTGCCTTCCCAGAAAATATGGGACGAGATCACCTGAATCCCAAGACTACGGGCATTATGCCATCTGTTTCGTAACAACATGGGCACTAGTAGAGTGTTGGAAAAAATTCTGAGAGCACTGGTGGAGTCGCTCTCCAACCAAATATTCCTCCAACCGTGACGGGCAGCATACTCAATTGCAAAAATGATTGCCATAACCTCCGCGTAAAAAACGGACTGTGTCCCAATATTACAAACAAATGCACCACGAAACATTCCTGAGTGATCGCGGAGCAGCCCCCCACAGGCGGTGTAACCACCAATAACCGAGCCATCCGTGTTAACTTTCAACCACGGAGCGGTGGGGGATTTCCAAAGAACCAAGACAATATCTCTTACCATGCGACGATGGGGAGAGACCGCAAAGGATTCAAGAAAGACAGAGTCTGAAGGAAGACACTTACCTTTAGAGACATTACCTGACATGGCGATAAAGGAGTGAATACGGACCTTAGCTAAATGCAAAGTAGGCGTGATTTCGGAAAACCGTAAAGAATTCCGTGCCCACCAAATAGTGTGAAGAGTATGCACAACTGCTGCTAAATAGATGTCAGATACCTGTGAGGAACATCTATATGGTCGACAATCGAGAAGGGTGCTGGCTGTAGAACGATCAATGGAGCATCTAAGTTTAATGCTGATCCATTCCTAAAGATGGTTGGCGAATGGACACCGGAGAAACAAGTGATCGGAGGACTCATCCGTTGAGAGGCACAGACTACAAATCAACACCACTATGCAACTGCGTCTTCGAAGGTTTTCATCGGTAGGCATTTTGTTATGACTCAACCTCCAATAAATGCAAGAGTGTGAAGGAGGGATAGCTGCTTGCCAAATAAATTCTGCCCAAGGCAAGTAAGTGACCTCGGACGTATATAGTCTAGCGCTTGTTTGGAAGAAAGCTTACCGTCCGTAGTGTGAATCCACACCAACGCATCTGGGAGGTTTACAACTGGTAAAATGACCTCCTGTGCTCGAGTTTGGATGTCTACAACTGTGGTTAGGGCCGCTGGCAGCCTCAAGGCACCGTTCACGATAACTTCCGACACCGTACCTTTGAGATGAGCATGAAATTTTGTGCCAAGGTGTAGCAAGTCCACCAAAGGATCCCCAAGCCAATTATCGGTCCAGAAATTAATATTTTCCCCCGTGCCAACAACCCAAACTGAGTTAGCCATTATAGTGCCAAGTTGTGATCTAATTCCGGACCAAATTGATGATTTGCAATACCGCATGATAGGTTGACCATGAGTGAAATAACGATGCTTAAAGATAGCCGTCCATTGAGAGTCCGTAGTTCTAAAATCCCAAGCCAATTTCAGAATTAATGCCTCATTTATCAATCTCGTGGATTTAATATCCAACCCACCTTCAGCCCACGACCGATACATAACACTCCACGACACCGTGCAAACTTTTCTTGCAAGAACATCACCGCTCCAGATGAAGTTTTTTATCCAAGAATCGAGTAAACACAACAGCTTTTTGGGCCACAAGTATATGTGAAAAGAGTAAACCAGCATGCCATGTATAATATATTTAACCAACTGCACTCTTCCCATAATTGAGAGGACGGTGCCCTTCCACGTGGATAATTTCGTTTTGATTTTGTCTGTAATTGTTCTGAAATGAATAACCTTCGGCTTCCCATGAAAAATCGGACAGCCAAGATACATAAAAGGCACAACTCCAATATTGAAACCTAACATATTAGCAATCATGTGTTGTCGGGAGACAGACATAGAACCAGTGTAGAAGCAGATTTTAGCATTATTGATCACCTGGCCAGAGACCTCCGAATATTTTTTTAAAATATAAATAAGCTCCCGGATATTACTCTTTAAACCTGTGCAAAAAATCAAAATGTCATCAGCATACAACACATGAGTAGGAAGGAAAGTGCCACAACAGTATGACATAGGGATGAGCCTCCCTCGTGCACACGATGCAGATATTGCCCTGCTGAGAACCTCTTCAGCTAGACAAAATAAAATAGACAACCGCGCCGAGTGTAGTATAGCAAGGATCCAGTTAATAAAAGTTGTTGAAAAACCGAAATTATTCAGCACCATAATTAGGAAATTCCAATCCAATGTATCGAATGCCTTGGAGATGTCGACCTTAAGAGCCAAATTTCCCCCATATTGTCTCTTGGCAATTGAGTTGATAGCTTCGGAAGCAAGAATAATACAGTCTGAAATGTTACGATCTCTAACAAATCCTCTTTGTTCGACGGATATGATCCGAGAAGTAATACAAGCCAGCCTATCCGCAAGAATTTTGGTGACAATTTTGAATTGGAAGTTCGCCAACGCTATAGGACGGTAGTCACCCATGGACCCTACACCTGGAATCTTGGGAATAAGCACAATCAGATTAGAATTAAAATTGGTTGGCAGCATACCGCCTAGAAAGAATTCTTGGACCGAGTGCACCACATCAAAGCCAACAATGTCCCAAAAAGTTTGATAGAAATGACCGCCAAAACCATCCGGACCCGGGGCCCCATCGCCATTAAGGGCAAAGACCGCTTCCTTAATTTCTGCCATCAAAGGGAGGCGCTGCAAATTTTGGTTATCCACTTCTGAGACTAACAAAGGTATAGTTTCATCAATCAAAGTGTTTTGTATACAATTATTATCCATGCTGAAGATTGCCTGAAAATAAGAAATAATATGTTGTTCGATGGCCACTGGGTCCATCAAAACATTTTCACCATCTTGTAAAAAAGAAATAGATTTCGTTGCCGCACGGATTTTGGAAACTCTGTGGAAGTACGCCGTGTTGCGGTCACCGCAAATAAAATTTTGATCTCTAGCCTTTTCATTCCAAATCTATTCCTGAAAATTTAAAGCTTTGGTTAGCAACAATTGCGCCTCAAGATCCTGCAAATACAACTGATCAGAGAAACCCTCAACATCAATCAAGAGTTGGATGCGTTTAACTTCATCTACAGCAAATTTAACTTGAGAATCGACATCCCCAAAAACATTACGGTTCTAAAGCTTGAATGCGGTTTTCAAATTGCGAAGCTTGGCTTGGAGCCGAGACATACCCTGACCCCGAACAGATTTAGACCAATTATCGATCACCAATTGACGACAATCATCATGAGACGTCCATACTTTAAAAAATTTAAAAGGAGCGGTATGCTTCACAGTGGAGAAAATAAGTGAAAGCAAAAGCGGGTTATGGTTGGATTGGTGGCGACCAAGGCTGAGCAAGAAGAATTGTGCCAAAAATTAATCCAAGCCTCATTGCAAACTGCCCTATCAAGACGGAGTGCCACATTTTCATTACCAAATCTACCATTAGTCCAAGTGAAAAAGGAACCTGATGTAGGCAAGTGATTTAATAAATTAGCATTCGACCAATTTAAGAAATCCTCACAAGACAAGGTGGGTGGAGGACGCCTGCCTCGCTTCTCATGTGCACCCAAAATAGCATTAAAGTCACCAATAAAAAGCCACGGCCCTTGAAAACATCCTTGGAGGTGAGTAAGATCAGCCCAAAGTTGTCGACGTGTCAAATAATAGTTACTAGCGTAAATGGCAGCAATATATACAGTAGATTGAAAGCATGATAATTCCAGAGCTATACACTGATCCGAGACAAAAATAACAGTAGAAAGAAGTTCATTTCCCCATAGGGCCCAGAGATTAGGCATTAAGGGACCCCTGTTATTGGTGCAATATTTAGAGATGCCTATAGAAGGCCAACACCAAGCGGGAACTTGATTGAAATTAATCATTGGTTCAACAACAAACATCAAAATAGGATTGTGAGACAAATACATTTTTTTAAGAGCAAGATGAGTATCATAATTATCGATACCTCTAATATTCCAATATAGGAAATTCATTGGTCAGTCTTTTGATTTTCACCCCGTACCCGGGATTTTGTCGACTTTGCTAATACTTGTTGGACTTTGATTTTCTGTTTCTGATTCCTTGTGAGCACCGACATGAATCCCTCGGCTGCTGCTCTAGCATCATACTCGCGCACTCTATCTCACAAATCTAAGCCAAGCTGTATATTCTTGCTAGGGTGAAACTCTTGCGGCTGTGAAGGAGCCACCATTTGTTGTACTGCCGTGGGCAAAATACCCCCAACAACTTGTGATGAAATGTCTGTAGGTGGTCTCGTATCTCGCGCTCCAGCCAACACATCATCATGTGTAGCATGGGATGGACTTGAAACACTTTCACGAGCACCCGTGGGACTCTTCCCCAGCTCCCGTGGGCTCACATGACCGAGTTCCACTCCATCCTGAAGCGGTTCAGAAACATCATCCACTGAGGGGATCTCCCCATCCTCCCTCGATGTCTGAGTTATCTGAGCCTCTCCCATAGGGCGTATGTCCTCACGCCCAAGAGGGGATGCTTGTGTAATACGCACAGTAGAACCATTGGGACTCATCCCCAGCTCCCAGTGGCTCACGTGATTGTGTTCCACACCATCCAGAAGTGAATTAGTAGCATCAGTCAACACAGGGTTCTCCAACACCTCCCGTGATGTCTGAGGCGACTGCCTCGCTTCTACAGGTTGCACGTCATCGTGCGCTTCAGGGGAAACAACATCCAACACAGGTCTAGTCAGCTGTAAATCATCATTTGGTGCAAGACCGTCAAAAACATTTTGCAACGGAAAACTGAATGAATTTGATGTGAGTGTCAATACCGGTCCCGTAGGCAAAGAAAACGGAGTTGAATGATTGACTGAGTTGACAGGGGTAGCCTGTATTGTCTGAGGGTCAGGGACAGAGGTCCTGGCAGAGGTGGGCGCTGCTGTTGAAGCCCACAGCCCAGACCCTCCAATGGCCGAAGTGGAGGCACCACCAGGCTTGGTAGGGGGCGCACGTGAAGCTTCCATGGCCGGTTGTTTCCCACGGTCGACTTTATCTTTGGCAGCCGGAGGGTGTAACCAACGACAAGTAGTGATGTTGTGTCCAATGGAGTAACAATGGTGGCAAAACAAGGGCCTTCTTTCGTATTGTACCTCCACCTTAAATGCATAATCCTCCCGTTCGACAAGAATCTCATCACAAGCTTTCTTTAATAAATCAATGTCGACTAATATGCGAGCATAGTGTCCAAAAGTCCGGTTTCTAGTTGGGCCATCAATGTCGATAGGTGTACCAACTGCACTTGCAATTTCCTTTAGTGTCCTCTCTCTCCAATACTCTTGAGGCAACTCCACCAAGCGGATCCAAAGCGAAACATGAGTCCGTTTCTGTGTCAAAAGCCTAAAGTCCTTAGTCCATTGTGAAAAACGCAACAAACCAGGCTTAATGTTAACTGTGCCTGCTGCCATTATTTTTTTCAAATCCTCCATCGACTCGAAGTGAAAATCATAGAACCCTTTGCCAAGAGGCACCATCTTCCACCCTGCTGAAGTCTTCCAAATATTCCCAATTTTAGAATTGAGGTCGCGAGCGGAATATGGCTTTTCTCCTTTATTAAGAGTCAGGCGAGCTCTCAACACTTTCCTACAATCTTCAACTCCATTTCTGTATTCCTCCTGACAGATTTTGATGCTTAACGCATCGCCTTTGATGCACGGATTAGGGAAGGGCCTGTCATCATTAACCGTTGTCCCCGCAAGGGCTGCCGCAAAGGACAGTGGGGGTGCCGAACCCGAACCTGTTGTTACTGCTTGTGGCACCGTAGTTGCAGGTTGCACCATGTCTGAAGAGCGTGCATCTGCTGCCACACACGGTGCAGAAGCAATGTGAAGTCTGTTTGCCGTAAATCAGACCTGTTCTAGTATTGACGCATGCGGGACTCAACCTTTGTAATGCACAATGGCATTAGCGCAGTTGCGCGGCTTCAATTGGGAGAAGCAAGGTCAGAGGCTTATATGGCTGAAGCAATTGTTCGAATTCAATGAAAGAAAAATCTGAATCTGTTGTAAAGAGGGAGAATGAGGAGTAGCGCGCATCCCTAGCAAAGGGAAAAATCGCCCTTCAAAAGAAACTCCTTCAAAACACACGGGCTTAAGTGAGTTTCAATCCATTTTTAATTGGGTCATAACACTGATTATATATCTTAAAACTTAATGAGGAATGTACAAAAGGTGAATCAAGTTACGGTATATAGACTACAACATTTATTAGATTCTAGTTTTGACTAAGAATAATGGCTGGAAATGTAACTTTAGTAGATAAAATTAAATATCAGAAAGACTTTTGAGGTCTAAATAAAATCTCACTTAAAGTTAAACTCTCAGTTCATTTTTAGGTCCTAGAGTTTCAAGTTACGCATTTGGCTTTTGGTCCCGGTAAAAAAAAAAATTTGAAATATGTCTTTGCAAAAGATTTTGTTTTTTCAATTCGTTTGAGGTCTTATGTGGTAGTTTGAGTCGACGTGGCTGTTGCAACTTTTGATACGTGTTGCTGATGTGTCATTTCAATTAATTAAAAAATAAAAAACAATTTCAAAAAAATTAATTCTAATTTTTGAAAAAATCTCATATTATATAGTTTTTGAAATTTTATATTTTGCAAAAAAATTCAGATTAAATACTTTTTGGAAATATATTCGGGTTAAATATGTTTTGGGTCCCTATTATATTGGAATCTTTTAAGTTTAGTCCTTACTTAATTTTAATGGTATTTTTAGTCCCTATAAAAAAATTGCACTCAGTATTAGTCCCTACTCAATTCAAATTTGTTTAATTATGCTTAAACTTTTAAGTTTTCGAGCATTCTTTTGCAGACGTGTTAAGAACATAACTAAAAGTTCATCCGCAAAAAATTATTGCAAAATTTGATTTTCACTTCCATGTTTATGTTACTTTTATCTTTAACTTTTATCGGTTTAAAAAATTCATATTTAATTCATTAAAAAATTCTAAATTTTAGTAAATGAACATTTCCTAGTGTTATAAACTTGTGTCAAAAAAATTGCACAAAAATTTAAGTATAATTAAACAAACATAGTTTTAGCAGGGACTAAAATTATAAGTCTTTTTTTTGTAGGGACTAAAAAATTTATTAAAATTATGTAAGGACTAAACTTAGAAGTCCCCAATTTTATAGGGACCAAAAGCATATTTAACCCAATATATTTTCTTATTTTTTCAGATTTTTATTTTTTTAAAAAATTTCAATAGTTTAAATTGTTTTTAATTTTTAAAAAAAGTTAAAAACTTTATAAGTTCGAAAATAATCTGAAATATATTTTCTAAAATTAAATTTTTATGTCCTAATTTTTGTTTTTTTTTTAATTCTGAAAATTAATGTCATGATTTTTTAAATTGTTTTTTTTATTTTTTTTTAAATTAAAAATGATTTTTATTTCAAACGAAAAATCTGAAGATAAATTTCCTGATTATTTTTTTTTGAAAAACGTTATCTGACTTTTTGTTTTTTTAATTTATGAAAATTAATTTGTAAAATTTTTAGTTTTTCTAGAGAAAATGAAAAAACGTTTTTAAATTAAAAATATTTATCTTAGATTTTTTTTCTCATTTTGAAAAATGTTTTCTAATTTTTTGTATTCTTTTTAATTTTGAAAATTAAGTTCCATATTTTTTTAGGAAAAATTTAAAAAAATATTTTTGTTTTTTTATTTTGAATTTTTTTTTCAAATTTTTTATTTCAAAAATTAATTTCCAGGTTTTTTAAATTGTTTCTTTAATTTCAAGATTAATTGAAATGTCACGTCAGCGCCACGTGCCAAAGAGTACACATTCAACAAGCGTTACATCAGCGTCAGACCGCCACCTAGCACTTTAAATGGGCTCAATGACCTTTTTTAAAAAACATTTTTTTTTGGAAGGACGCCTTTAAAAATAATAATTACAAGGACCAAAGCCTAATGCGCCATATTTGCAAGGACCTTTCATATATTTAAACCAGACTTAATGAAAAATCTACAAGAGGTTAATCAAACTCCAAGTATAGATATCAAGTTAGTGTATTGAATACAACATGTATTGGATTCCAGTTTTGACTGCGAATAACAATTCGTAGATGAGATTAAATATCAGAACGACTTTTTAGGTTCAAACAAAATATCACTTAAGTTCTCAATTCATTTTTAAGGCCCCGACCTCGAAATGTCAATTTGATTTTTAGGGTCCCCACATAAACTGGAAAAAGTGGCCGGTAAAAGTGCAGAGCCAAATAAGAGCATAAAATGCTACTAATAATTGAATGAGAAGTTCATTGAAAAAGTATCATGTCTCTTATAGTAAGTGACCTATTCAAGTCTCTCACCGATGACGGAACCGATCTATGTGTGTGCGCGCCTAATCTTGTTTACAGTGGCATTAAATATCACAACTTTTTGGACCCTTTGTGTACTATTTTTAAGCTATATGATTTTTAAGGTTCAATCCCATTTCCCTGTTAATCACTTTAATAGATGGAGAAATCGTCGATTAAACGATACGATCGACTATTGGATCGTTTGGTACTTTGGGAAATCGACGATTAAACGATACAATAGAAATCACATCTTCATTTGGACACGAATGATGTTGTCGAGGGATACGTGATAATATCGATTGATAATTGGAACCCACAACCCTAATCTGACAATACATATAAGTGGGTTGATGAAGTTTAATCCCAGCATAATCATTTCCCTGTTAACTCTCATATCTTTTACAATTTCGTAGTATTATAGTTCATGAAACAAAACAATCGGAAAACCCTAGCTCAAAACGACACTGATTGTTGAACGGCTTGAAATATCGCACCAGTCCCTGAGGAGACAATATATAAATACTTACTTTTGATCGTTGAAAAACACTACATCAAAATGGCGCCGTTGCCGGGACTGGCATTTAGATATTTGGAGCACTGCGACAGTTGGTATTGTTTTGAGCATTTGTATATAATCTGTGAATATTTTTCTTATTGTATAGTTTGTCTGCACTAACCCTCTTTGTTATACAAAGAAAAGTTTCTTGTTAGCTGTTTCCGTTTCAGGATCGTCACCTAAATGAAATTATGGCTGATCATGGTTATTTCAACTTCTACAGTCCACCCGAGTATGAATCATATCAACAGTATCAACAACATCCTTCTGAAAATGAAAGACTATCAGTAATAGAAAATACTTTGAATGTCTTCATGCAACAATCCATGATGAACATGCATGTTACCAGCCAAAGATTAAAGAGTCTATCACTTCAGTTGGAGTTCATGCAAGCACAATTAGATTTTACACAAACAATCATGGATATTCAAACCAACAATCAATTCCTTCATGAAGAGCAAGAAGATTTGTCAACTGATAATGAGGAATTCGGAGAGACTGTTGAAGAAGGTGTTGATGAAACTGAGGAAGATACAATATTAGAAGAATGTGGTGAACTGGAAATTACAAAAGAAATAGAAACACCACATAAAGAAGAATTTCCTCAAGAACGGTCAGATACTAAAGAGGCCAAAACTAATGAAAATGAAGAAATGATGAAGGTGACAGAGAACAAGGAACGACTACTAAGCAAGGAAGAATCATTAGAAGCAAGGGGGAAGAGGGTGAGCAAGACGGAGATAGAACGTGTAATCGACGAAATATGTGCCTAGTTCAACAAACCAAGATTAGGGAGGATTTGGACTCCACATCAACTATACTGCAAATTCATGAAATTCCTCCCAAAGCGCATGAATACCAAAGATGATGTGTTGTCCGTCTCATTTCGTCCACCCTAACGAAAAAGGCGTCGAGCTAACGACGTTAAACAAGCGCTTGTTGGGAAGCAACCCAACCCTGTTTAAGTTTTTCATGCTTTGTTTTTGCATATTAGAGATATAGATTACACTAAACCCACAAAAAGCAAAGCAGAAGTCATATTTCATTTTCTGAAATTGTCATAACTCGCTAGGCGAGCACATACTCGCCATGGCGAGTGTTACGGAACCTTTGACCTGAGTTTACCACTAAACTGCTCGCAATGGCGAGCACATGCTCGCGAGGAAAGTTTCATTAGGTCAACCAAATTTTGATTTCTAGGCAGTACAAACTTCTTTTGCATTGTTTGATCAAAGGCTAAGTCATTGGTAACCCTTTTTACACTGTGGTATGCAACAAACTCCCGCTAACTTATGGTTTTCCCAAAGCAAATCCATATCAGGTGCATGGTTATGATACACATTGATTGAATTGTGCAAAGCCAAGGTACAAGTTTCTTGCTTTTCAAATACTCGAATTTGAGGTATGTACTTTTCACAAATCTTATTTCATATAGTTCTCCGTAGTAACATGTTTGTTTGTGAACCACTTAGATCTAGCCTAAATGTGAGGATACCTCATATCAGTTGGGGATGATATACCAGATTATTAGAGGCCACTTTAGGAGAGAAACAGGGGAAAGACCAGAGATTCTCTAAAGAGCAAGGAGCACAAGGATTGAAGGAAGACACAAGATCATTGAGACATCATGGCTTGGTTCCATTCCATCTCTTCTTTTCTCCTTGTAAGGTTACCATGACAATGAGTAACTAAACTCCTTTTGTTGGGATTAAATGTAATCAACTCTATTAGTATGTATTCCCTTTAATTATGGTGTTGTGTGATTTTAATTATTTCAAGATATTGAAGTTATTCTTGCTTTTCATTACAATTTTATGGATTTGAATTGTTATTGACAAATACCTTTTAAATCTAGTTTTAGAATAATCTTCTA
>Ga0315915_1009134_pt1 | contig 11371 bp, 10 predicted proteins | sample MpolbnodulesMG_FD_207738 | JGI IMG/M metagenome (GOLD analysis project Ga0315915, IMG submission 207738) | Medicago polymorpha root nodule microbial communities from Los Angeles, California, United States - branched nodules | ecosystem: Host-associated > Plants > Roots > Nodule | place: USA... | reverse complement strand
TTTTCTTTCAAAACAAAAATCCAAACTTTATAACTTCTAAAACTTTCATTCTAATCATTGTTAAAAGTTAATTAAATTCATAACTCCCTGTCGGAACGATACTCTATTTTTACTACTTCGGTAAAACTGTGCACTTGCGGTTTTGCTCATCAAAACGCACTACTCAAACGTTTCACCCATGTAGCGATACAACACGTTCCTCGGACGGAGAACCAAGAAGCGAATGATCTGGCCCTAACAGCTTCGGGCTACAAAGTTTCGAAAGAACGAATGCAAGAACCTATCGAGATTAGGAATAAGCGTAGTTCGAGGGAAGCCCCTCCTAAGAAATTGTTAATCCAAAAACTTGGGGGGGTTGAAGTGCCCGACGGACACGCACAAGGTACAAATTTGGTTGAAATTTTTGTTATTAACAACTTAATTGACAATGATTGGCGAAAACCAATAGTCAGTTACCTAGACTAATAATTAAATCTCTTTTAAGTACATCAAAGCATCATGTTTGTCTTTTTAACACCCTTAGTAAATAGTTGACAAAAAAAAAAAAAAACATACAATCATAATAAAGTGGTAACATAAAAACTTATAATTAAATCTATCTTAAGTACATTAAAGTGTCATGTTTGTCTTTTAAACACCCTTAATAAAGAGGGGACTTAATTTTTTTTAACAAATCCTCAAAATTTAACATTCCTTTATTCTATAACCTTTCATGATAGAAAGTGGAACTTATTACTTGACCAAAAAAATAAGTGGAACTTACTAAAGGGGTAAACTTTTGTTAGATTTGATGTGATTATTAGGCTACGGGTACTACACAAGTTAGTGTTATAATTGATATAAATAATATCAATTTCTCCAGTATTAGTATGGATAGTCGTACCAATAACTGGCTAAAATTTGGCATACTTAAATTATGGTTGATCTTAACCTAATTGCAAATCATGGTCTCTTTTATTTCAAAACCCTTATTTCTTGCAAATGTTCCGCACCAAATTCATATCTATGCATCGGTCATTTGTACAATGACACATATCTCTTCCTAAATATAAAGGAGATATTGCCGCATCCACGAGAAGGTTCTGATTTGTATTTGCTCTCTAGCGACAAATTTGAGAATAAGGTCTATTTGAAATGGGATGAGATTTATATTGATATGTTGGATTCTGGTATTAATGACGTTCTTTGTTTCTCTGATCTTAACCATCGATTTGCTGCATTATGGAATCCAGCTACTAAGGAATTGGAAACTATTCTGCCTAGCCCAACTGAGTTTTTACCTTTTTATACTGTTTGTTTTCATCTTCATGGATATGGTTATGACCCTTTTAATGACGACCATAAGATCATTCGTCAGGTTAAAGTTAGTAAATATAAACCTGATGACAACGTTGATTGAAATTATCTCCCAACAACAGCACGCCCCTTTTGGGAGATTTATAGTGTAAGAAGTAAGTCTTCGCAGAGACTTGATTTGGATATGCCTATAAGTATAGGTCGTAAGGTGTACTTGAATGGATTGGGTCATTGGTGGGCGAATACGAATGTAGCTGATGCATACATGGTTTCTTTTGACTTGAGAAATGAGAACTTCTTTACTACACATTTACCCTTGGATATGCAAGATAGCTATCCTGATGAGTGGATACTGATGAGAGAAAGTGACGGCGATCCTGATAAGTGGGTGCTAGATACTTTGACTTGGTGGTGTTAAATGGGTTCGTTGCTATGATCTCAAAGCATGTAAAGACGGCTTCTTTTCACATCTATGTTTTGGGTGAACTTGGTTTTAGCGAATCATGGACTAAACTCTTCATTGTCGGACCCTTGCCTAGCATGGAGCGTCCTGTTGGAGCAGGAAAAAAAGGTGATATATTCTTTCTAAAAAAATGACGATGGAATAGCTTGTTTTGATTTACATACCCAAACAATTGAAAATATGGGTGTTAAAGGCGAGTCTTTTTGTTGTCAGTTTGCAATTTATAAGAAAAACCTTCTTTTGTTTCGCCGAATTAGGAATTAGGTCTTTCTGTATCCCAAGTTTATAGCTTTCACTCAAGAGCTTTATGAGTATTGTTGTTGTTAGGATTTAAGATTTTATTACCATGTTGATTATTCTGAAGCCATTTCTATTCAAATGGGCTTGCTGTTTTCCCGTAATATATTTACAATCAAGTGTACGAGAAAGAAACATTTGTGATATAAACCTTTCTTTACCATTATTATTTCCTATTGCATATTCTTTTGATTCCAACCCTTCTATTGTTTTTTGCTTCTCAGGCTAAAACAAAAAAACATCAATCTATATAACAAGTTCATCACTTTAACACCATTCCCTTTGATTTCATTGCTTACTATGAATATGGGTCATTTGTGAAGGAACTTTTAGTTTAGCATAGTTTGAGCTTCATGCGTAACATTCAAGAAATAACCTGAATATCCCGGAATTTCTTCACAACTAACTAGAAAGAAACTCCCTAAAGAAGTAACCAACAGTTTGCAGAAACTTCATTTCCTTAATTTTCTGACAGTTCGGTTCAGTTCAACAGTTAACACATTTTGGTTCAGTTCAACAGTTAGCACACACAGTTCGGTTAGGTTCATCATGCATAAGTAGTTTGGTTTGGTTTGAAAACATCACAACCCAGTAAACCAACTAAAACACAATTCAGTTCAGTTAAAAATATATTATTAATTTCAGCTCTGTTCAGTTAACACCACTCCCAACTCAATGATATGAACGAAACCAGTTATGGGGAATTAATTAGAGTCAGTTTATGTACAAAGGGAATAATCTATGAAGCCTATAAAATGAAGGAAACTATCATATGATTGCTGTCTACCTGAAGAATGATTTTCGGAACAAAGTAAAATCCTTTAATCAAATTCAATTAAACTCGTTTGAAAACAATGATAGATAAAGGAAATAATTGGCAATTACTAATTGAACTTGAGTACACTATTTATTGGCATGACTAGGAGACTAGAAAATTCTATAACTAGCGTTACAAGCTTTCACAAAGGTGAATAGGCTCTTCTAAGCAAGCTAAATAAACTTGAAATATTCCCTATGGTATAAATCTGACAAACACGAGAGGCATATATACCAGTAAGTTGTAATTCATCAGAAGGGTTTCTCTCGAAACTATTTTCAACTCAGGTAATCTGTTTTGCAATGTTATCTAGAATTGTTCTTTAGAGATGGTCATGGCTCATGAGGTATGTCAAATGATCTCAGTGACTTCATGTCTCCGTCTCCAGATAAAGGTAACTGACAAAGTAAGCATCGAAAGAGGGCGTTTGAGGGTTTTTAAAAAAATTATCGAATCCTTTCTCCCTTGTTAAGAAACTCTATTAAGATGGGAGTTTATCATACACCTTCCGTCAATGAGTCCTTGAGTAGCAATATATAGTAACAATTAGAAATTTCAACATATATAACAATGTGTTATGAAAGGTTAAGAATGTTCAAGAGTCTATTTTGCACTTGCACTGGAGCACTTGGGCCAAGTTATGGGGATTTGACATGGTTAGGAGTGAGGTTAGGTAATTGCTTTATAGGCCCCTCACATTGCTCAAAAAGCCATCAGATATATCGGATTGTGACTCCACAAAATCTATTGGGAGTTACCACTAAGGGGTTGATGTGGCTAGTTTATTTATGTAAGAAGCTAGCAGCTGGATTGGTTTTTGCAGTTTGTCTTGTCCTTTTAAAGAAGTGTTAGTCGTTGGATTAATTCAACGGCTGAGAGTTGGTGGGAGAAGGGGGTCTGCCCATGAGAATATGTGTTTTTTGTGCAAATTGAGTAAACATTGTTCTGTAGTATTATTATTGACTTATCAGTTTGATCTTTAATACACAAAATCAAAACTGATGATACTAAAAGACGACTCTTCATTAGACTCTATTTGATTGTGCGCATTTTGAGAAATTTCTACCTAATAACTTTTTTTTCCTCGAATTATTTTACATTGGATCCCTTTGTGCAATTATATTTGAATTCGAATAATGAAGAAAAAAGTTTTAAACTAACATAAGACTTAGGACAATGATTAATAACCTTCATATTCATAGTTAAAGGTTCAAATTACTTTATATAATCAAATTATACGTGATCTTTCATCATGTTTTGTCGTTTTTTTATGCAGGCTATCAGTGATTAATGCCGCTCAAGTATGCTTTTTATCTTAAATAATGCAGTAATCAGACAACCTAAAATCAATGACTGAAAATCATATTGTATCAAATTGATTAATGATATCTCAAGTTTTTGATAAAGTGGAAATGAATAATATCAATTATTGTTAAACTCCAAGAATTTGATTAAGCGGTAAAATTACAGATTTTGAATATGAGATTTCGGGTTCAAACTCCGTTGTTGCCCTTAGGGGAGGTAAATATAAATACATTTGTAAACGTTCTTTGATCCTAAAGACAAACTTTCGGGTTCAAACTCTTAACCCTGTCTCTAAAGAACAACAACACATTATGTACTATAATCTGTTTTGTTCACTAATATTCTTTGCTTTTATTGAATGTGTATGATGCTCTTATCCACTGTTAGATGCTCTCTAGAGCTAGACTCAAAAGTGTGGTTATATGAGTTAGAAATCTTACTCTAGTTAATTAATTAGTGAATGGTGGTATTGTACAAGCTCTACTGATCATGCCACGTAATAGCATACAACTGATAAACTATAACCAAATGCAACCATTAGCTTGAATCATCTTGTGCACGTGTTTTTGGTTTGTTTGTGTAACTTTTCTTGTTCCAAAAGGACCTTTCCAACTTTATGATTAATATTAAATTATATAGCAATGTTATAATTCTATCCATTTTTCATAATGTATAGAACATAGATGACTCTCAAACTATTTGAAACCATTATCAATAAACTACTCACAAACATTTTAGAAGAACCCTAATTTAAGCTTTTCTTTAGATAGACACCTAAAAACTTATAAATGCTTTTCAAGTAAAAGAAACAAATAATTGTCTCAATTGAAACTACCAAACAGAAGCCCCATATATTGAAATGTAATAGAGTATTGTACTTATAAATGAAAGAATCCAACTAAACAACCTAAAAATAGTAGACAAAACAATACTCTTTCATTCTTTCTGTTGTAAAGTAACTCAACTAATATTACAGAATCTATAACAACACCAAAACCTTTGTGAAGTAACTAAAATAGAAAAGTTATCATATTCAAGCTGCATTTGAATATGGTGGACCAAATCAAGGTGATGTCTTGGTATTGGAGTTTGAGTAGAATGAAAAATGCTTCTTGCCTTTACTATGAATGGTGTTGGAACTCAGGGGAGTGTCTTTTGAGGTAATTTTGGGCTTATCATGGTGGAGGGTTGTAGCTGCTGTTTTGTTGTTTGGTGTGTCAATTCATTGCAAGCCGCCGTGATTTGTTGTCGTGGCTGTTTTGGTGCTGTCATCGGGCATCTCCTGCTGCCTGCTATCACAGGGCCAGCAGTTGACTTGTTTTTGTGGGATTTTGCTAGTTTGTAGGAGTTGAATGTTAGTGGGGGTTCTTTGGTTTTGAGGTTTGTCCGATTATATACGGAACCTTTGTACTTTGCTTCTCTATCTATGCAGCTTGTGCGTTCCTTACGAGCTTGCTTTCAATAATATTTGCTATTTAAAAAAAAAATTCATTTCGAAAATTCTTGGCATTTTACTTATATTACTTTTCCTTCGTAACATAAGTCCACAAATTGAACAACAGATTTTGTCAAATAGCATACTCTTGATTCTCCTGTGTGGTTGAGATGAAAGTCTCGCTACCATTCATTGAACAAGTGGAAAAGCCATATGTTTTCTATAAACTAATTATGGCCTTTTGATAGAAAAAAGAAGGCACCATATGTTTTCTTTAGTGTGTGACTATGAATTAAACGACCGTTGAAAATGCATAAACTGGTCAATTTGGTGTGACAAGTTTTGCTTTGAATCGTGTCTAGTTTATGTTCTTTTCAATTTCCGTCAATCTTATTTATCTCTATTTTCCTTTATGTCCAGCATGAGGAGTCAAGTTCATGTTCATCTAGACTGTCAGGGAAAGGAAAATGACATTTTATTAATGAGGTTAGTGCTCCAGCTAAGCATTCTCCTCAGGGAAAAAGGGTGTGGAAAATGACGGTGAAGTGGCGTTGGACCCAATAACATTGGCTACAGACGACCAACTTTGTGAAATGGATAGGCTACAGACTGATGATGTAGTTAACTCTACCATTTTTACTTGTGTCAGTATTGACAATATTCATGCAAATAGTAAAGGACTTGATGCTGGAAGTTCAGACGATATTGAGCAGGGCAGAAAGTTTTGCATACTAAAGAAAAAGGATATACAATCATGCAATTGAGATTATTATACATTCTTGAAAGTTTGCTAATGAGATGTTTGCTGAAGAAGAGAAGAAAACACATGTGTAGATAGAGCAAAGGAGTATCATTGGTAGCTATGGACATTGGACATATTTACTCAACCTTTTCTAGTGTACTTCGACCCCAAATTTGAATATGAAATTGAAGATAATGAAGATATAGAGAAGTTTGAGACTTCAACTGATGCATCTCCCATCTAGACAATTGCTGACCACCTTTTTTTTTATCAACTTGTCATTGTATCATATAAAATGTTATGTGTTTGAAAATGAAACCATGTACTTTATTGTCTTCCCAATTGTTTAGAATGACTTTCATATTGTAAATATAAAATTGGTGTACTTTTGAATTGTTTCCAGATTGTGAAAATAAAGGTGATATATTTTTGAATTGTGTTCTTAATTTTAATGCATTTACCATATTACTTTTAAATTATGCCCAAGTAATCGATAATACTTCCTCATATACTCCTAAATTTATCAAAACCAATTCTCAATAGCCAATGAACTTGCCAACATACACATCATAGAGCAAGCTTATACACCTTTACTATAAATGGTCACAAATAGTATCAGAATTGATGATATATCAGTGTTATTTCTTCTTGTAGCAGCAATAGCATTCACCAAACAACAACTCCTTATATTAAAGTAAAATGTTACAAGAGGAAGCAAAAGATAGCCTAAAAAGAAAAACAACAAAAGCAACTGCCAACTAGCTGAAACTAAAATAGTAACTCCTACAAATCAAATATCAAAACCGAACAGATCCCCTCCTAGTAAACACAATTTGAAAAGTTGCAAAATCAGACCCGCACAGCCGCACCAGAGGTACAAAAGCTGGTAAATTCACACCAGAAAAATAGATGGAAATTCACACCAGGACCGCATCCAAAACCTGAAATCACGCCATAAGTGCATCCAAAGCCTAGAATCACATTAGAGAAATCTACCACCTTTGAGTTCGGCAAATTATCCCTTATTGGCAAAAACAAGTCTGCAACAAACCAATACTACGAATTAACACTAGAAGAACATGATCTTGTAACAATAATATATTTAGGATCAAAATAATAATTGTATAGCATTGCCAACAAAACAATAACAACAATACCTCTTAATCAACCAAACTAGAAGCTTTAACACTGGAATTTGAAAGTTGACCATTGATGAGATCACACCTAAAAGACATTGGTTTGTAACTGAATAAACTTGCCATGGTAAAATGAAAAATTCAAATAAACTGCACAATTACTTGTAACATGTAATTTTAAGATACCTTCCATGTTTTAAACTTGGACATCTACGTTTGTTGTGGCCTTTTCCATTGCAATGACTACAATTGATTGGATTTTTCTTGTGCAATTCTGAACTGCCTTTCATTTGTAAAGTGCGTGGACGACCTTTAGGGATCGCACATGGAGGATCACACAAGTTTATGGTCTGGTCATCGAAGACTTTAGGCATAACTTCAAATGTCGATTTATCAAACTCTTCATTTGGTTCTTCAAGATCCAATTGATCAAGTTCTGTGATTGCCTTCCGCAAAGCTTGAATTGCAATATCATGATGCTTTTCTGACCGTGAACCTCTTTTAGATAGTTCAAGAGACACAACCATAATACTATAAAATAATGAAGTACTTGAAGCTCTGTTTCTGGCTTCCTTGAGGTCTTCAATTGTAATTCCTTTACTTTTTTCTTTCTTAGCATTTATGGTCCATCGACTTAGAACATATTGAGAAGGGATCGAATATACATTTTCCTTTATGAATACATTTAATACATGTCTACAGAGAATTCCCATAAACTCAAACATGCGACAAAACTACATTTTGCTTCTTTTGAAATGATTTGAAAAGTCACATGATAGTTAGGTTTTTCTTTGTAAAATTCATGAATCTTGTATGTGGAAACTTCATCAAAAAACTTAACTTTCTCTGCAATATCCTGAACACTTTTCTTGTATAAATTTTTGAAGCCTCTTCTTCCATGGGATATAAAGTACGCATAAGTGGTTTTGAGTTCCTTATCTTTACATTCTTCTCTCTTTCCTTATTATAATGTGCGTCAAGAGCCTTCTCATACCGTATCACGAACTTGCTCAATGGAGTACTTGAATTCAAAAAGCCCTTAAATAATTTATTCATACTTTCACTCCTTTGGGTGGTGGACATTCCAGCACAAAAACTCTGACATACATAAGAAGGAACCCATTTTGCTCGAATGGAGTAGATCTTCTTTAGCCATTTGTTATCTTGCAACTCGTACTTATCTATCATTGCTCCCCAATTGGTGAGAAGATGAAAATGTGAAGCATGATTAATAAATGGCGGGAGGAGAAAGTTGGGAAAATTTGGGTTGGAAAATGAGTAAAAGTAACTTTTGAGTTTCTCTCTCTTTCTTACAACTATTTATTTTTTTACTTTATGTGTATGATGATGTATCAAGTTTTAATTGGTTGTGATCAAATTGCAATTTCTTGGTCATGTGACCATCTAAGAGTTTCTCGTGCACCATAATTAAACTCTTTAATTTTTTTGATCATTTTTAATATTGTTAACAATAAATCTTTAAATTCCCCTAAAAAACAATATATATTTTTTTAACTTAAGGAACTAGTTTTTTTTTTTTTTTTTTTTTTTTTAAGAACTTAAGGAACTAGTTGTTGTGTATTTCATACTTTTGTTTTTTTTTTATTTTTTTATACTATTCCCATTCAAACTATTGACACAATCAACATTTGGCATAGACAATTATTTTTTGAGACATCTGGGAAACTTCGAAGGAGATAAAATTTTGCCCTAGTTTGTGTTGCATGTATGTGATATGAGGATTCAATATATAAGGGCCAATTTGTATATATATTTTAGATTACATTTTAAACCTTTGGCATGACATAACTCCTTTCGTTCGCAGTTTTTACTCAAATTAAGTGCTTTCTTTTCATTAACAACTAATAGAAAAGCAAACAAAAATGTTGTGGTGTGAATGTATAATTCCACGTTGGATGCCATATATATTGAACTAAGTCATGAACAGTACAAAGAAACTGCTAAACAATGATACTATCTCGTTAATAAATAAATAAATAAATAAATTAGCATAAATAAATGATGTAAAATAGTGAGATATTTGTAAAAACAATTAAACTATTGGAATGCATGTGAAAGAGGAATAACACTATAGTAGCAATGCACCCCAAATTAATCAAGCAATAATGGACACTTTCAAAATGAATCAGATTGAGTTATGGACCATAATTAATTAATGGGTTAATAGCGCTTTTCATCTCTGTAATATATGTCATTTTTGGTTTTCGCCCCTATATATTACAGGGGTGAAAAACATTATTAACCCTTAATTAATTACAATATTACAACTCTTTGAGAGGGACCACAAAGTTTGAACTAGGATATTAGTCGTAACTGCATATTTTACTATTAGTGCCGCATTTCACATGCATGATCATCACTATTACAGTGTACAGTACATCTCACTCACAGAATGAGTTTCCATAAACAAAAAAATAATAATGACAGAAATGTGGAAAAATGATATAGACTGAATGTCATAAGTAGAAATATTAAATGGACTATTACCAACTCTTATTCTTTGAAGTAAACAAGCAATCAATTATTAAGGAATAATGTTTTAAAATCAAATAGTAAAAAACACAAGAAGAACGAGAAAGGCTGTTTCATCAGTGACCAGCCAAGAAACTCTCATCTCTCAGTTTTCTTGGACATGCAGGTAACTCCCAAAATCCCTTTTCTTTCTTTTTAAAAAGGTTTATCATATTAGTATTTTGATTTATTCTGTTGATTTGCTACTATTTTTTATTTTTTTTATCATGGAGTTAAAATTGGGTTTTTTTATTGTTTTAATGGTGTTATTTATGTTCTTTAAAAAAAAAAAATACGGTGTTATTTATGTTATATAATGTCAAATATTTTTAATATTACTTAAAATTAAACATCAACTAAACTCATAATTTAGATCCAAGTTCTTATATGAAGAACATGTATTTCCAAATTGTATATACTGATTTATACTTGTGTTTTTAGGGTAAGTGAATGACATTATACTTGTATTTCCATGATGTACAAATACTTTATGCAAACAAGAATTTAATTTGAAGTTCTGTTGGTTGGGTTGAGTAAATTTATCCCTTTTCTTTCTTTTGATTTTGTTATCAATCATAATAAAAATATAAAAGAAAAGGGATTTTTTTGTTATCTAAAGAAAAGAAATTTAAAGTAAAATAATTAAATATAATGCAAGCATGGTCCTTTTACTTAGAGTCCTTGTTTGTACTTCCTGAAGTATGCATGTATTCTCATCATTTCAATTTCTCGAGAAATTAATTTGTAAATTTGTTTATTTTGAATATCAAGAAAAGTGTTGAATTTTCAAGGTGTGCTATAATTTGAATATTGGCATTTTCAGATATCCAAATTGTAACTAAGATGGCCAAGGATTACCCAGACTTCTTCAAAGTTTTTTCCACAGAGAAGCACACTGAAAGAATGGTACTTGCTTATTCTTAAACATGCTTTCTCCAATGTTTTTCCTTCGTTTTTGATAAAAATCAGTTTTGTATGCAGAGAAATATAAAATCCCAACTATGTTATATCCTCAGAGTTTATTAAGTGTATTGAAAATAATTTGTAATGTAGTACATATTAACTACTAATTTTTATTTTTTTTAATCTATTGCAGCGTATCCCAAATGCTTTTGTGAACTTGATGCTTTCAAAAAGGACGGTAATAAAGGATTTTATCCTAAGAGATCGAAGGGGAAGAGATTGGCATGTCAAAGCTCGTCATATTGGCGATGAGCTTTATTTTGACGATGGCTGGAAGCAATTTAGAGAGGAAAATTCTTTAGAGGAGGATGATTTCCTTGTTTTTACACATTGAAAATAACATATTCAGGTTCAAAATTCTTCAACTATCATCAATGTGTGAAAA
>Ga0315915_1009133_pt1 | contig 11373 bp, 14 predicted proteins | sample MpolbnodulesMG_FD_207738 | JGI IMG/M metagenome (GOLD analysis project Ga0315915, IMG submission 207738) | Medicago polymorpha root nodule microbial communities from Los Angeles, California, United States - branched nodules | ecosystem: Host-associated > Plants > Roots > Nodule | place: USA... | reverse complement strand
GAGAGCTGTTTCTGATGTACCCAAGGTTCCCTCAAAAGTTGAAAACCCCAAAACTAGGAACAAGACGGCTGGTGTAGGTCCAAAGAAAGATTGGAGTAAGGTGAAGGTGAAGTCCACAGCTGGTAGGACAATGAAAAGAAAGGTTGCATCTACAAGTGAGTCAGAATATGATGTTGAGAAGGATGCCATAAACATCATCCCTACAAGTGTTTTGTCTCCGAACTTTAGCATTCCTTCATTTATACCTCTTTGCACTAAATCCCTGAAAAGTACACAATGTGAAGTCTTATGACCTAAAAATTTGTGATATTTACAAAACCCTCTCTTTTTACGTTGTTCTAGTGGTGAGACTTTTAAATCGTTAGGTACCGCCACTTGACCATCAGCAACTAAGAGATCGAAAATCTCATCACATTTGGTTACATCAAACATGTATGTTTTGGGAGTGTATTTATCATTTTGTGTTTCGACAGGATTTCTCCCATCGGATGGCCTCAACACTTTGCATGTATAAGGAGGCCCTGGTTTTAATTCAGCAAATTTTATTTCGCCGTCTTTGACATCTTCATACGCTATGTAGAATTCTTGGTCACTTTCATTTGTATCAACATAAACAACCTTTTCTCTTTTAAACTTGTGAGTTCTAGCCTTTTTAGACTTCAGTCTTTAAACCTATCGAACTCTATCAGCCAGTTGGGCCATATCTCTCAAGTATTGAGTGTCAAATATTTTCCTAATGGAATAATCTAGGCTACCAACGGCCATTTCGACTAACTCTTGTTCAGGAACTTGAGTAAAACATCTTGCCTTTAACAATCTGGATCTATTCACATAATCTTCAACAGATTCAGTCGATCGTCTCCTAACACTTGCTAATTCCTTTAATTGTTCATGAAATAGCTCTCTAATTGATGAGTCCAATGTTGAATGGAATGCGGTGCAAGCTTGGTAAACTACGTAAAGGCATTCTTTTTTAGCAAATTTGGAAAGAACTTTAATCTCAAATTCTCATTGTTTGCAATATCTCCAGCTTCCGTTAAATAACGTGATATATGTTCGACAGTGGATTAACTAGTATCACCAGCAAACGCTGTGAACTTAGAAATTTTATAACCCCTAGGAAGTTCAGTCTGTAGAACATATTCTAACAAAGGAGATATAAAGTTTGGCCAATGTGAACCCATGTTCAAGCCATTCCGAGCCATGATATTTTCAACCAAATTGGCTATGTTATTATGTGCTCCGATATTTTGTTGTTGGACATTTCTAAAAACTTTGTCTGCATCATGAATTATATCCACTAAAATTACTTCTGGTTGTGCTTGTACCATTGATTCGTCTAGTTAAGGTCGAGGTACATGTTGTTGTCTTTGAACTATAGGTTCGACAATTTACACAAGTTGAGTATTTTGGACTTGAGGGATATTTTGGATCTGAGGGATCCGAAGAAATCTGCTATTCTCCCCATTTGAGTGGCAATTTCTTGGTAACCCTAATTCACATTTTGATTCAAAGGGTTAAACACCTACCAATTTGTTGTGTCAACAAATTAACCATCTCATGATTGCTCTCATCCATTTGTTGCCTAAACAACATCATAGATTTTGTAGTTAAGGCAGTGGAGCATTTCTGGCAAAAACACTAGAACTTGAAGGGCTATGTGAGATAAACGCTCTAAATGGTTTTGTATGTTCTATAAATGCAGGATCGTTATGGAACTTTTCCATCATTGAAGTTGGCATACCGTATGGTTTATCCTTAGAAAAGTTCTGCATATTTATGACCTATCATCAAATCTAGTCCTAACTTGAAGGATAGGTGAAGTAGGGACACTTGTAGACACGGGTACACCATCAGTAAATGTTGGCACAAAGGTCCAAATTTCTGGTTGTGTCATTTGGGTGATTACAGTCGAAGCGGTTACGACCATTTCCGTCGAAACCGTCATGTTCTTGGTTGCCCCCACGACCGTCGATACACAAACACCCACTACAGGGGCGGATGCCCATGTAATTTGTGCTTTTGAAGAGGATTACGATGATTGTGATGACATAGAAACACCAATATTGGCAGATTTAGTCATTGTTTTCAAGGCTTTACGACTTCTTAAATGCATGCACAAAAATGCGAATTCTTCCGTAGAAAAAAGTTCAACAGAAAATAGTTGCTAATCTTCAGAGTAACTGTTTCCACAAGAAGTATTTTTAGAAAAAAAAGGTTTTTTGTAGAAAAAGTTTTGAATTTTTTGGAAGATTATGACAATCTCTTCCAATGGTTTTCTATTTGAAAAATGCACAATGGAATTTTCTTCCAAAGGTTTTGAAGAAGGTTTTTAAAAAGTACAATGGAAATTTCTTTTCAAGGTTTTTGAAAGAGACTACAATGGAAATTTCTTTCCAAAGTTTTAAAAATACAATGGAAATTTCTTCCCAAGGGTTTGAAAAAGTTTTTGAAAACGATGCACAAACAATGTCCCACTGGGCATGCCAATTTGGTAAACAATATGGGCTGGTTTTGATTATTACGAGCAGGACTAAACCAGAGATCCTAGGACATATTGTGCATTTTGTTTTCGTGCGTTCATCGAGTTCATAGGTTACTTAACGAACGGGACGAGACCGTGTGGCGTCTTTCGATAGAAAAATGTTTTATAGGCAAAGTAAATGCATTAAGTTTAAATTGCAGAAACTTAAAAGAAAAGTAAAATACAATGCATTAAAAATAAAGGTGGTTCGATAAATCCTTTACATACATTCTTTATGACTCTTTTCTCTCGCATCGGTGCTTTAAGTGTTTTAGAATTCGGTATAGGTGATTCGCTACCTGTTTTCCCTATGGAAAACTACTATTTATACATAAGAAATAACTTGGAAAGAAACTAATCTCATGATTAGTACTCCTTCCATGTAGACAACTGCTTGTCTCCCACGTTCTCCTTTGAGGAAATCGCTTCTCTTTTGAAATAAGAATCTTCCCTCTTTAAAGGTAGTTGCTTGACTTTGATGGTTTTGCTTCTTGACTCATATCTTGTCGAACTTCAAGGCTTCGAGACTTTTTATGCTAAGTCCAACATCTCATCGAAACTCCTTTAATTGAGGAAATGCTTCAATTCCTCCAAGAGTAAAAGTCAACTAATGTTGACCTCATTAAATGAGGTTGGGGAAAATACCTGCTAACAGCAGGCAAAATGGAAAGCACTTTGCATATGATGTCAAAGTCAGGTTCTAAATCCATGAAATCTGAATCCATTTCATCATCTCCAGCAGGATTCTCTTCCACATGAGGAAGATATAACTTTTCTTGCACTAGTCTTTTAACTATTTCGACCACTTTTTGTTTTCCTTTTGGGTCCACAACTTTGTCATCAAAATTTGCAGCAACATTCTATTTGGATCTTTGATACCTCCTCCACTAAGTCCTTGTCATGGGATTTTTTCCTTTGTAATTGTTATTGTAAACGTGTTTCTTTGACTCGTTTGGAATTTTTGTATCAACAACTTTTTTGGTAACAGTGGTGTTGGTGCTTCCTTTCATCACATTATTCTTCCCATAATGAATTTTTTTTGGTTGAATGAACCCACCTTTGAACATGAGCCTTAGGATGAGGCACGAAAGTTTTCACTTGACCATTCTTATTAACATAATTAGTGGTCGAAGAGTTATTGATGAAAGGAATGTAACTACTGGTAAAAGAAAAGTTTGGTCTATGATCAGCAGACCATTTCCTCTTTTCTTTGATTTTGGAATAAAACCCTCAAGGCTTTTAGTAGCCTCTTTGTCGAACACAGAACTACATCTGGGGCATAGCATAACCTCAAAGTTCTTCAACTTGCAACGGTTGAGGAAATCAATCAGTTCCTCTTCAGCCATATGGTAAGACACATTCACCTTCTCATCAAATTGAGACTCTGAAATGACTTCATCAACACTTTTGGGGCCTCCAGAAACTTCAACCATCTGACATTCAACAACATCAAATTTTGCTTCAATAGTCAGCTTTTCGATAGCATCAACAATGGCCTCCACCACATTGCAATCTGCAACTTCAGTGTACATTGCATTGACAACTTTTAGAGGATCAACATCCACTTGCATTTGTTTTATCTCCAAATTTCAGCCTGCCTTCATTTAGAGCTTTTTGAACGAAATCCCTGAAAAGTACACAATGTGAGATATTATGTCCCAAGAAATTATGATATTTACAAAACCCTCTCTTTTTACATTGCTCTAGTGGTGGGATTTTTAATCCATTAGGCACTACCACTTGACCATCCGCAACTAAGAGATCAAAAATCTCATCACATTGTGTCACATCAAACGTATAGATTTTAGGAACATATTTATCATTTTTTGTTTCGACATGATTTTTCCCATCAGATGGTCTCAACACTTTGCATGTATAAGGAAACCCAAGTTTTAATTCATCAACATTAACCTCACAATCATTCGACTTGTCGAACTCTATCAAACAACTGAGTCATATCTCCCAAGTGTTTAATATCTAACTTCTTTCTAATGAAATAGTGAGAAAAATTCTATATAAACATTAGTTCAGAAGCATGATAATTGATCAGTAGCGCAAAAACTTGTTCAGAAGCAAAAATTAGATCAGATGCAAAATTAAATCAGAAGCAAAAAAAATGATTCAGAATTAGTTAAATAAGGAAATTTAAGAGAAAAATTAAACAAGCTAAAAAAAATAAGGTGTGCAACTAAGGGTTGGCTTGTTTCTGAAGTAACTCTTGAAGTAACTTGTTTGTAAGCTCAGATTGCTTTGTCATTTCTTCCTTGAACTCATTATTGCTCTTAATCAAGTTTTCTTCTCTAATTCTGGCTTCTTCATGCTTAGCTTATGAAGCTGCCTTGTACTCAAACAACAGCAATTTCTGATTAAGAAGTTCCTTCTTCAGTTTCTTATTTTCACTTTCTAACTCAGCATTCCTTTGCAGCAAGGCTAGTTCTGTAGAAACTGGATTAACATTCAACTTTGACAACCAGTTGATGTTCAGCTCTCTTGGGTGTATACCTGTTGGAATGAAATCAGTAGCATTTCTTTCTCTTAAGCACAGAGGAGTTTGCAACCAAGTTCTTAGAACTTTCACTTCTTGCAAATTGTAGTCAACCCCTTTCAGCGAATCTTGAAGCTTGTTTTGAGAAGAGTCTTGAGCATCAAGACATGTTCTCTGAAGTTCACTCAAGACAAAGTCTACTCTCTCTTTCAATCTCTTCCACTGCTTCTCATAGCTGTCTTCATGAATCAGATCATTTCTTGCTTGAACCAGCTTGTTCAGCTCCTGAAATATATTCTCATACACATCTGCTAAAATAGTAGAATCTAGAAACAGTGTGGGCGGAGAAGGTACATTTGTTTTGGCTGGAGCACAAGGTTGAATGGCTAAGTTTGAAGTTTCAGGGATATTTGTGGAGGTAGCAGTTGGAGTATTGGTCTCTGAAGGTTCATCAGGAGCAGCAGTTAAGATCTTAGTGGAAGATGAGTTAGATTGCTCAACTTCCATATCAGAAACTTCTGGTTCACTGATTTGTTCAAAAGAAGATAGAGACTCAATATGTTCAGGAACAGGGATATCTGAAAATATAGTTGAGGCCATTTGTACGTTTGGTGCTTGTTGTTGGGGGCTTTCTGAAGTAACTTCACTAGAAGCTACTTCAGAGGCTTTCTCTAGATTAGATTCAACACATGGTAATTCACCTGAGTAGTGATTAACCAGATTCTCTAAGACAGATGGTTCTGAACTTTTGGTAGGTGATTTTGGTTGAGGTGCAGATGATTCATCTATGTTTGCAGACTCAGAATCTACTTGTTCACCTACAACCTCTGCATCAGTAGGTGCAAAGTTTAGGGGTTTAATAACAGGTGATTGGGAAGAATGTGATGATGTAGAGATGTTTGCAGACTCTGACCCTGCTGGTTCATCAACACCCTCTGCATCAGCAGGAATTGATTGAAGACATTCAATCATAGGTGGTTGAAGTGGATGATCAGCAGGTAGTCTTGCACAAACATCTACTCTCATCTGAGACATCTCACCTATTCTCTCAAGAACAGATGGATATAATGGCTCATATGGTTCAGGACCTTTTGTTCAGGACCTTATCAGCATCTAAGTCCTGAACTTGTTGTTGAATGTTTGGAACACCAGAACCAGTCTTCTGCAATGCTTAGATGAGATTAAATCCATTGAACAACCTTTGAAGCTTTAAGTCTCTCATCTCCTGATGAACTTTAGTTTCTGGTGATCTTGCTTCTGACAAACTTGCTTCTGATGACGTCATCACTTCAGTAGCACTTATACTTCAGATGCACTTTTCTTCAGATGCTTCAAGCTTCCTTTTTGTTGATTCCTTTGCTTTCTTTTTTTCTTTCAGAACCTCATAAGATATCAAAAATTTGACTATGGTCCTATACACTTGAACAAATATTAGCATATCCAATTGACAATTTTTAATACCTTGTTATCATCAAAACTCTAAGGGTAGTGTATGTGAAACACATTTTGTTCCAACAAAACACTCATGGTTGTGCCTGAGTTATTGGTTCAATAGGTTGGGGTTGAGGCACATGCTGTTGTATTTGAACCATAGGTTCAACAACTTGCAGAGGTTGAGGATTTTGGTTTTGTGCGATATTTTGGATTTGAGGAATCTGTTGATGAACAGTTTGTGGGGGAGAAGAGAAATCTGCAATTCTTCCCATTTAAGTGGCTAAGGCTTGGTAACTCTGGTTTGTGCTTTGAATCAAAGGATTAAACATCGTACCAATTTGTTGTGTTAACAGATTAACCATCTCATGGTTGCTCTCATCCATTTTCTGCCTTAAGGACATCATAGATTCTATAGTTAAGGCTGGTGGAACATTTATGCCAAAAATGCTAGAACTTGAAGGACTATGTGTATTAATGATGTGAATGGATTTGCATGATCTGCAAATGCAGATGCATTGTTATGAAAATTTTCCATAAGAGAAGTTGGCATACCATATGGTTGTTCCATAGAGAGGTTATGCATGGTTATGAACATATCATAAAGTTTAGCCCTAACTTGAGGGTAAGGAGAGGCAGGAATATTAGAAGACACGGGTAGATCAGCAGTAAATGGAGGTATAAATGTTCCTATTTCTGGTTGTGTCAGTGCAGCGGAAAGTTGTCCGAATGGTTGTGGGAGCGGTTACTCCCATTTTCGTCGAAACTGGTATAGCCATGGTTGCCCCCATGGCTGCTCATACACTAGCACCCACTGTAGGGGCAGATGCCTGTATAGATTGTTCTTGTGAAAATGACTGTGATGATGCAGAAGTACCACTATTGGTGGATCTAGTCATTGTTTTCAAAGCTTTACTACTTCTTAAATGCATGCACAAACAAAAGTATTTCTAGAAAAAGTTTACTAAAAATAGTAATATATTTCCAGAAAACAGTTTTCACAAGAAAAATAAAAAAATTATTTGAAAAGTTATGGAAGTTACTTCCAAAAATTTGCACAAGCAGAGTCCCACTGGGCGTGCCAATTTGTTTACCGGTGTTTTTGGTAAACAAGAAGGACTGGTTGGTTATTACAAGTAGGATCAAACTAGAAATCCTATGATATGTTGTGCAATGTTTTTCCAGAAAGTCAGTGAATGTTCGTCAGATTCATAGGTTGCTTTATGAAGAAGACGAATTTGTGTAGTGTCTTTCGACAGAAAAAAATAAAGGAAATGAAAGTAAAAGACATTAAAAGTTTAAAATGCAGTAACTTATAGAAAAAGTAAATTGCATTGCATTAACGTAAAGGTGGTTCGACAAATCAGATTACATACATTTTGTATGACTCTTTTCTCTAGACGCTGGTACTTCGAGTGCTAGAATTCTATAAGTGATTTTCCGACCTATTTTCCATATGAAAACTACCATTTATACATAGTAAAACGACTTAAAAAGGATAATTGCCACAATCAGCACTTCTTCCATCGAAAACTGCGTGTGACCCACGTCTTCAGTAAGGAAAAAACAACACTTTTTTTTATGAGAACGAAAAAAAATGAATGTTCCTAATTCCACATGGACGGAAAATTTATTTACCTCATATATGTGTTTACACGCTCTTTTTAATATATAAACAAATTTAATTATTTTGTCAAAAAAAAATTAATTGTTTTAATAAAAAATTAAATAATTCTAGTCAAATTTCTAAACAATTTTTCCATATAATTCTAGTCAAAAGTTCATATTAATGAAACCTTATTAATTTGTTTAATATACTTCTTGTCAAAATATATTTTTGTTTGATATACTCCTAGTCAAAATGCTTTTTTTATTTAATAAAAAATACCATTTTTTTTAAAGGTTCTAGTCAAAGTTGTTATACTTTTAATGAAAGTAAAAACATTATACTTGTTTCATTTGGATTATAAATATGTGCGTGTACATTAGCATCATATAGTGTATATTTGCATCAACTTCAAAATGTCACCCTATGTTACCTTTTTTCTTCTTTTTGTATTTGTTCTCATTAATGCCTCAACTGCCGATGAACGTATGCCTTATCAAATGAGAATTATCTTCAAAAGTTTAATGCCTACTACCACTCCAATTTTAAAATTCAATTGTACAATGGAAGCCTTTACATTACCGCCACAAAAAACTGCTCTTACGTCTGCTTACCTTGACAAGGCTGCGTTATGTCATGCTGAATGGAATGAAACTTTAAAGGCCGATATCACTGAATTTGATCCCAAAACTGACTTATCGTCAGGTACTAAACTTTATTGGACGATAAGGCCAGATGGACTTTTTAAGAGTTTGAACAATTACCATTTCGAGAAAAAGGCTTCTTGGGGACCATGATGTTTCTTCTATTGATATATATGCAATACTTGCATTTTGAAGTTCAAATAATACAATTGATTCTCTTAATCTACATTTTTGTTTGGTCATTTCTCCATTTTATCTTTTAGAGTTTACATGTTTTACTTTTTATATATCGCAGAAAAGAAAGAAAAAAAACTCAACATTCATATTTGTCATAATATATAATTATCTCCACTCTCGAATGCTAATGAAAATAAATGTTTAACCTTGTACTACATGTTTACTAGCGTGTATACCCGTGCAACACACGGATAAAATTTATTTTAAAGAGTATTAAGAGTATAAGAATACTTTGTATGAATTTGATGTAAGGTCACATTAATTTTTTTTTTTAAAGTAATGCTATTAACACGAAACACAGTAGATATTTGTTTAAAAAATTCTAAAAGATATTGATATAAAAAATAATATGAAAAAAGTGTGTGATATTTGAAAGTATAGTAGATTTCTCATAATAATGTTATATTTTTTTATTCTATAATTTAAATATTCATCAATAGTTGAAAACAACACTCGACACTGTGACTTAAAATAAAATAACATATTACAAAGATCATCAACAACACGTATTACAGTTTTGATTTCTTTTGAAAAAGAACTACAATTTTGTTTATTGCTTGTGTATCATATTTATCTAGGCATTGGATTTATATTTGTTTATCATAATTCGTAACAATTTATAATAATGAATACGATGTAAGAATGTATAGAAAGTTTTGTAAAAAAACAAATGTTTAGAAAGCTACAACCTTGTAGTAGTACCGAAGCAAAAACTCTACCTAGCAAATTTATGTAGCCAGTGAAATTCTAGTATACTAGTATTAAGATGTTCTATGCGATGTTCCAACACCGTCGGATGTTGAGTTTAATGTTGAGTTTAATATTCCAACATCATGCAAATAAACAAATAATACGCGAGGAAATAAATGACCAGAAAGTAAAATGCACAGTGAGTTTATTGACACAGTTCGGTGACAAACACACCTACTCTGGGGGCTACCAAGTCAGGAAGGAAATCAACTAGTGTAGTCGTTATTCTAAAGTTCTCAACAAAACAACTTAAGACCTAGGATCTGAGATCCCATCTCACTATCCTATAATCAATCACAGCCCCTGTAATTATCAGATTTAAACACAAAATGATGAAGTTACCTTCAAACACAAACTACAACTTTGCTTCAAAGTTTTGGTGTGGCACACAAGTTACAACTCAATAAACAGGCTTTAATATGGATCAAGGTAATACAAGAAAGACTCACAAATAACAAACAGACCTAGACTAGCATCAAAACGATACAAGAGAAGAACACACCAAGAACACGACTCAAAACCCTAAAAGCTATTATTTTAGAATGACGACTTGAATAATGAATTAGGTCTTGAAGTCTTCATTTTATACTTAAACAATATGGGATCATTAACCTTGTTGGGTTTCAGAACAAAGTAGACCGTTCAGCTGATCTACATAACAAGAATAAATAACAAATATGGAAAGTCCTAAACGGTAGGAACATCTTTAGGAACTACCAAACATATCCAAAGATTCCGTAAAATATTGTTACTCCTTTAGGAATAAAACACAAGTGGTTCTGAACAAATATGCGCGTTGTTTGGTTAGCAAGATATGAGGACGTGGACTCCTTAATATGATAAAGCGCGCGTACAAACATGCATTAAACAAGGCACACTGAACCGTGTCAGGATGTTGGAACATCATATCCAACATCTCGTAGAAATGACATAAATATGTTGGAACATAGTTTCCAACATTACAATCTTTGATATTTGTTTTAGCAATAATGCAATCAATACAAATATCCAACAACTAAAAGTACAATTGAAGAAACTTTCGAAGCCAAAATATGACACTAACAAATTAGAGTACATGTCAAAACCAAAACAATGAATATTTGGAATGATGTGCATCTTCCATATGTTCAAACATCATGGGCTTCTTTTCTAGCCATTCTATTGTATTTTTTTAATGATCTTGTACATGCTTCTACAAATCTCAATAATTCAAATTTCAAGCCCTCCCTAAAAGACAAAGACTATTGTTGTATTTAAGTTAAAGATCATCGATTGTTGGATCATCTATGTTTGCATTTAAGTACAAAACAACAACGACAAATTTTTCCCTAAAAAAAAAAAATGACAAATTTTAAAACACGAAGAGAAAATTGTGTACATGTAAATGGTCAAATAAAATAAAATAAAATAATTAACTCGTTGAATAAGTTTTTCTTGGTTTCACTGCGGGGAAGAAGACTAAAGAGTGTACTTCGATAACATTCTTCCACTTCCACTAAATCGAGTACTATTGTCAAAACCTACAAAGGAAATATAAAAAAGAAAAAAAAATTGGAAACATCAAATTGCAACAATGAAGAGGAGACAATAATAAAGTTGAGACAAAATTCAATAGAAGGAATGAAGAAGAGTGCAAAGTAGTAAGAAAAATTAAATTGCTTATATGTAAAACGACTTTTCTCTATCAATCTTTATA
>Ga0315915_1009124_pt1 | contig 11387 bp, 4 predicted proteins | sample MpolbnodulesMG_FD_207738 | JGI IMG/M metagenome (GOLD analysis project Ga0315915, IMG submission 207738) | Medicago polymorpha root nodule microbial communities from Los Angeles, California, United States - branched nodules | ecosystem: Host-associated > Plants > Roots > Nodule | place: USA... | reverse complement strand
TGGAGAGAAACAAATTCATGTGGGGCCCATGCCAATTTTAATCTCTCATCCCTCTTTCTCTCCTCACCAAACAGGATGAGTTTAACATTTCTCTCCATCTTCTCTCGTCCCTCAGTCTCTCTTCCCTTTTCTTGCATTCCAAACAGAGTGTTAGAGGAATTCGCACTCTTATATATGATGAAACCCACATACGTGCAAGTCATTGAATGGTTGTACAATACTCTTAGTTCAAATTCAAAATAACGAAAAGAGAAAAATGAGATTTTTTTTTAATACTCTTAAGGTCCTTTTGATGGTCATGATAGGATATAAAGTTGGATAGAGATAGGATATGATAAAGACATGATAAACATTAATCATATCATGTATTTGATGCGCACATGATAACAAACAAAATATCATTATAATTAAATGAAAAAAATCTCTCATAATTAATTAAATATTGTAAAAATGGCATGTTATTAATTATAATAGAAAATATATGATATCATTATTTTAAAAATGACAAAATATCAGGATAATAAATAAGTTCTAATCCCATCAGAATAATTTCTAACCCAACTTATACTCAGGATATAAATTGCAAAAGGAAAGTCAGGATAGGAAAATTGTTTATTTTATCCTATGTGCATTAAACATTAGATTTATACAAGATATGATTAATGTATCATATCCTGTCTTGTCTCCCTGCCCTGACCATCAAACGACCCTGAGTCCACTTAATTCACATTCTCTTTTGTATACGAATTCAACTCTCTTCAAGTTTTCAATATCTTTGACGTGAATCGAATTAAGAAAATAAATCATTAAATCGTGTAACCATTCACAAAAGTTGAATTTATAATCAAAGAATATAGTTACGGTGATCTACAATGTATATCTACATGGCTACATCTAATCTAATGACGTTATTAGCAAAATGGTGTAGCTCATTTTGTGAAAACAATGCCACCTCTCCATGGGTACAATTATTATGTTTAGCATAGCATCCCTTATTATTTACTGCACCTGAGCTCCCTATCGATAAAATTCTCATTCCGTTCTTTTCCTTGATTTTCTACACGATACAACAGAGTTCTTATCATTTGAATGGTTAGATCCTAGTTTCAGAAATGAGTCAGCGTCCTTACTACTACTATTGCTGCTAATGCTACTACTATCCAACTTTCTATGCTGTAAAATTGTGTCAGAATGCAAATCAGAAATAACATCATCCCTATCTGTCTTCGCACTTGAATTGGTGGGAATTCGAAAATTAGTGGCCTCTGGAGAAACTGAATCATACTTGTCCATATCAGATAGGGGCGACTGTCTACAATTCAAGGGAGATGAGGAGGAAGATGTGTCAGAATCAGAATTCCTCCAAGTGCTACTCCATCCGCGCCCTGAATCACCAAAAATATAATCGGAGAAGTCATCCATGCTAGTTGAATCACGGGTACTATCAGTACTGCAAGAACCTTCATCGGAATTACTGCTGAAAAGGGATGAACTATCACTTGATGAGTCTTCCTCTAAAATCTTTTTTAGGTGGTGAAACCTTGAATAGAAAGAGTCCAAGGTGGGTGAGCCATCAGGAGATACTGAACTACTGATGGGTTCAGCCGCACCAGAATCTGATGATGTATATCTTGCTTTTGTAGACTTTCCGTTGACCTTACTTTTTGAATCTTGGGATAGTATCCGGTTTCTAATCAATTTTGGGGCCCTTGGAGAGCACCTACAAAATGATTCAGCTGGTCAGAGAAGCCGACAAGTGACAATATAATGTAAAGGAACCGTGATTAAAGCCACCCGCCAATCTTTCAAAAACTGGTGGTTCAACCAGTTAGCCTATGAACTCTTATATTTTTGGTCTGATAATTTCTTATTATGCAATCCGTTTTTTCGTTTGTTATTAATCAGTTAAATCTAATTGAGCCATAACTCAGCTCTTGACGGGTGGATCTTTGGAACTGTTTCTCAAATATTAACCACCCTCAACATGAACACAAAAAAGCAGCTATTTTACCTTGCATAAAAAAGCATATATGCTCCTTTTGTCAAGACTCTCTCTAATTCAACTGCTGTTACCTGCAAGACATACATACAGGAAATAAACCAAGGACAACAACATTAGTATCACTAAGACAGACCAGACTAGCCAAATCACTGTGAATGACCCACACCTAAAGGAATTCTTTCAAAGGTGCAACTAACAGGAAAGACCCACACCTAATAAATTTCTATTCATATTTGTAATGCAGTTACAATAAATTTTGGTTATACATTTAGTTAAAGAACTTGCAAATGGACTGCTAAGTTAATAAAACATAAACCAAGAAGTACATTTGGGAACCAAAAGAATTCTGCTCTCAAGATTGCAAACAGATAGAAACAAAGGGACTTACCACACTGTCGTCAACCTTGAACCATTTATTTTGAATATTCTTCAAGTAGCACACATAGTGACCCGAAAAAGAAGCATTCATAACATCTAAATGAACAACCACTCCGTACAATCTGTAAATGGGTGTCTTATCACTGATCCCACTCACGAAAGGAGCCAGGTCAAGTATTTCCGGAAATTGAACAGGCTTGTTGAGCTTCCCGAATTTTCCAGACTGCGATACAAATGTAACAAATGAGGTAAACTCTGCATATACAGACTGCAAGAAATGTAGATAGTAATATCTTAACTTGTAATTTAATGTGTGAAATACCTGAAATCTCTTCAATGCAACTGTAAGAATATTTGGTGCCTCTGAAACTGTCAGCTTCTTCTTGGCCTTCTGATAGGATTTACATCTTAAAATAGAAATAGTTGATTAATAATATGGAACGTAATTTGAGTACTAGTAATCTAAATAATATTCAACATCTTAGAGCTCCAAAATCAAAATAACAAGCAACTAGCCAGAGCCAAATAATTACACACACCAAGAGAGAGAGAGGGAGAGAGAGAGGGAGAGAAGAAACGATAACATCTATTTCTTTCGCATAATTGATTTTACTGATTGTTAAGCAGCTCAATCGGCAGCAAGGCATAGTTCTACTTTTTGTAGGAGTAGATTTGTGAAACTAGCATCATTTGATGCTTCTGTGAAGTAAGAACGACCAAGATAAAATAATATAAAGAGAATAATGCATGAATCGGTGGCTTGGAAAGAGAAAAACGTTATTCAACATCATAGCCATTAAGTTTCAACAACCAGTTTAACTAAACATCACTAAAAATTGTTCCCTCGTGATGAAACATGTCTTAAGAAAAACGATCCATACAGACTCAACAAAGGGCGGGTGGGGGACTCTTCTGCATGACAGGAGATTGCTAGACCTGCAATGTAATCAAGCATCTACGGTGTACATTTAGGAACCCTAGTCATGGAACATTTCCTCATGTTCAATCCAATCTCATGCCAGCAAAATCCACCTGTCCTCTACACCAACAATTCAATGTGATCAAACATAAAGATCTGTTATTAGAATTTACTAGTTCATTCTCTGGCATCCCTGATTACCTTTTTTTTTTACTTAGTCTACCCTATAAAACTAATCAGTCACCCAGCTCTTCCTATGGAGATACCGTTCATTCACAGCCATGAAATGAAAGCACCAACGTGTTTTTGGAAGTAGTAACCGCATATTTATAAGGATGAAATCCTATGGTAAGCCACTGACAGACCTTTGTTCTAGGTAAATTCTAGACGGAATGGTGGGCTGCAATTGTGTGGAAGAAGGAAAAGGGAGAGACGAGGGAAACATTACCTACAGCTTAAAAATGTATAAAAGAAGAAACAGTTGGATGAGAATGTGTGAATAGGTTGGAATACTCTGAGCGGAGGACTTTTTTTTTTTCAATTTATGGTCTTGGTTTGTTATAGTTTTTGACAGATCACGTAAATCTACCTTGGAACTAACTAGTCTCCATATTTAATTTAAGAAATCTGAGTTCCAATCATATGTTAAGATTGAAAACATTAAAGAGGCCTCCCAAACATCAACCAACCTGACACAGTGGTACTTGTTTTCTCCATCCAAAGTCTCAGTGCTTGTAAACCTTCGAAGGGCCTCCGCAAGTGTTGATATCTCCCCTTCTATCTCAACAGTTAGATCCATCATCCTTTCCTGACGCTCGGACTTCCCACCACATTTCATGCATTTTATCTGCCAAATGAGTTAAAACATTTTATCCATCATCCTCTCCTTGTTATTTCTAATCAACATATGTGATAATGTATTAACTAAAATGATACTTGAATTATCTATTTCAAAAACAAGCCAACATTGTATTGCACTGTGACTGGGGAATAATTAAATCATAGCAGATAGTTGTTTATTAGTTTACCAGATAGAAATATAAAATTACCTTCGATCGAAGGTATCCTCCAAATGTTTGACCCATTAAAGTAGTGTCTTCTTCCAATGAACCCGATGCATTAATCCCAGCTTCCGTAAGGCATACAGATTGCATTGTGTCAATAGCATGCCTGCCAGCCACGTATGTCATGTGATTAGTTTAAAATGAGTTATGAAACAATAGTTTGATGCATTACGTGGCTAAAAATTGTATAAAAGAATACCTTAGAAATTCATGAGCATCTTCTTCTTTGCCATTTCCAAGCTGACTCCCAATACTCTGTAGTTGAGAAAGTATGCCCGTTGGAGATAGTGGAGATTTTGTATCCTTTGACTTCAAAATCAGTCTTTCAAATTCACATATGAAACACCATGTTTTATTTGTACCTGAAATTTACAGAAGAGATATTTACCAAAGGGAAACAGTTACAAGTTACAACAGATAGTATTCAAGAAACATGGCATATGTGATTCCATGAGAGAAGAAACACCCATTACACATACATGATTTAGAGTGTATTCCTTGAACCAAATAAGCAGATAAGGGTGGTGTAAATGCTAGGCACTGAAGTACGGCATTAGCATAACAACTGCAAAAAAAAAAAATTGACAACTTAGAAAAGCTCAAAAATAAACACGAAACAGTAAAAGAGCAATTGATTCCAGAAGAAAATAAAAAACTTAACCATTTCCATTTATCATTTAATATATCAGGGTAAAAAATAACTTGCACGTACTGGCAAACAAAGATTGTTTTACACAATTCATTAGAGTAGACCTATAAATACACAAACAAGTATGCTCCAATTATCCCCCTACATGTTTAGTATTAATTTTAAATTACCTGTTTCCAATATTTATAAGACCGAATGGGTGCAACTCCACCTTGTTAGAGTTATAAAGCTTGACAAATGTTTCATATGGAAAAAAAACCTGCAGTAGTTGTAAGTGTAAGGTTAACAGTCCCTAATGGCAAAATATAGCACAAAGAATTGCTCTAGAAGAACCTTGTCATTGTATTTTCCAGCGATATCACTCCCAGCTGCTGAAGGAACGTGCTTTGACAAATTTGATCCTCTAAACTGATCAACAACTTTTAAAACAGATGTTTTCAAGCCACTCTTAGAATTTCCAGAATAGCTAGCAACGTGAGAAGTGACAGTCCCATATTCATTCTTCCTATGTTTTGTACCGGGATGTGAATTTACTTCAGTTGTAGAAGCTAATTTAGAATCAGCAAGCTCGCGTGTCTGGCATCTAATATCGGTAGACTTCAAGGTGCAGCCATGGTTGTCCACAACATGATTTGATGCCACAGAGCTAGATGATTGCAAGTTATGTATGCTCATAGCATCTGCAGAACCTGGATCTTTGCCAATACTAGAGGATTGGGAGGAAAAAGAATATAGAGGCAGCTCAGACCTGTCTTTAGATTCCAATTGATCATATCCAGAACCACCGGGAGTATTGCTTATAATATTGGCATCTTTGCTGTTGATGAATGAGAGGTTCCTTGCCTTTGAAGAATGAATTACATTCTCAGATGATGCTGGTCCTGGGTGTGGCATATTCTTCCCAACAGAGTTTGGAAGAGCATCATAATTCGAAGATTCGTTAGCCTCGGTGTCTTGTATATGCAAAGGAGGTGTGGTACTCAATTGAAAGCGAAATGACAATCCAGAATCAGTCTTTTCACCAGCTGATTCATCAGAATGGGATGGATAAGTGTCATCTTTAATCCCTCTCGAATCAAGAGCTTTATCCCAAAATCCAGAAGGCTCAATTTTTGCCCCCTTCCCTATGCTTGAGCCTAAGGCACCATTTGATGCAAGCTTCCTCTCTTCATTACTAGAACCAGGAGCAACATGATTTAATTTATGAACTGTAGAAGAACCATCAACTGAATCAAGCAAACTAGCAAACTTTGGTGAAGAAGACATTGCTGCATCCACCTTACTATCAATTGTGGTTTTATCGGTAAGGTCAAGGGTATGAACAACAGAAACATGTCCCTCTGATCTGTCATGCTCATTAGAGATGATACTCTCACAGACAGACGAATCATCAGATGAATCGCCAGAATTTGTGGAAGCCGAAAATCCAGAAAATGAGTTACTGGAAAATTCAGAATTAGAATCTGCTAAATTTTCTTCTGCAAGGAACCCGGCAAGAATATTATCATCCTTTCTAAATGAAACCTCAGGAGAAAAGCTGGCATTTTCAGATGGTATTTTACACTCTGCGCCTCTGCTTTCAGATTTCTCCTCGTGGTTTCCAGAGAAATCATGCTCCAATTCCCTCTTTACAATATCACTTATAACGCTATCGCTCCGATGAGTTTTGCTAGGAGGACGACAATCAAATTTATGACCCTGACGCCAATGAACGGTTTGGCAATCAGTGGAGCTGAAAAAACATGAAACTGATCAAACAAATGACATGCATATTATTTCTACAAAATAGCTCAATAAGAAATATGTTAAGAAAAAACAATGCATTCACAACCCAGCCCATTTATACATAACATCACAATCTTCTCAATCATTCAACATAGTATGTAAAAGGATCACAAAACTCGTCTCCAAAACTTCACGCAAAACTATCCGAAACATTTTTCCCTCTCCTAATCATAAACATCTTCAATCAACCACAAAATCATCATAATTAATATTCCTAACAATAAATAAAAAAATTACTGCACAAAATCATCATAATGGAACCCAAAAAAAATCAGAATCCATGCCACACTAAAATAATAGGCCGAAATGTTCAGTACAATTTAACAAATTCAATCGATTAGAACAACGCACCAGTATCGAACAGATTTGCACTTAGCGCAGCGTGCAGTGGCAGGGAAATAGCAGAGAGCACATTGATAATTGTTAGTGGCGGAAACCACCGCACCGGAGGAATACAACGTCTCTCTCTCAACCCTGGCAGTTTCCTCAGCAGCCAATATCAAAAGCCTCTTGATCTCTTCATTTCTAGCCACCGCAATTTGCCATTTCCGACGAATTACAAATCCGAGCACCGGAACCACCACACAAACCACCACAAGGACCAGGCTCGTAAACCCTAGATCCGCGGTGACACGCATTTATCTTACACCTTTAAACATCCAGCTAAATAACCTAAATCGCTACATCACCACCGCACACGGTAGCAATCGTCGTCGTTGGAGCCTCACCGGCGAAGCAACCTGAACAATCATAAACGTAATAATCCTTTGCTTGATTGGACGGTTACGATTGAGCAGGATCACGTAACGGTTAGATTAACAAGAAAAATCGATTCTGTTAAGCTAGAATTGTAATTTGTTGTTGTTGTTTGAGCTTGCAAGTTAACTGAAGATGCCACTGAAAATTGAAAGAAAGAAAAAAAGATTATGCAGAACGCGATTCTCGTTGTGGTTAGATTCTGTGTTGTAAGAGAGAGAGAGAGAGAGAATAGCGCGGTAAATGTAAATAAAAGAGGGTACAATTAATTAGTGTAATTAATTACTCGGAGATTGATTATTATCGAGGGAAAGGAATTTGGTGGTTGGAAAAAGTGAAATGTTAATTCCTTGTAAGAAAGATTCGGTTCGCACAAATATCAAAACCGGTTCGGTTCGATTCGATTCCGGTTGAGTGAAAAGCTGAGAGAAGGCACGTGAAAGTGGGGCCTCGTTTAGAACGTCGCCAATACGGAAATATTCGGATGGTTTCTAATTAGGGAATCAGACGGTGGAGGTGGGACCTGCTGCTTACTGATCGTACAGTGTCTTCACTCTCTTTTTTTCTGTTTTGGTGTAAATTGTCTAATGTGTGTGGATTGAGAGATTCTATGGAATGGAATTAATGAGTTAACCATTTTACAAGTTAGTGGTAAATTGTCTGCTTAGGTGTGGGTTGGTATGGTACTAGGTCATAACCAAACACGGCTTTTGATTATGAGGAAAGGATACTTGACTTTATTCATAAGAAATTTTCTATTGTACCATGATTATGATAATCATCATGACTTAACTTTTTATAGCTTTTTCAAGTGAAATATAATCATATGATCATATCATTGTAGAGAGTTGTAACCCAAATAAAAATATCATTGTAGAGTTGCAACACTGTTGGTATATTAAGTGTGATTATAAGTTTCTTATTTTAATGTAGAAGTGAATGTTTAATAAAATCTAATTGTGAAATTGAGATATGATGCCTAATTATGCGGCTCTCGGTTAAGATGATTTTTTAAGGCTCCTCTCAAGATGTAACAATGGAATCATAATTGATTTTCAATCTAGGGATCGAGTCAGAAATTTAGTCTGGAAAGGACCAAATTAAAAGTATAGTTTAATGAAGAAAAATTCTACACTGCAATGAGGAATCATAAACTTAAATTTTAGTTAAGGATTGGGATTATTCTATAAATTTTATAAAAAAAATCTCCACTTTATTTTTTGGTTTTAAGTGTAATTAAACCTAAAAACTTAGGTACGTAGGAACCAACATATTGAGTTAAAAAAAGCTAATATAAAATGTCATATAAAGCTCACACAAAATAAATATTGAGACCGAAAAAATATTATAACATACTAGTATAGTTTTTTTTATTAAAAAAGAAAAGGTTGGGGGATAGTGGCCTCTATTGATCCCCATTCTAGCTTCATCCCTGATTCAATCGACTCATTGTGTTGAAAGTCTTTGCAACAAAAATAGCAGGTGGCATGTTCTCTTGATCATGAATACCAACGATTGTGCAAGCATTTCTGAATGAAAAATGTTTTTTTTAGGGAAGCATACTAAAATGAATGAATTGATCAACAATTGGTCGGAATATCAAGTTTAAAGTAATAATCTTAAATTTAATGAAAAAATTAATGTTGAACTAATATAAGTAATGAGACTCATTTACACACTACCTTACAATTTTGGAGTAAAGTATGTTATCAAATCCACTTATATGATCATTCTAAGTCTACTATGAGGATCTTTGAACTCCCATCAAAACCCAAGTCTACTCTTTAAAATTATTAAATATTTCAGGAGAGGGGCGAAAAGACACACATAAATATATATAATTTCACAAAATAGAAAAAAAGAGTTATATATTCACCTCTAAAACAAATGTAAAGTCCATATTAGTGATGCATTTGAGTGTGTATTTGGATAGACGATGAGTTAGTAAAATTACACTATATATCAGCGTGCGGTTTTGAAGAATAAACTATATTTTGAAATTTCAATAAAATAGTCGTAATTTAGTATTCAAACATGCATGTTATATGTTTGTTTTTTTTCTCTTCAAGAAATGTTATATTTTTGTTTGTTTGTTTTTTCTCGTATTGGACTTTGATGATAGGCAGTCTTTTACAAGTTTGAATATGACTTGAAATGCCAACACTCGCAAGAGGAGAAAAAAATTAGTAAAACATCAAAAGTTTCTTGACCGCAAAATCAAAGACTTGTCTACGTGAAATAAATGCAGTTCTAACGTTGGACCAAACAACAACCACGGTGACCATTTGTCAAAAAAATAAAGTAACACGATGACCTACATGCATACGATAAAATCAGACAAACAAAGGTCACGAAAAGAATTTTATACTATATAATTTTTTTCACCCAATAAATTTCATTAGGGAAAAAAAAAACAGCTTTGATTTCCAGGACAAGTTTTTATATTTTTTACAGTTGTTTCTAAGAAGAGAAAAAGAGACAGGATACAATGTGAGAGTTTGAAGTATCGATAAGTATATATAATAACTTTTTTTGATATCAAACTCAATAAAAGATGATATATGGTCATGACATAAGTATGTAATCACATAATATGTATATGAAACGGTAGACAAAAAATAAGTGTTGATTTTGTTTTTAAAAATATAACTAGCACACGGGTTTGATTAACTTTTTTATTAGAAATAACAAATTCGGTAGATCTATTAAAAGTTAAAAAATTATTCATCTTAATTCATTTCATAATAATTTTTTTATTAAGATTTAATATGATTATTTTTAGTTCCATTATTTAATCTTCAGTATATACAAAGGATCCGTATTATGTTTAACATGTTTAGTGCTAAAAAAAAATTATAAAATTGTTTTGTGCTAAACACAAAACAACCTTTTTATTAAAATAAAAAAATGTATTTACAAAAAATATTTTGTTTCGAACCAGGGACAACACAAACATTTGACCTAACAATATTTATATTTGTCAATTGAGTTAGAACTTATAGACTAATTTATATTGTAGTTAATGATTTAAATTTATTTTTGTTGAATCCTTTTTCTTAATGAATTGTTCTAACCCAATTTGCAATAAATTAAAAATTTCATTGTATAAATTCATGTCCTTACAAATGTGTTGCTTGGATCATGTCCTTCCCCTTTATCTTTTCAAATTCATCATATCAATTTGAATTACACACACCATTCTTATAACATGTTATCCAACAAAGAAAAATTACCTTTTCTTCGATGCAATTTTATTGTGGCATCGAGCAAATTAAGTTTGGATCCAACTTGCTCAAAAAATTAGTGAAAAAAATAGAAAATTTTTTAAACAACTTACTCGGTAGCAATAGTCATGACTTATAAATTCATTTAGTGTTTTTCTTAAGCACACTACTACAAATGTGTAACTTGGATCATGTCCTTCCCCTTTATCTTTTCAAATTTATCATATCAATTTGAATTATAAACAACGCCATTCTTATAATATGTTATCCAACAAAGTAAAATTACTTTTACTTCGATGCAATTTTATTGTGGCATCGAGCAAATTAAGTTAGGATCCAACTTGCTCAAAAAATTAGTGAAAAAAAATAGAAATTTTTTGAAACAACTTACTCGGAAGCAATAGTCATGACGTATAAATTCATTTAGTGTTTTTCTTAAGTTAAGTACACTACTACAAATGTGTTACTTGGATTATGTCCTTCCCTTTTATCTTTTCAAATTCATCATATCAATTTGAATTATAAACATCATTCTTATAACATGTTATCCAACAAAGTAAAATTACTTTTACTTCAATGCAATTTTATTGTGCATCGAGCAAATTAAGTT
>Ga0315915_1009123_pt1 | contig 11387 bp, 7 predicted proteins | sample MpolbnodulesMG_FD_207738 | JGI IMG/M metagenome (GOLD analysis project Ga0315915, IMG submission 207738) | Medicago polymorpha root nodule microbial communities from Los Angeles, California, United States - branched nodules | ecosystem: Host-associated > Plants > Roots > Nodule | place: USA... | reverse complement strand
CTTCTGAAGACAGATTCTGATGTGCAGATTCTGATGTAGTTAGTTAGAGGAGTTTGTTACAACATCTAGTTGTATATATACACTCTCTTATGTTGTAAATAAAAGTAGTTGTGTGAATCAATAAAAATTCTCCCATTCATTGTTTCTTCAGTTTCAGTTCTTAATTTTCTCTTAGTTATTCATCTTGCTCAAAACAGCTTATTTTTAATAAGCACTTTCGCTGCGCATAGAACAGAGTGATTGTTCTAACACTATCCACTATACTCTCTCCAATCATTATTATAAGTAAAACTTCATTTTTTAGATATATTGAATAATTAATGTATCTAATATTCATTAAGACTAAATACATTAATTATTCAATGTATTTAAAAAGTGAAGTTTTGCTTATAAAAGTGATAGGAGAAAGTACATGTTTTTCATTAAATTAATTGAGTTGTGGATAAGTCGGTTAATTTGAATAGGAGTCTCGAACATGAATTACCCTTTCTATATGGCTGATTGAAAAGTCCACATCCATCGTGTTTTTCGCAAAATAAGAGCCTAGTAAACTGTGGCAATTTTAATAGACGATAAGACACCAGAGTCAACTTAAATTGCATTCTTAAAAAAGAGTCAACTTAAATTGTGGCGATTTTATTTGATTTTTTAAACTATATTGAAGAAATTAGTATGTGAAGTTAAGTTAAGGATCACCTATGTATTTTTACTAGACAAACTAGTCAAAGGAAATATGAAGATACTGGAACTACAGGTAGAGCAATAAAAACAAAAGAAGCGCCAAACAACCCTGGCACACCAAGCATCCAAAACAAAACCCACCAACACCAAAGTGTCGTATAGTGATTTTGACACCTAACCTTTATTTCTCTCTACTACACATACAGTGATTTTGAATGAGTTTTGATGTACCAGTTAGATTGATAAAATGATGATGCTCACTAAGTGTATGTTTGGTACTCTATTTGTAAATCGAGTTTGATGAAAATCACGGTAAAAAATTACGTTAACGTACTATTTAGAGTTTCACATATACACGTTCAATTATTTCATCTCACTATGACACTATACATTAAGTTTAGAAACAAATATAATAAGCCAATATCATGATTCCTTAAAAAAAAAAAAAAAAAAAAAAAGACGACAATATCATAACAATTAATCTTTTATAATATTTTGTATTTTATTGATATAAGCAACCTCACTCTCTTCTCTTGTCCTCTCTTTGCCAAAACAAAGCGTGACAAGGACTAATTTAGTAATTTATGTGTAAGTAAAACATAAACAGTAAATTTTTATTCAAATCTTGAAACCAAACACAGTTACACAAATAAAAAGGGCTTAAATCATGAGCTCAACCACCACATGAAAATCATGCAAAGCTTGAACCTCATCACAAGTTATTGACAATACAAAACATCATCATTTATGATGAGTAACATAGACATTGTATTCAACAACAGTATCCCCGGTTATAAAATCAAAAGAGATTGTCCTAGCTTCAGCATATCCCTTAGCAAATCGGAAAACCCCGCTGCCACCGATCACAGGCAATTCTCTAACCTTATCGTTCGCAACGTTCCTTCCGGAGATAGTAATGGTACTCCCATTATATTTTCCTTCAAACAAGGCAAAGTTCTGAACCATAAGAAAATCGAGCTCGGTTTGCGAGGTAGCGGCATAAAACCCTTGAGCTCTACCCAACAACTTTGAGGTCAAGTTTGGTGTCAAGGTTAAAGGGTTGTCGATTATCCTCACCAAACCAAAAGCACTGAAAGAGTTGTTAAATTTGGGGAGTGGTTGAATGATTGGAATTGAGGTTGCATTTTCTCCTCCCACTATGTCTTGCCAGTAGAACCTAAAGTGGCTAGCAACTACTTTCTTTGTAAGCAACTTGGGATTTATTGAGCTCACAAAACCAGTCTCATCTTGTCCAGTGACAATTGTGAGGGTGTAGCAAGAGAGTAGAAGGAAGAAAAAAAGTTTTTGGGAAGTATTCATAGCTATATGGTTTGTTAGGGCAAATTTTCTCTTTTAATCCAACAAAAGTGGAAATAGTACAAGAGAATAGTGAGGGGAAGTTAGGAAACTTAGGATGTATATAAAGATATATATAGAAACATGCAACCTTGAGTAGGTGTGGTGAGTGCATCTTTTACTAGAGATATATATAGAAACATGCAACATTGACCTAACACATGATATAGTTAATTCCAAACATAATGAAAAATATCAAAGTTTTTATTCCATTTTTAAAAGAAGTTCAGTCTTTGCAAGTGACTTGAAAATTTGACTAGAACATTTTTATATTATATATTTATGCGACTAGGTTTGGATCCGGCCTGATTAAATAGAATTGTTCTTTGCATAATAATACAATGATAAGATTTAAATTCATATGATGATTATCTTATATGAATTATTTAAATCTCTTAACACTTGGAGTTCAATTTTAGCATAATACCAAGCATTATTAAAATCCACATGAGTGATGGGTTGTAGTTATTAAAATACTTTTTATTCAAAGATGAAGTCTTCTGGTCACATGGTTGGAAATTTCAACTAGAGACCAATTTATATGAGGTCATTTGTGAGGACTAGATTGGCCTTTTATATGTTTGAATATTCTTTATTAGGATGAAGATGCGGTGCCGGAAATTTTGATTTCCTTTTTTTACTAGATTAGTACCAATAGCCGAACTACACTCTCTGTCTTTTGTTTTAAGAATCGAAAGTTGACAAATCACATTTTCTAATGATACTATTGATAGAGGTTTGGTACCTCAACTAATTTGATTTAAGAGACGAAAAGATAAATATTAATATAACGATTGACATATTAACATTTGTCATTAAAAAACTATTAATTTGTATAAAGAAAAATCTATTGATACAACATATGTATTGACTATGTGAATAGTTAATCACCACCGATGATTTAGCTTCCCATTTTAGTAGAGTCTACCCTTTCAACCATATTTTTTCAACCATAAAATTAGAATATGTGATATTACTAATGAGATGAATTCAATTCTAATTCAACCAATGTAATATTGGTAAATTTAGAAATCACACTTATAGTAAAAAGTCGTGAGTCAACAAAATAATAAAAAATGACCCAATTGTAAATACGACCTCAGAGATTATAACAATAGAATAGTCTAGTTAATTTAGGATTGTGGATACTTAAATGATGTAAGTTCAATTATTAAGGATGTCGACCCCATGAAAAATAAAATAAGGCAATTTAATAAATAAAAAAAAACTAAACCATATAGGTAAAACATCACACCAATCCAACTAATAGAGATTTAATTAGTTACAAGCCAAATTTACAATTTGGTTTGAAAGCTCGAAGTTTGATAACATGTTGGAGGTTTGAAACTAGCTGCCAATGACTAAATAAAAGTCACAAACAATACAAAATTGCTGATGTTTGTGAAGTAATACTTTTTCTTAAGAAAAAGACATTTAATTTTTAAAAATCTAAGCAAAGCAATGTAATCTGACAATTTTTGAAGGTCCAATTTGCCTGCTGCATACATCCAGAAGATCAATATTTCATAATATTATCTTATTCTAATATTTTGTAATCAAGTAATTAGTTGATTATATAATCAATTACTCATTTTAGAGATTAATGAAAACCAGTATTTTCTTAGTTCTTTTCTTCTTCATTGGAATCAATAATGGTCGGATCCAAATATTATGAGTATTATATCAAATAATAAAGCGAATGATTGTGTGTTTTATTTTACACAAACATACTCCACATTTCTTATTTATGAGTATTTTTTGTCCTAATTCTCTGCGTTTCAGATAAAGGAAATTATTTCGGCCAAAATTTGAACACAAATTATCTTAAACAATTGTTTCTTAACGGTAAACTATTTAAACTAACCGTTTGGTTTTACATGTACATTTTTTCTTATCTTTAAACCAAAGACATTCATATTTAATTGATAATTGTATTATATTTTGTTTTTTTAGTATTATAAATAAAAAGGTCATGTATAACTCAGGATAAATATTTTGCGTTATAACCTCATGACAAGTCATTTAACATAGAAATGACAAATCCATGTCTAACGTATATAGCATGTAGTCCCCGTGAGCTTAGCTCAGTTGGCAGAGACATGCATTGTTATATGCAGGGGCCGGGGTTCGAACCTCAGACACCCCATTTATTCACCTTGAAAAAAGTGAATTTTAGCCACTAAACTACTTGATAAAAAATAAAAAAAAACATATATAGCATGCAAACTAAATTATTTTTATTGATAAAATGTTAATAATCATATGAATGAGCAAAACTAATGTGACATTGCATGACTTCTGTATCTTCCCCATCAAGAGGAGTATTTTTAAATTTTCTTGTTAAACACACAAAATCTGATCACATGAACAAATGATGAGGTTGTGTAAAAAAATGTACAAATTATGAGATACTTCATATTTTTAGAAAAAGCATGAGCAATTTTTGTTCTATAAATATTTTCTTACATTTAGTACTTTGTGTTGGGTTTCCTTTGCTAACATTTTCTTTACAATAAAATTATCTACAAGTATTTTTCTTTTTGTCTCATTTCTCTTGTTTTTTTTATGTTATGAAACTTAGAGACCAGGGAGTATGCATATACTTTTTTACTCTGTTTTTTTTTATTTTTGAGTTATATATGATCATGTGTTGGAATGAGTATAACTTTACATGGTTTGAATTGGTGGTTGATAATGTTGAAACATATTTTCTTGTGCTTTCTAAACAATGAGTTACTTATTATTAGGAATATAGGATTTAAATGTTTTGTTTTTTTAAAACTTTTTTGTTTTAAGCTTCTTAATGTTCTGTTTTTTCAATTGGTGTCAAGCATGCTAAACTTTAAGGATCGATGTCATGTCAATGTAAATTGACAGTGTGGGTTAGGTTAAACATTAGTTGAAGCAAAATTGATTTTTATAAGTTTGAGTGATGTTGATTGTAATTGATTTTGTTTATCAAATTGATATTATAATTTGTAGTTTCTGAATATAAACTTAAGTGGACCGTACTTAAACATAAATTACTTTACATTTAAAATATTTTTTAACTAAAATTAATTTGTTTAAAATTATTTTTCGTCAATGCATAACAAAACACACACTAATTTTTTTTTTAGTACAATCACACTAAATTTATCGGTCTGATATTCAAGCATTGACCCCAATATACTTCCATTGTCATGACAATGTTCAAAATATTAAAATATGTTGATTTTAACTTTTAATGGATTGAACTCTTTAATATCCTATACTTTTCTTTGTGCTCTCCTTTTTGTCATAAATTCTCTAATGAAATAAGTTTTCTCCTCTTGTGCTAGGATGAGGACAGAAAGGAAAACACAAATTTTTAATTGCAAAAGGACTCTACCTATCTCAGAAAAACAAGTGAGAAGGAATCTATGTGGTAGAAATTTGAATCAGAATCAACTTGGTGGGGTCATATTTGGATGCACAAGGAGTACAATGAAAGAATGTCTATCAAAACAACTCTTTGGTTAGTCTTTGCATTTTATTGCTTTTATGGTACCATATTTAATAGACAAATTATTATTATCTTATTTTCGATTCTATGTTTGTACCTATCAAAATTACGTCTGAGTTAGTCTAACATGATTTGACTGTAGATTCTTATGTTTTGCTTCCATCTTTAGAATTGATTCAAATCTCAAAATCAATTCTAATTATTTTAGCTTTTGTAGTAACATTGAGTTAATTCTCAAATTTACTGACATGTACACAACACATACAAAAGAATTTTTTGATCAAAACTATTCATGTACTTTCTCGGATAACTATTATAACCAAATATTCTTTTTTCGGTTTCTTTAAATAACTAATATATTTTGACTATATTAAAAATCAGATACATCAATTATTCAATAAAATATAACAGTAATTGGAAGGATTATAAATTGACCAATTAATTAAGTCAAAATTAGTTTTTTGTCAAGTTAAAATTAATGTTTATGACCGCATAACTAAAAATGATATTTTGCAAAAGAAAATTGATGTTTTATTTATACAACAATTACTCACTTCAAAGTGATTGTTTTACAAATGAAGCTCTCACTTTTACGCATTATACATTGATATATTTCTCCTCATTGATTGTGGAATTATTTGATCACTTATTAGTAACTAATATGGGTTTTATTTCTTTTAATAGGATTACCATCTCAACACTTTTCTTATGTGAAGAAAATTGATCTTGGGTTGCCTTTGTTTCTATTCAATTATACTGATAGAAAGCTTCATGGGATTTTTGAGGCATCTAGCAAGGGAAAAATGTATATAGACCCTTATGCATGGATTAATGATGATTATTCCGACGAAACACAATATCCTGCACAGGTATCATACGTTAATTGTTGTCTAGCTACAAACCAAACTATAATTCATATGACGGTGAAGATGATTCATGTAAGGCTTATTAAAATTAATACTCTGGTCTTATTGATTTTTTAAGGTAAAAGTTCGTGTCGGACTTCAATGTCGCCCATTGTCCGAAGATAAATTTGGACAAGTGATTGCGGAGAACTATTATGATAATAACCATTTTTGGTTTGAACTAGACCGTAGTCAAACAAGCAAGTTAATGTATTTACTCGCGTCTACGCCAATAGCTCTTGATACATATGTACCACGATATAATACGAAATGGAGATCAGTTCGTCCATCTCGTCCATCATGCGAAACTATGAAGAAAGGTGAAGCATTTAAAATACATGAGTCATATAGTGTGTTTTACTCATTCAAATGGGAATAAAAATAAATTGATATTACTTGTTTTTTAGATCAACACACTCAACGAGTGCATACTCATCCAATTAAGACAAAGGTAAACGAATGTGAGAAAAACCGTATACATAAGAAATTATTGGAATTTGCTCTTGGCAAGAAAAACCAAGACCTCTCATTTCTAGACAATATAAATGGCGTTTTTAATGAGAACAAGATAAAGGGTTATACAGAGGCACCACCAGATTTAGACCAAAAGGGAGATAATTCTAGTGCTTCATTCAAGAATTTATACACCATGATACAGGTTGTTGATGTTGATGAATAAAAATATTTTAAATAGCATAAAGTAATCTTATTTATATTCAACTAACATTAATTCATTTTTTCAGTCGGTGCAACAAGGTGAAGAACCGAAAGCTTTCCAGAAAACACACTCCCAGAAGAATGGTCACCTAGAACAAAAGCTGGTACAATTTATATGTTGTGGATACTAAAAAAGTTAATCCCGACCTTCAACTATGTTTTACTATCTTTTACACGTTTTTGTATAATCTTGTCATGCATAAAAGTCTATATGGTCTTCATATTGATAAAATATGAATATATGAGAAATTATATAATTTATAAAATTCACTTGATTTATAGATTATGTCTATTATTTTAAATCATTTGATCTGTACATCACATGTCACATTGTATGTGTTTATTTACTTTTAGGAAAACTTGATTTTTTTCTTTCAATCCCTTTTTTTACTAAAACCGGTCAAAATTAACTTTTGCATTGCATTGAAATTTTTACACTGAAATTTGAATATAATATGCTTTCAAAGTAAAAGATAAATCAAACATATATTACCTCAGTTTAAACTTAACAATAACCAAATTAACATCATTGAAAACTATACATATCAAATTCAAAAACAAATGCACCACTATCCAAGCGATAACATGGTCATTACCACTTTTTTGGAGGCATCCTTACTATTTGATATACCTTCAACTTTACAATTTTATGTTTTATATCTATCATAAGTCATATTCTCTTTATAACATTTATATTATGGCAGATGAAATCATCTATGGAAATTCATCATGTCAAAGATAATTGTACAATGTTTGAATGTACAAATATTGAGAAGACAGCTATTCAGTCATTTGAGTATGAGGATGCAATCAAATATTTTCAACCTACGAGCTCTCTTGACTTATACACATCACAAGAACAAATAAAAGGTAATTTTTTTTTTTTTATGTGGTGGAGATGGTTGTGTTTGGACTAAGGTCTCTTTGAACAATTTTGTGTGTGCAGTTGATGGTACTACTACCAATGAAATTGAGTGCTTTACAAATGTTGATATAGTTAATTTAGACCATAAAAGGTGGATCTCTGTACATTCAAATGTAGATAAGGTAAAGTATATTAACTTATGATTATATATGACCCAATTCCTACTATCCAACAAGCATTTGGGGCTAGTACAAAGAGCATGTATTTCTCACAATACCAAATAACTAAAATGTCAATTTATTTTATGTCTTTTGAAAGCATATACAAAATTGTGAACTTATTGTCATTTATATTTTCAGAAACTTGAAATTGCTACAATGAAACCCAATGGTTCCCTTCATACGAATGGTGGATGCAATGGATTTGATTACTTGAAGTAAGACTTTAAGCCTTAACTTTTGCAATTTTGGTTGGAAGTATAATGTTTCAAAAATAAAAATAAAAAATCTATCTAAAATAGGATTCAAATATGCAGAGAAAATTTTTCTTAAAGAAGAAAAATATGGGGTAAACTTTTTTTTTTTAAGGAAAATATGGGGTAAACTTTTAAAACCATTAATATGCAAAATTTGAATATGAAAATATTACATTTCAAAATTAATTTAGAAAGACAAAGAATTGTGTCAAACTATAGTTGAATTAAAAACAATATTATATTAATATTATACAACAAAACTTCTCTATTCATTTTGTAGGTATACCATTGGTGGCTTTGATGAGTACACAATGGTTTCATATATGGAACTATTTGATCCATGTCTTGAGCCAAGGGTGGAACTAATGAATTACCTTGGGGATTTCTCTAGTGCTATTGATTTCAAGGAATCTATGGGACCAAGGGAGTCAAAGTTTTTGAAAACATTTTAGATGCGGTAAGTATATTTTTTAAAAATATTTAGTTATATATATAATAGAAAGAAAGTTAAGTTACAAGGAATGCAAAAAAAAAAAAAAAGTTAAGAAACTTACACAACATTGTTAATATTACACATAGAAACAATTGACTAATTAAGTTAATATTTACAATCTAATAAAATGAGTCTAATTATCAATTTAAACTCAATTCTTTTAAATAAATTTTTTAAAAATCTATTGTATCGATAAAAAAAAATGTAGTAAAGTAGTTAGTTTCCTTTTACATTTCATTGGGTTGAACTACTATTATCACTAAACTTTTATGTGTATACGTAAATTAACCAAAGAAGGGAAATTACATATTAGTTTCTTTATTAATTTTTGTTTTGTTTGTGTGGTGGTCGGTGTTCGAACCTCAGACCTTGCATATATTATGCATTATCGCTAACAACTGAGTCTAACTCACGAGGACGTTTCTTTATTAAATTAACATAATTAAATATTGTTGTTATATTTTTTGCAGTTTTCGAATGCAGCGAATGCGTTTGTGATAACAGTGGAAATAAACAATAATGCTGACATTTGTAAAAAATACAGCAATCGTGATTTAGACTATAGTTGTAATAGCTATTATTTTCTCAACAAAAAAAAAAATTGTAATAGCTATTATGCCAATTTCAAATTATATCTAGTTACTTCCCTCAAAAAAAAAATTATATCTAGTTACTAGCATATAATCAATAGGACATAAAATTATATGAAGCGATATTTCTTGTATTATACTACTATGATTTTAAGAGTGTGTCTTTTTATTTTTGTACAATAAGAGTGTACTATTCTACGGTTGACCATTTCAATAATAATAATCGTTGGATATTTTTATTTTGTGACAATTTGAACCAATTGAAATTCCATAAATATGGGCCACCACTAGTCCCCCTAAATATGCACAAAGCTGGTCCTGAGGGTGGGCGGAAAGAACGACAGCCTAAGGTACAATTTTTTAGGGGTATCAAAATTATAATTTTTACTTAGTAATTAGTATTATATAGACTAATGAAAATACATGCACTCACGTGCTCGTCTTTTCGCTCTTTTTATTACGCTAACGTTTGAAAATTATGTACAGTATTTTTTAATGATTTTTTTAATAAACTAAGCGAATTATATTAAAAAACAACAAACAGTCCCTCAAGCACAAGGCATGCTAGAGGTAACTAAAAAATGTTTAATACAAGACACTAAGGCTAGCAAAAACCAAAGAAACGAAAACAAAAATTACACAGCAGCTTGGAAACAACAAAAAAGATTTTGCCTCCAAAAGGGATAGTCGAAGTCGAACGTAATGTAGTTCGCTTTCAACCACCAATACGTTTGGAGTTTAACCTCTTCTAGAAGTCCTGCAAGCTTATCAAAGTGATTATGAAAAATTTTCCTGTTACGATCTTTTCATATAACAATTAAGACCGAAATCCAAATAATAGTGAAAGTTGTCCTGGAATTTTTTGAGAAACCTTTAAGAACACAAAACTGATTTGAATGAATATTTAAGTCGCCATGATAAACTGTATCAATACCAAGCCAATGCGAGATCAAGAGCCACAAATGACCGTAGTGATTGCACTTAAAAAACAAATGGTCCATGTCCTCTAACTCCCCACATGATGCCGCACAAGACACCAGGGAGACATCCAGAACATTTCTCTTCCGCGACCTGCAAAACAAGAACAGACAACCGCTCCACACACTCCCCCACCAAACCCTCCTCCCACGAAAATAACCTCCTCCTTCACTTCCACACCCCTCCACCAACCCCCCACCCTAACACAAACATCTTCGACACTGTGACTAGTTTATTTTCCGTTAACTCAAAAAGCCTAGCATAAGACGTTGCTAACAGAACATGATCTAGCCACGGATCGTCCCAAACACAAAGTGGTCCTTCCATCCCCGACCTTCCTAACAATATTGTCGACCAACCACATAGCATCCGCCATCCCCACCCCCGATCAGACTTGGTTTAAGTTACGCCACCAAATCGATCCAACTCCCTCGCAAAACCGCACCCTCCCTCCCTCCTCCCCATACTTCGCACGGAGCACTAAATTCCACAAACTCTCCCTCTCCTCCAACACACCCTCCACACCCATATAAATGTTTTATGAAATTTTAATTTTGATTAAAACTAAAAATATAAATGTTTGTTGCTTTCAAGTTATAACAAACCAAACTAACCATGATTATATATTTCAATGACACCAGCAATATAACAAAACAAAAAAAAATTAATTTCTTTTTTTTAATGACACAAACAATAATCTTTATTATAGAACAAATTGTTTAAGGGTATAATTGGGATAATGAAAAAGTAAGTATAAATATACTTATCTAGTTTGTTACATTTTTTTTGAATGATAGCTTGTTACACATTTTAAATGATAAAGGAAACAAAAAACAAAACATA
>Ga0315915_1009121_pt1 | contig 11389 bp, 10 predicted proteins | sample MpolbnodulesMG_FD_207738 | JGI IMG/M metagenome (GOLD analysis project Ga0315915, IMG submission 207738) | Medicago polymorpha root nodule microbial communities from Los Angeles, California, United States - branched nodules | ecosystem: Host-associated > Plants > Roots > Nodule | place: USA... | reverse complement strand
CTTAATGTTGTCAAATCCACATTAAGGAATAAAAGAAAGAAAAAAAAAGTTAAAAAAAAAAAAAACTAACAAATATTATATCTATGAAAAAAGTAGGGCTAAACTGTTTGATCAATTTAAGCCAAGAGATTATAAAGCAAACTATCAAATGCAACAAAGGAATTTGAGATTAGTGTTGGTTATATATTTGGGAAGGAAATGTGAAAATTAGGATGATTTAAAGTGTAACATCTTTCCAGGATTTATGCGGAGGAATGTAAAGGGCAAGGCCGACCCTAGGCATAGGTCGGGGGTGCGACGACCTAGGGCCCTTGCCCGTAGGGCCCCAAATTTGTTTTTACACAGGGGGTGCATATAGAAAAACTAAGACAAAATAGGGTGCATATAGTAATTCGTATTAGTAGTGTTAGATTAAAATCCTTATCTTGGCCCAACTTGTAAAAAAAAACCCTTTTATGCAATTGGAAATGCCCAGATAAATATAATTTTATTACTTTTCCCACCCTTCCTGTTTCTAGCGCGCCGTATTTTTCTTCCCAAAATACCTTTCATTCAGATTATATAATCTGATCTACTTTTGGATTATATAATCCGAAACTTTTCGATCCTTTTGGAGCTTGTAGAACCCTGAGGGATCTTGATGCTAAAGTCATTGGATGTGTTCAGATTATATAATCCGGAATGGTTTTAGACAGTTAGGATTACATAATCCGTAATGTGTCATACACCTCGTAGAGTGTCAACATATAAGGGTGGAAAAGGATGTTTTCGGATTATATAATCTGGAATGTGTAAATACCTTCTAGATTATATATTCCAATGTGCATCAGCACATAGACAAAATTGACTGTTTTGACTAAAACATGCTTGTTTTGGCGGATTAGATTGGTTCAAAATGACATAACCATGCATTTGACCGTATATTCAAACAGAAAATTAAATACAAAACAACAATTAACAACACAACATAAATTTCAAAACATAACATTAATCAAACATAAAAATAAAATTATCCAATGTTACATCAACAAATATTTAAACATAACATAATCAAAAATTAAAATTATCCAATCACTACATCCCTGCCACCCTCAACATTATACCTACAACGATAAACCTTTCCACCATAAACCTCTCTCAAAACTTCTGATACGGCCCAGCCTTCCGCCCAGCTCTAAGAACCCATGCTCTCTATCTTCCTCTTCAACAATCTCATCAAGGGCCTCATGCTCTGGTGGTCTTGGGACTTGAACATGCCCGTCTAGAAGAATCATGCATGGATCTGAGACGGTATAATACCCTATGATGTATCCCTCATTCGCCTCCACACCCTGCAACGCACGGTGACCAAACTGCTGAGGTGTCAGTGCATGATCAAGATGGTGCTGAAAGCGGTAGGTGATATCTGTTAAGGTCTCGTGGGGAGGTGCACTCTCACGTGGATGTCTGGGAACGGTCTGCATGTACCCCAACTAACGAAGCACCTGCTCCGGCAGATATCTCACCTTGCGGTTACCGTATCTGAGCCATCCAGAGTAAAGGCTGACCCGCTCAAACAAACATGCAACACGGTACTCTCCATATGGGGTCATGATAACGCCCGCTAGATCCAGCTGATCCAGATGCACTATGTACTTGTCTGGTGTAGACAAACCCACTCGTGGTACAAAAAGCATGGCACATGGATGTCGACGTTCCCGATATCCACCCCACGCATCCTTGTTGCACATACCCCTGAAGTATTGATACACCCAAGCCTGTAACAAAGACAACCACATATAAATATACAAACAATAAACACTCACAGATGAAAAGCAAACATAATTATTTATTTATACCTGCAACAAAGTCATGTATCATGTTAAATGCTTGGTGTTGTAATAGGAAACATTATTAAGCTCTGTATACAAATGTGATAGTGCATCAGCTCCCCATGAATAACCAGCAACAACCTACATGTCTCTAAAGTACCTCAGATAAACAACATCCACATAATGGACACTCTTGTCAGTGAAGAGTGTGATCCCCACTAAGTACATCAAATATATGCGGATAACCTGCTCACAACTTCTGCACTTCCTCCTCCATACCACCCCCATTATCAACCTTCAACTACTACAAAAGACGCTCTTTGAAAATCCTCCTCAAGTAGCTAAATCGTGCATGTGAACCTTTGGGGTCAGTCACCTCCTCAATAGCATCTCCCGGATTAGATCCCAAATACCGAATCATCATCTCCACGACATCGCCCCTCGAAATACTCTTGTGGTCCAAAAGCATGCCATCAATGGGGAGATTCAGCAAACATGACACATCATCAAGTGTCATTGTCATCTCCCCAAACGGAAGATGGAAGCTCAAAGTCTCCTCGCGCCACCTCTTTGCAAATGCAGAACATAGGTTGTGGTTAATATTGTTGTAGCTGGTATCCTGAAACCAATTAAGATCGACGGGACTCAGTCCATGGCAAAAACCACCGTGCTACCATTATCATCATGTTCTCGTCATCATGTATTGCATAAATCTTCTTCCTGTAGTTGACGCATTTTAAATTGCCTCACCACTGCAAAAATATTAAAAACAAAACACTAACATTAGTTTCACAAAGATTAATAATAGTTTACAATCATTAAAGTATCACATTAATATGTACCTCACCCACAACCGTCTTTCTGGCCACATGAACATGGTACCTCGTCAACATGGTAGTGTCGTGTGGCCTACCGGGATAGTCATCAAGAGGCTTATGCTCTGGCTCCGGCACACGCTTCCCCCCTCCTCCGCTGCTGCTGCTGGCCATCATCCACATCCTCCTCATCCTCAACATCACCCACATCCTTCTCATCATCATCCTCCACCTGATGCTCCATGTCCATCTGATCATACTATGGCCCAGCCTGAGGTTGAGACTCATTGTCAGCATCAGCACGGCGTGCCCTGCCACCCCTACACCGGGGAACTGGAACTATACCCTTCGTTGTCTGCCAATGCTCTCTCCTAACGGAAGCGTGCATAACTAAGTTATCACCTCTCCTGAGATCAACATGATCCATACCTATAACATACAAAATAGGGTAAGACACAACCAACATAAAATGCACAAAACAAGAAATAAAAAGTAACATTGGTACTGTTAGGATTACATAATCGGAACTGCAACAATGTAGTTCAGATAACAAAATCCGGACAGCTTCAGTGTGCAGGAAAAAAATCGAACAAATTAACTTGCATGCATAAGGAATCAATACTAACCTTCACTTTGATGATGTTAAAACCTTTGAATGTGATGATTTTGAGCAAAAAAACTCCAACTTTGAACAAATTTGTGTGGTTCAGATTTTGGGATAAGGGAGAGAGAGAAAGTGAAAATATGAAAATGTAAAACTGTAACTTTGGGGAGAATGATTTTTCTTATTTATATCAAAGTTATCCGAAATATATAATCAGGACAAACTACCATATTTCCGGATTTCATAATTCGAAGGGCATCTTAGTATTTTTTGCTTGGCGCGTGAACATGGCATAGGATGTGAAAAGTAATAGTCAATTTTTTTTTGTGCAATGGAAAAAGCCCAACTCATAAAAACACATTTAAACAAAAACGTCTTTTGTGCAATTAGAAGAGAATTGCTCTTTTCCCAACAAAATGCACTCATGTCCAATTGAATGTCGAAAGTACCCTCGCGTGACTTCAGTCACGCTAGGTACTTTCAGCGTGAGTTAACTCACACATGTTATAAGTTAGCGTGACTTAACTCACGCTTCTTTGACCGGTGGCGTGACTTAACTCACGCTCTTTGGTTGGTGGTCTGCACCACATCAAACACGTTTTTGGACGGTGGTGAGTTGGTAAAAGGAGTTTTTGTACGTTTTTTTTTTAAACTCATTTTGAGTCACCATTATGGATAGATACAACCAGTTGTCCATTCACCCTATAAATACCCTTCTAACCTTCACCATCATCTCACGCTCTCTCCTCCTCACTCTCACATTCTCTTCCTTCTACAACAACAATGTTTTTTCATCGTTGGCCTTTCAAAAAACGAAGCCTCTTTGGAAATTTCAGGGATTGAATGAACGATTAATGAAGCTGGAAACACACTACAAAGAAGTGCCATTTGTTTAAGTGTCATGTTGGTTTGTTTGGGTGCAAAGTTTACTATAAATGTGTCTTTCACCTTAGACAAGAAATATACCTTTCCCCAGTCCTCTTCTCCCCCACCATCTATTTATCCTTCCCATTCCCTTTACCCTACATCACATCCATATTCTTCTGAAGAAGATGTAGTTTTACCCCAATCCCCCTTCCCTAGACAAGAAACATACCTTATTGTAAATGTATTGATATAATAATAAAATGAGATTTTATGGGTATCAATTTTGTTCTTTTTTTTTTGTTTATATTTGTATTTGTTTTTGTTGGAACAAAATGTGTTTAACATACATTACCCTTAGAGTTTTGATGATAACAAGGTATTAAAAATTGTCAATTGGATATGCTAATAATTGTTCAAGTGTACAGGACCATAGACAAAGTTTCTGATATCTTATAAGGTTCTGAAAGAACAAAAGAGAGCAAAGGAATCAACAAGATTAAAGCTTGAAGCATCTGAAGAGAAGTGCTCCTGAAGTTAAGTGCTCCTGAAGTGATGACGTCATCAGAAGCATCTCATCAGAAGCAATATCTTCAGAAGCTGAAGTTCATCAGATGATGAGAGACTTAAAGCTTCAAAAGTTGTTCAATGGATTCAATCACGTCTAGCTTTGCAGAAGACCAGAAGAGTAAAGCAACAACTATTTTAAAAGGATTTGAGGGCATTGGATGCTTGTTCTTTTAAAAAGCGTTGACAAAGGACAATTGTACGAACTGTACAACCACTATCTCCATTACTCTGTTTTGTCCCTGCAACAAGACAAGAATAACAGCTATGCCTGCAACGATGTTCCTTCATATTAGAAATGCATTTGAAATTGATCCTTCATAGGACAATAACCATATCAGGCAAAAGATCATTGGTGATTATCAACAAGCTTCAAACGACTCTTTTTAATGTGTTGGCAATTTTCCAACGTATCTTTCACACCTCTATATAAAGGAGTGAAGACCTGCTAGTTGGATATGCAGAAACACACAAAAACAAGACTCATACAACAATTCACAAGTATCAAACTCTGTTGATATTGTTCTGCATCTAAAGTCACTTAGAATTTCTTATCAAAGTTCATATCTTAGAAATTCTAGAGTCTTAAGAGTCTGTATCTGATTTGTATTGTGAACACCACTGATTGTATATCAAATGTTCAAACCTCAAACAAATTTCCTTGTAATTCAGTTTGAATAGAAGTCTCTTGTTTGTGTTCTTGAGCAATAGAAGTCTCTTGCAGTTGTGCTTGAGCATTGGAAGTCTCTTGATTGTGTTCAGGAGCATAGGAAATCTCTTGCAGTTGTGCTTGAGTAATTTGAAGTCTCTTGCTAGTTGTAGCAGTGAGCATTTGTAATCAGATATTACATTCTTAGTGAACTCTCCTTGGAAGTGCAAGGGGGACATGACTACTTCCGGTTTGTGGAAGGAACCTGTATAATTGCTTTGTGTCTTTCTTCTCTCTCTCTCTCCCTGTTTTATCCGCTGCATTTAGATTCTGATTATCACTTCAGAAGCTGAACTCTATCTGCTTCTGATCAGTGACTTCAGTAGGAGAAAACGAAGAAAAAGTAAACACAATTCAACCCCCCTTCTTGTGTTTTTCTCAGCTTCAATTTTATGATTTTGGCATCTTAAAAATATAATGTCTTCGAAGACTAATTAAACCCAGCGTCAATTTGAATAAAGTTGCGTATTGAATAAATTCGAAGAGAGTTTTACAAGTACACAAAATCATTTAAAAAAATACACAATTTTATTTCATCTACATTACATTACATTCTCTCTAAATATATGTGGTATCGTCATCATGATGTTGGATTTAAATTAAATTGTTGAAATTTTGCGGAAAATGTCGGCAATGAAGTGTCTTAAACTTCGGGTAGAGATTTGCAGCGTCCTTTGAAAATTTAAAAGAATGAAGAGAACAACACATGTATTCTTCCGAATCAACTTTATAGGTTATCACATTGAATCCCTTCATATAGGATGAGTAGGGACGTAAAGGAATGAGGTGCATTCTCTTACGCCGCACTTATCCTATACAAAAGAATTCGATGTGAAAACATATAAAGTTGATTCGGTAAAATACATGTTGTGTTTTCTTCATTCTTTGACTTTTCAAAGAATCTTGCAAATCTCTACACTAAGTATAAGACACTTCAATGCCAACATATTCAGCAAACTAACAAGAATTAAACTTATATTGCAACAAAATAAAGACATTACATAATAATGATGCTACCTAAAAATAATCATCTGGTTATGACAAAATCAAACTTTTAAGAATATCTTCAGGCAACGTAACATGCATATTGATCCACAAGAACATGTTGTGCTGTAGAAAATCGAAAACATACGCCTCACATCGTCGTCGTTCGTAAATTCTAGCCTACTGAACGATATTCTCCCCTCGTCCAACGTTGGATGTTTATACTAAACGTATTCCACTCTTCTTGTGTCTCCATGGTTGAGTCCTTGGTTGATTTCATTCAATTGATCCTTCAGACCTCTTAACGTGACATTAATGTACCGAACCTTTAACAATTGAGGATTCCACCGTTGAAGCGTACTGGAGTGCTGAACAAATTGGCCATTGTTTTAGATTTACACCTATAAAAAAAATTCAACAATCAATGAAAAACTCATTTAAACATTTCATCAAACACTTGGGGTGCGAATTATACATAAACCCTAAAACTCATAACAACAACATAAACATGCATACATCTAAACAATTAAGTAATATAAGTCATTTACATGTAAACATTATATCATTTCTTGCCAAAAAATCAAAATTTAAACAAACCCTACTACTAAAAAAATTCTAATTTAAGAGGAAAAATCTAACATATAAACATAAAAGGTTAATGATGTTTGATTCTGAAAACTTACTTGTTATTGAAGTGTTACTGAATTTGAAGTTGAAGGAATTTTGGATTTGGTTGATTTGAGAGAGTTTTTGGAGATTTGAGAAGAGAAATGAGGAAATGAGTTGGTGCCTCACCTTTAAAAGGACACATAGCGTGAGTTAACTCACGCTAACCTTGAACGTGACTTAAAACGTTAAGGTGTAAATTTGCAAGCTACACCTCCTAAAATCAATAAGGTGTAGGTTAGCAACCTACACCCACTTCATTTTTTACATTAATTTTTATAAGTTTTATCAAATTATTTACAATCACCTCACTAATTTACTCCCACTTTCATCTTTCCAAAACATTTTATAAATTTCATTTAACTTTTTTTTTTTACTTTAAAACATTCACTAACTATTTTCTGAAACAACAACGTTAATTTAATTACGTAAAAAGAAATATCGGTTCGATATTCCATTAATTTTTTCAAGATCAAATCACACAAGCCTTTTTATCTTTGACTATTAAAGAGAAAAAAAAAATACTCTAGCTTGTATTGACCAAAGAGAATATTGTAGTCTGTACTCCCTAATTTTATTTCAGGAATAAAAAATACTTAAACATTCAAGTAATCATTTTTTTGTTGTTGACAAAGCGTTCAAGTAATCATAAAAACCATTTCAGCAACAGAGTTTAAGGTTTCCTAAAATAAAAGATGAAATTGACAAAACTATCCTTGATTTTTTTTTTAAGGCAAAATAGAAATTATATAAAAAAAAGAAAGAGATATAAAGACTTGGGGGACATTAGACCTGACCTAGGAATAACCCAAACGGGATAATACAGTCCAAGTGGACCAACTCTAAACTATTCTAACATAATTCACTAATCACAGATGCAACCTAGCAAACTCGCATACGGGTACGAAACCAAGTTACAAAAAAGAATGAAAAGTGACGTAAAATAGTTGAAATTGGTTTTTATGTAAATATGAAGTGGAAATAGTGAAATTGACAAATAAAAAGATTTGATTTTTATTTAGGTAGGAGTTTTATTTTTCCTAGTAGTATTCCCATAGAAAAAAATAGATCAATTTTTTTTTTAAATTGGCATTTTTCCAGTTTCAGCATACTAGCTAAAATGCAGTACAATATATAAAGACAATAGTAACAATACTACTACTTGGGATATAAGTAGACATTAAAGTAATTAGGTCAAGAGCCAATTTCTTAAAGCAATAAGTAGAGGTCAAAATGCAAGTTCCAACCATATAAAATTTAGTCGAAACAAAATTACATTCTTAATATATTATAACAAGACTAGTATTTGGGATAGATGGAGATTAAACCAACAAGGCCAAAAGCTAATATACTAACATTTTCACTATTGAAGCTATAAACACAAACAGTCCAAAAAACAGCATGTTCCTTATCGGTTTAATTACTAGAACTGGTACCTGTCAAGTAAAGGAAAATGAAAGGAAGCATTGGTTAATTAAAGATCAACAATTCACCTTGATTCCTTATGCTGAATGGAGAAAAAAACGATTCACCTTGAGTTTAGTAGGTGGAAGGAGGTTAGGGTTTCATATTTGGGGGAAAATGAAGTTTGTATGTACGTTTCATGTTTTTTGGGGAGTAGTGATATATGTACATCTATTAGAAGACAATCTTGATGACAACTTTGTGTTTCTCTCTTCTTATTGGTCAAAAACAATGGAGAGATAAAAAGAAAGAGAGAGGAAAAGAACAACATATGAGTATGAGAGAGAAAATTGTCCAAAAGTTGTCATAAAATGGTTGTACAAATATCATTTCTCTTTTTTGTGGAAATGAAATGAAAAAATTGAACAAAGCAAGGAGAGTGAAAAAATAGGCGCGGAGGGAGTTTTAGCAAGAGGGGGAAGCTGAATTGGGATTGTTGACTTAGCCTCAATTTTGACCGTGGAAAATGAAAATTTAACCCGTGGCAAAATGAAATGTTACCGTGGCTAACAGCCGGTTTTTTGGTAGTGTAAATAAAAATTAAAAAAATATTTGTGTCAGCTATATTTTATTTTATCTTATATGTATTATATATAAAGAAAATATGCCATGACTAATCATCCATGCTCTGTGCAATCAACCCGAGTTTGGCTTAGGTTAGTATCTTCTAATCACATGACTAATTTCTTTTCTTTGAATTGCAGGGATTGGATCTTTGACAATCTCAACAACAAGAAGATGGCATCACACAAGATTGAGTGGCAAACTATATTTATGGTAATATGTTGGCACTTGTGGATGTGGAAGAATAAGAGCATTTTTGAAGAGGAGTTCCATCGCCCTTTCAATCCAATTGATGTGATTCTCAAGATGGCTACGGAGATTGATAACTGCAAACAAACACAAATATCTGGATGGCCTCAACACACTGACACTATTTTCATTGGTTGGAAGACACCCCGGGAGGGTTGGGTTAAACTCAACTGTGACGGCGCGCATAAAAGCTCAAGTAGTCTTTCGGGATGTGGCGGACATTTTCGTGATAGCATGGGAAATTGTTTGAATAGTTATGCTCGTAAGATAGGATCATGTGACGCACTACATGCAGAGATGTGGGGCATGTATATTGGTATGGATATGGCTCGGAGACAAGAGATCACACACCTTCACGTGGAGAGTGACTCCAAAGTTTTGGTCGATATGGTAACTGGGAAATGTAACATCAACGGGAATGTTCCTACCTTGATTCGGCACATTCGTGATCTAAAAACATGAGTTGGCAAGTTCAAATCAACCATATATGGCGTGAAGGAAACAGATCGGCAGATTGGCTAGCAAATTTTAGTCTATCTTTAGACTCCTTTAATTTACATGTTATTGAGACTCCTCCTAGAGAGCTTCGATGTCTCCTTTTTGATGACATTTCTGGCGCTTGCATGCCTCGAAATGTTCATCTAATCGCTTAGTTTTTTTTTCTCTCTTGGGCTCAGCCCTCTTCTTGTACCCAAAAAAAAGAAAAGAAAATATGCCATTTTTAGCTGACTTTTTCTTCTTTCAGTTATACCCTTAAGCAAATTTGATTATAAGAATACTATTTTGTTATTTTTGAAACATATTATATTTAATTTATTTTATTTTGAAGGAGAAACATATTATATTTGTTATATTGTTAGTATCATTTTTTTAACAATAAAAAATGGACTATAATAACCACAAAAATAAGCAACCCGAATAGCACAAGGTGTGCCAAAGGAATTACTAAATATACACAGAGTCAGTCACGCAAAATAAAAAACCATTAGGCGATGCCTAAGCATTGTAAAGGGCTCGAACACCACCTATCTGTGTCAAACCTAAAAGTAGCCCTTTTGGCTTTTATCCAGGCTAAAGACATATATTTTACTTTATCCAACAACTTGGAATAGGAGTTACAACATTATTAAACAGTCTATTGTTACGCTCATTCCATAAGACCCAAACACAAAGAAGCCAAATAAGTTGGAGGAACGACCGCGTTGCTTTACCACCACCTGTTGAGTACACAAACTGAAGAAAATGGTCTGACAAAACAATGTAGTTCACACCCATAAAACCTAGCCAATGACGCACAAGAGCCCACAATGTAGAAAAAGTAGAGCATGATAAAAATAAATGTTGAGCCGTTTCTTTGAAACCACAATCTGAGACACACAGACATGCATATGACGTGATGACCCCTCTTTGAACCAAGTTGGATTTAGTAGGCAATCTGTTGCGAAGCAGCCTCCACGCAATAACTGAAACCATCAACGACACCTGGTTATGCCAAATCAAATTTGCTGCAGAATCCCCAAGAGGAATATCCTTCGTGGTTAACAAATGATACGCACCACAAACTAAATAGCCCCCTGAAGGGTCCGGCAGCCACACCCAACGATCTGAAACATTAGCATGAAAAGAAACATCAAGCAGTAAAGTCATACACTCCTCTAACTCCTTTTCCTCCCAAGCCCACAATCTCCGCCACCACTTCCACACCTCCCCCCTGCGCCACGCCAAGAGAGAACAAATTCGCCACCGTAATGGATTTGTTCTCATATAAATCAAACAACCGACAGTAACGCACACACAAAGGAACTAGTCCTAACCATTTGTCAAACCAAAACAACGTGTCTGACCCATCCCCCACCTTTTTCAACACACATTCCCCAAACCAATCTCCTCTCACACAACTGTCCCCATTCCTAATCTGCGCCACCTCCCTCCACAAAGAAAAACAACTTTGGCCCCCAACCTCCAACCTCCCGCCTGCTTCACCATAACTAGCGACTAATACTCTATGCCAAAAACCACACCTATCAACTAGCATCCTCCAACACCACTTACCTAACAACGCATAATTAAACTCCCTCAATTGTCTAACCTC
>Ga0315915_1009119_pt1 | contig 11392 bp, 12 predicted proteins | sample MpolbnodulesMG_FD_207738 | JGI IMG/M metagenome (GOLD analysis project Ga0315915, IMG submission 207738) | Medicago polymorpha root nodule microbial communities from Los Angeles, California, United States - branched nodules | ecosystem: Host-associated > Plants > Roots > Nodule | place: USA... | reverse complement strand
TCAAATTTATGATTGCAGTGTTTCATAAAATGGACACAGGAAAAAAATTCCGTTATAGTGGGGATTTTGTTGGCTTTGTTGACGACCTTCTGAATCAATATGTGAGTTTCTAACTTTTTTCCTTATCTGTGAATCATTTTCTTGTGCACAACCAGTATCAACACTTAACCTAAGTGCTATGTACCTCTAATTTTCTTACATGATCAGTAATTATTATCTAGCATTCCTGTCTTGAAATACTTGTGAAATATAAAAACGTGTTTTTATCAATTTTTGAGATTTCCAGCCCGTTTTTTTTGTTGCAGTGTTACTTCTTTTGAAACTAAGATCCCGTTTAATTTCTGGAAAAAATTTCACTTTCCATTACTTAAAACAGGGTTAATGGTGCTTTACCCCCTGTAATATAGGTCATTTCCTGTTTTCCCCCCTGTAAATTTCTTTTTTTGATTTACCCCCTGTAAAAATTTGATGGTTTGGAATAACTCCCTAATAGGTCATTCAAAAACGAAAATTTATGAAGAAAAAAAAAGGTTGGTTTTTGAATGACCTAAGAAGGGGGTATTCCAATTTTATTTTTTTTACAGGGGGTAAATAAATAAATAAAAATTACAGGGTGGAAACCGAAAATGACCTATATTACAGGGGGTAAAGCACTATTAACCTCTTAAAATATATGTTCATTTTAAATTACTTGATGAGCCTTATGTAGTGAACAATTGTGATAGAGAGAAGATGAAAGGGAAACAATGAAGAATGTATTAGTCAAAACCAACAATTGAAATTGTATTAGTCAATCAGAGCTTTGAACTTTGAAACCCTTTACTTTAAATAAATTATATATTCAAGAACCAATCTATTGTGATAGACATGTGCATAGTTGGCCAAACATAATCATATATTGTGTGTGTCTTTTGTGTATTTAAACATCTATTTATTTTTTGTGTTTGTTTAATCATCTATTTTACGCTATGTTTTAGCCGCTATTTAACAACACTGCTTGATGATACCCTTTTTTATTGGTATTTGTCAAGTAAAAGTGATATTGTTCTAGTATACACCGTTTGAGTGTGTTTGCAGTTGCATTATGGTGCGTACTAGAACATAATGCAACTGCAAACACACAAGCGGAAATATACTTTGATATTTGAGTTCTGCTGTGATAATTTTTTCTAAAACTTGTGCAGGACCTACTCGTTTAAACTGTATTGCTCTTGACTATTTTGTAATTACTAACCAATCAACATGCCTTTGTAAATCTGATTGTGTTATAGTATCCCTCAAAAGATAGTTTCCTTGTATTTTCTCTATTTGAATTTGATTGAATTCAATTTCCAATGCAAGTTATTACCTTATTAACTAAAATCTAATTTTACCTAACATGATTTTATTTTAAAGGACGAATCACTTGCTGAAGCGGTATGTGAACTAAAATTATCTATAAACTGGTCTATGTAGAAAATAGACGTGAACGCCAAGAAGGCAGGTGAGTGAAATGGAGTGCAATAAGGATGAGGCCACCATAGCTAAAGAAATTGCTACGAGGAAGTTTAAGGAAAAGGACTCTTTGGGAGGAAAGAAGTTTGCTTTGAAAGCCCATAATTTATTTCCTTCCCTTGAGGGTATTCCTCAAATGATAGCTACACTCGACGTGTATATTTCTGCCGAGAATAAAGTAAAAGGAGAAGCAGATTGGTATGGTATACTCGGTGTGAACCCCCATGCTGATGATGATACAATTAGGAAACATTACAGGAAGCTAGCTCTCATGTTTCACCCTGACAAGAAGAAGTCCATCGGATCCGATGGGGCCTTTAAGCTTATTTCAGAGGCATGGAGTATACTGTCAGATAAGGATAGAAGAGCAGCTCATAATGAGAAGATAAAAGTAAAACCACAGAAAGATTCAACCATTTTTGGTGGTTCCTTCAAGCGGAAAGACTCGTAAGAATACGGCTAAAGAACCTACTTCAACCTCTGCCAACAAATCAAAATCCACATGTTGGATTACTTGCCATTGATACCATATGCAATATGAGTATCTCGTAAATTATCTTAACCTTAAACTCATATGTCCTAACTGTCATGATGCATTTGTGGCTGTAGAAACTAATCCGCCTCCCATCAATTGAATTGTAATAGTCAATCCAAGCTTTGAACTTTGACACACATGTAAGTATTAAAAAAATCAACAATATGTTACAATAACTTTGGATATTAGGGAATATTCCGGTAATATACCAATTCAATGCCAAGAAAAGTAATGAACTAGAATATTGTTCGGTGATAGAGAATTATGAGTGCTAAAAGAGAAGATTTAAGAAGAAGAATTAATTTCTTAAAAAAAAAAAAAAAGAAGAATTAATTGATGATAATTGGTATTTCCTTATCTGTTGCCATAATAGCTATATATATATATGCAAGTTGGTTACAAGCGAACCAATCATTGCAAAGGAGTTATAATAAAGAGGACACCTCATCAGTCTACAAGCAAGTTGGCTTTTTCAAGTGGTGCATCTTTCCACTGAACCAGGAAGGTTTTGCACATGCAGAACCTGAGGATTTGGGTATAACTTCAATTGAGATACATGAAAAACATTATGTATGGTAGCAGAAGGAGGAAGTTGTAAGTAGCTGAACCAATACGGTCCAAACTGGAAACGGACCATAGAACTTAGGCAGCAGCTTGTGAGACTTATGTGGTTTCATAGACAATTGTCTATATGGCTGAAGCTTGAGATAAACATAGTCCCCTATAGCGAAAACACGGTCACTTCTATGTTTATTAGCTTGTTGGGTCATCCTGTTTTGAGCACGCATGAGATGGAATTTTAGAAGCTTAATTGCTTCCTCTCTAGCCATTAAGGACCTGTCTACAGAGAGATTAGCAGAAGAGCCAGGCAAATATGGTAAATGAATTGGGGGAGGTTGACCATAAAAAACTTCAAAAGGAGTTGTGTGGATAGAAGAATGTAAATTAGAGTTATATCACCATTCAACTAATGACAACCATTTGAACCACTGATTAGGGTGGTCTGAGCACATGCACCTAAAAATCCTCCCAATTGCTTAAGATTCTGAGGTATTGGCCAAGAACTCACAACTTGAATCTTAAGTGGATCAGTGGATACACCCTCTTTAGATAGGAAATGACCCGAATACTCAACTTTAGGCAAGGCAAAAGCACACTTAGATTTATTCAAAAACAAATGATTTTCCCTTATGGTTTGGAAAATCAATTGTAAATGAACTTGGTGATCCTCAAGAGACTGACTATAAACCAACAAATCATCAAAAAATACAATAAGAAACTTCCTCAGAAATGGCTTAAAAACCTGGTTCATAAGAGATTGAAAGGAGGCCGGGGCATTGGTGAGCCAAATGGCATGGCTAAGTATTCAAAATGGCCACTATGAGTCTTGAAGGCAGTTTTGTGCTTCTAGCTTGGAAAAGATAACTGACCCATGAAGTTCATCCATTAAATCCTCATTCAAGGGAATGGGAAAACGGTCCTTGATAGTAAGGTCATTGAGCCGTCAAAAATCCACACAAAGACGTCAGGAGCCATCTTTCTTTAGCACCAAAATAGTGGGAGATACAAAAGGGCTAGTACTATGCTGCACAATACCCTGGTCAAGCATATCTTGAACCAGTTTGTCAATCACATCTTTTTGCACAAATGAAAAACGATAAGGGCGTAAATTAAAGGGTTGAACTCTTTCTTTAAGTGGAATTTTGTGATCAAAACCTGGACCAGAAAGAGGTAATGCAGTAGGTTCAGCAAAAATATCAGCATAATGATCCAACAACTGCTCAAAAGCTGGAGGTAACCAAACAGTGGAATCTGAAGCTTGCAAAGCATGACAAGTAGGCTCCATAAAAGGGTAATCCACATTAGCAACATTCAGAAAACACAACTCTACGCCTTTTTGCACCACATGAGCAAATGATTTGTTGTTAATCAGCTTAAGAGTTGGAGTCTTGACACCCCTTAAAGTGAATTTGCGACCATTGGTGGTAAATTCCATCTGAAGCTTAGCAAACTCCCAAAGATAGGACCTAAGGAATTTAACCATTGTATACCTAGAATCAAGTCACAACATACCAACGGGAACACAAACATATCATCAGTGAACTGGGCTTGTTGAAAATTCCATTTAAATCCTCTACAGATTAAAGCAGCTTCCAACAGGGGCAGGATTGTCAGTCACATACCTCCACCTAGAGACCATGTCAATCAATAGTTGAAAAGCATGAGAACAAGCATATACAATTAATGCAGACACTTGAATCATAAATTTAATAAAAAAATTTAATAATTGAATCCAATAAATAAGAAGAGGTTTATTAGGGAACCCTAATAAATAGAGGTTTAGGTGTTCAGAAAAACTAACATCATTATAAAACAATTGAAAAACATACACTAGATAGAAGAAGATGAGTAGGAAACCCTCTTCCTTTAAGCTATGATGCTTAACCCTTGCTTTGTATCGCTAGCTTTTTAAATAAATAAAAGTATTTTCAAGGGTCCCAATTTATATTGCATCATTACTTCATAATTGAGAGATGAGAACTGGACTTTTTCCTCCGATCCATCTTGGAAAACAAGCTAAAACCGCTAAAAAGCACAATGGTGCATAGTTGGACACGCATAGGCATATGAGCCAGCCTTGGAGCCTGTCTCATGTGTAGGGTGCATGGTCTATCCTCAAGGTTGTATGGACACCTAGGGTATCATGGTTCAGAGAATGTACGGAAGGTGTAATATGTGTTTCATTAATAACAATAGTTTCACCATAAGTAACAACAACTGAATCATGGGTCACGACATTTGCTTCAACATTTTCACCATGAGTAATAACCGGTGCTACATTACAACAACAACAACCAAGCCTTATCACACTAAGTGGGGACGGCTACATGGATCAAATGCCGCTATAGTGTTCTATCAAAAACCATATTTGGATCCAACTCATTGACCTCTAAATCTTTTCTAATAGTTTCTCGAATGGTTTTCTTAGGTCTTCCTCTACCTCTTTTAACCTGACTCTTCTTCATATGATATACTCTTCTTACAACGACATCTACAGGTCTTCTCTCTACATGTCCAAACCATCTAAGCCTATTTTCTTCCAACTTTTCTACTATAGGTGCTACCCCCACTCTCTCTAATGGTGTCATTCCTAATCCTATCATGTCTAGTCTTACCACTCATCCAACGCAACATCCTCATCTCCACTACACTTACTTTACTCTCGTGTTGGCTCTTAACCGCCCAACAATCCGTATCATACAACATTGCCGGTCTGACTGCTGTCCGATAGAACTTTCCTTTCAGCTTAAGTGGTACTTTCTTATCGCACAAAACACCTGAGGCTCTTCTCTATTTCAACCACTCAGTTTGAATACGATGATTTACATATGCTTCTATTTCTCCGTCATTTTGTACTATGGACCCAAGATATTTAAACCGTGTAACTTGGGGTATGATATGATCTCCAACTTTCACCTCCAAGGTAGACCCACTTATCCTTTTGCTGAAGTTACATTCCATATACTCTGTCTTGCTTCTACTGAGGCGGAAACCATGCGCTTCTAAGGCTTGCCTCCAGGTCTCTAGCCTCCCATTTAACTCCTCCCTCGACTCACCAAGCAAGACTACATCATCTGCAAAAAGCATACATCTTGGTGCTAACTCTTGGATGTGTTCCGTCAGTACATCCAAAACAAAAGTAAAAAGACAATGACTTAGAGTTGACCTTGGTGCAGTCCTATTGTTATGGGAAAATCTACTGTATCCCCATCCTGCATCCTCGCACTAGTCGAAGCTCCCTCATACATATCCTGGATAGCTCTAATATAGGCAATCCTCACCTCTTTCTTCTCCAGGGCTTTCCACAAAATCTTTCTAGGTACTCTATCATACGCCTTCTCCAAATCTATGAAAACTAAGTGTAAGTCTTCTCTATTCGTCTGATATCGCTTCATCACGCGTCGAAGTAAGTAGATCACTTCCATAGTCGACCTCTCAGGCATAAAACCAAATTGGTTATCCGTAACGTGAGTCTCTTTTCTTAGTCTTCGCTCAATTACCTTTTCCCATAACTTCATGGTATGACTCATTAGCTTAATTCCTCTATAATTTGCGCAATGTTGTATGTCCCCCTTGTTCTTATAGATTGGAATTAAGGTGATTCTTCTCCACTCGTCTGGCATTTTCTTCATCCTCATAAACATGTTGAAAAGTTTTGTGAGCCACATAACCGGTGCTACATTCTTTCAAAAAAATAAAAAAATAACCGGTGCTACATGAATACTCACCGGCGCATCAAAAACCATGGAGGATCCTATGCTGTATGAATTCTCTTTTTCAACATATTCTTCAATTGTTTTCCTTGGAACATGTACAAGTTACCTACACGATCTACCGTTTCCACAAACTTCTAAGGGATCAGCCAACGACAGGTCGTGACGTCATTACCAATAATTTTGCAATGTGAGCAAAAATCAGGGAGTCATTCATAAGTAAATTCATAATTGAAAGCAAAGACGTCTCATTCAACCAATATTTCATTAAATATACAACGAGAAATATCTATATCAACTAAACTATGAGCGTAATGTTCAAACACTATTTTTGGTAGGATTATCAGTATTTAAAGGAGGACCTATAACACTAGAAAATTCTAAAAGAGTACGGTTATGAAAATATTCCTTACGAAGTTCCATCAACCAAATCCAAACTTGAGAATCAGTTTGCCTTTGAGAAAGTGTTTTAAAATCCATAGTCCACTTAGATAAATGAAGCAGCCCTTGTTTCATGTTAATAGTGCCTTGCGCTTAAACGACCCTTAAGTCCTCTATCGAGCCAAAAGTAAACTCAAATTATCCTCGACCTAAGGGTATCAAACGCCACGGCTGAGTGGTTTTCCGAATCTTTGACAACTTCAAAGACACTCCCCTTTGTTTAGGACTAATCGTCCTTGAACTTTCCATTGAGATTCGGCCAAACCCTTCTCATACTCATGTTGTGTAATTTTAATATAAAGATAATCTCCCTTAATCTATGGAGTGTGAAGAGGATCATTTTGCAAACCCGAGTTTTAAACCACCGCCACAAAAGATTGATTGATCGCATGTGCCTTGGGTGGCATGTGGGAAACCAAGCAAGAACAATCACCGAGATCCAGGTAGAAACCAGGAATGTTAGTTTGGAAACCATGAACAGAGAAAAACGTGATTAAATCAGTTGACATTCAAACAAATCACAAAGCACAAAGTATCACCTGATAACTACTAGAAAAAGCAAAATTAGCGAGGGAAATTAGTGACGGAAAAAATGAAATTCCTCACAAATTCCTTGGTCGCAAAATTTAGTGACGGAACTAGAGAGGGATTTCACGTTTTCCCTCACTAAATATCCCTCACTAATTTTTGTTTTTTTAGTAGTGATGTACCACGTTGATTTCAAAAGGTGATCATGTGATTTAAGGTGAAGACCATATATCACTCACGTGTAGCTGCCTTGTGCCAACGGATGAAAACAAATTTAGAATTATGCACCACATGAAAAAGAAGGGTAATTGGTTCCCTTTCTATGTGATGGTGAAAAATATTTCGATAAATAATGAAATTGGTTTTTCCTGTTGAATTATCTGAAGAATTCTTCCCTGAAGCTTATTTCATGGATGTGTAACCTCTATTGTGAAAGTTGTGATGTGAGGAAGGAGAGAACTGGAATAAACAAGAACTGGAGGATGATTCAGAAAAGTGAGACCATGTGTGTAGAAATGTCAGCTGAACCGTTAAGATTGATCTAAGGGTTATGATTTAACCCTCTCATACCTCACAATAAAAATCCTCTCACTATATATACAGGGTTTTGTTATAAGACACCTTTTATGAAGGTGTCTTTTAGTAAAGTTATAACTAAAAAGTGGAAATCACACCTTGAGGTGTGAGTTGCTAAGAGACACCTTCATGGGTGGCTTTTAGCAAAACCGATATATATATATATATATATATATATATATTGGTATTTATAGCTTTTGGATTACCACTTTAAAAAAAAATTGTACTTACCCATTTTGTTTAGAAAAGACATATTAACTGTCCTTAGGCCGAGGGTCATTTGAGTTTACTTTTGGCTCGGTTGAGGACTTAGGATTGGTTTTTGCGCAAAGCATTATTAACATGAAACCAGGTCTGCTTAATTTATCTAAGTGGACTATGGATTTTATTACACATTCTCAAAGGCAAACTCATGCTCAATTTTGGATCCAATTGATGGAACTTGGTCAGCAATAATGGCATAACGTACTCTTCTAGAAATTTATGGTTCTATAAGTACTCCTTTAATTATTAATACTACTACAAAAAATAGTGTTTGGACATTACACTCGTATATTAGTTAATATAGATTTTATAGATTTTTCTCGCTATATATTTGATGTAATATTGGTTGAACGTGACGACTTTGCTTTCAAAGTCCAAGTTACTTACGAATAACTCCCTCATATTTGATCATATTGCGAAATTATTGGTCATGACGTGACAGACTTCCGTTGGCTGATTCCTTTGAAGGTTGTGGAAATGGTAGATTGTGGTAGTAATCTTTGCACATGTTCCAAGGAAAACAATTCAAGAATATATTGAAAAAGTGAATGCATATAACATGGGATCCTCCAACATTTTTGAAGTGCCGGTGAGTATTCCTATAGCACTGGTTATTACTCATATTGAAAATGTTGAAGCAAATGTCATGTCTTACGATGCAATTGTTGTTACTAAGGACGACAATGATGATGCAAATGTCGTGACCCATGATTCAATTGTAGTTACTAATGGTAAAACTATTTCTATCAATGAAACACATATTACACCTCCACCACATTCTTTGAAGCGTGACATGCTACGTGTCTATGCACCCTTGAGGATGAGTCATGCACCCTACACATGAGACGACCTCCAGAGCTAGCTCATATACCTGTGTGTGTCCAACTATGCGCTCTAGTGCTTTTATGTGGTTTTAGCTTGTTTTCCAAGATGGATTAGAGGAAAAGGTCCAATTCTAAAATCTCAATCACTAAGTAATGATGCAATATAAATAGGGACCCTTGAACATACTTTTAATCATTTAGAAAGCTAGTTGTACAAGGAAAGGGTTAAGCATCATATTTTAAAGGAAAAGGGTTTTCTCCTCCACTTGTTCTCTATAGTGTATGTTTTCCATTATTTTGAAATGATGTCGGTTTCCATGAGCACCTAAACCTCTATTTATTAGAGTTCCATGATGAACCTCTTTTTATTTATTGGATTCAATTAATAATGATTTTTATTAAGTTTATGATTCAAGTGGTTGCTTTAGTTTGTATATATCTGTTCTCATGATTTTCAACTATTGGTTAACCTGATATCAAGGTGGAAGTATAAGACTGACAATTCGGACTCCGTTCGAACAAGACAATATTAAATTGATTATTTTATGAATTAAAGGATTCCCCCTTATACATAGATAGGAGGTACAGGTGTGTCGTTGTTAATGGAGGAGGACTATTGTTCGGTAGTAATGGCTACGGGAACCGTAACTATCAAACTTTACAATTTGGCAGTTATGGGGGCTGTTATGATTGTGTTTGGATTAGAGTCCCATATTGCTATGTACGCCCCCTCTCGGGGAGGGGGTTTGAAGCAAGTACCTAGCCTGATGGGGAATTGGGCTTGTTTGTTACTGAGCTTGGTCTCAAATGGGCTTAAGCATTTGGGTTGTCCAGAACGAACACGAAACTTAACCCTAACTCATCATCTTATTAACTTTATATAAATGTATGATTTTACTTTTGTTGATAATACTAGAAAAGGTTAGTTGCGCTTTGCCGAAGCTTGATTCCTCTCTTTCTCTCTAACTTACTGAAACATCACTTACCTTGTGTTCACAAAGAATAATAAAGGTAGCCTTCTACTATTTCTCTATATTTCATTGATGAAGAGAATATGTACGCATATATGAATTGATTATAATAATTACCGTATGGTGAGATACAAATCTCAAATCATTCATGTTTTTTATTATCAATTGCATATATTTCTTTGGATCATTATCAATATTTTAATCTCGTATTGTTTTGTCTTCGCCAGATCCACGAACATGGTGTCAAAAATCATTTTAAAGATTATAATTTTAGAGCTGATCAAATGGTTATCATCAAGATTTTATGTATTTCTAAGCGTTGTTATAGTTTTCCCTATTGTTTGCTTTGGTAATGTCCAAGATAAATCACGTTCGAGTGTAATTCCTTTGATTAAATTTGGAATAAAGAAGACAAAATGTTGTCTTTTTGAAGAAGGTACACCTATTATTCATTATAGCTTATTTTGAATTAATTTTTTTTGTTTTTTAGATTGATATCAAAAGAATTATTCTTTATTTTGACTTAATATTTGATTTATTCTTAAACAAGTACCATAAGAAATCAATATATTTTTTTTTAAAAGTAATGATTATAATTTGAATGTTGATTTGATGTTTTTTCGTATGGATAAAATGAACCTTTGTTATAAATTTTGTATATTGATTCCTAAATCAATTAAATTACTGGTGTACTAGATCCATTAGGGAATTGAACATGATCTTCCTTTTGTATATTTAAATAAATTATATATTCGAGAACGACTCTACTGTGATATACATGCGCATAGTTGGCCAACCCTAATCATCTATTGTTTGTGTCTTTTGTGTATTTAAACATAAATTTTTTTTTTGGTGTTTGTTTAATCATCTATTTTCCGCTATGTCCTAGCCTCTATTTAACAACACTACTTGATGATACCCTTTTTATTGGTATTTGTCAATTAAAAGTGATATTGTCTTAGTACACATCGTTTGAGTGTGTTTGCAGTTGCATTATGGTGCACACTAGAACATAATGCAACTGCAAACACACAAGCGAAAATATACATTGATGTTTAAGTTATGTTGTGGTAATTTTTTCTAAAACTTGTGTAGGACCTACTCGTTTAAACTGTATTGCTCTTGACTATTTTGTATTTACTAACCAATCAACATGCCTTTGTAAATCTGATTATGTTATAATATCCCTCAAAAGATAGTACCCTTGTATTTTCTCCATTTAAATTTAATTGAATTCAATTTGCAATGCAAGTTATTACCTTATTAACTAAAATCTTCATTTGCCTAACATGATTTTATTTTCAAGGTCGGATCACTTGCTGAAGCGGTATATGAACTCAAGCTATCTATAAACTGTCTGTATAGAAAATAGACGTGAAAGCCAAGAAGGCAGGTGAGTGAAATGGAGTGCAATAAGGATGAGGCCACCAGAGCTAAAGAAATCGTTGTGAGGAAGTTTAAGGAAAAGGACACTTTGGGAAGAAA
>Ga0315915_1009115_pt1 | contig 11393 bp, 5 predicted proteins | sample MpolbnodulesMG_FD_207738 | JGI IMG/M metagenome (GOLD analysis project Ga0315915, IMG submission 207738) | Medicago polymorpha root nodule microbial communities from Los Angeles, California, United States - branched nodules | ecosystem: Host-associated > Plants > Roots > Nodule | place: USA... | reverse complement strand
ATATAAATAATTTGATTGATACAAACTTTTTTTTTTTGTAGTGTCCTCGCTAAGAAAATGGTATAGATTGCAAGTACTTTGTGACGAGGTTTATGAAAGAGATTCTCATTTCAAAACTAAACGAGATTCCAAAGCTGGTATGTTATTTTTATATTAAAGTATAATATTTGTATATAATTAAGTTTATTAAGTAACATGGTTATTTTTTGTTATAATATATGCAGTACATTGATGGTTTCAAGTGTGACACATACTCAAAAGATAAACTAAGAGAAATCCAAGAAGAATGGTGTCAGTTCATGCTCAGCCTAAAAGTTATATGATATTTTTTATGATAAGGTGAGTTTCTTGTTTCTAAATATATTTGCTAGAAGTGTACTATGATCAATAGTACTTTGAATTCGTCTCTAATATAATATAGTTGCTTCTTGCTTAATAGTGTTTTCTGCTATATATATGCAGGTGGTGGAGAGTGAACGAAATTTGGAAATGAATAATGATTTGCCTACTTGTTTTGGATAAAAATGTTGAGACGACCAAGAAGATAGATGAAGACTACTGCATGCTACCATAGAAGATTTTGATATTTATGTTAACTAATTAGTTGTAACTTAGAGATATCCATGTTACCATATTAGTGGCTATACATTTTTGACTTTTATGCTATATATACATACATTTTTTTATGATATGTTTAAGTTTTATTTGATAAATAATAGTCTCAATTTTAATGTGCCAAAAATATATATATTTCCTTTAGAAAAGTTATATATATATTTTACTTTAAATCTCATAAAAAATGCTATCCGTAGAAATAAAAAATAAATATGAAAAAAAAAATAATGCTTCTCCTAGCGCTTTTTTCTTCTATAAAGCGCTATCTAAACCTAGTCTTACATAGCGTTTTAAAACAAAAGCGCTGTTTTTTACTAGTGCATGTGTTATTTTACACCCCTTTTAGATGGCGTTTATTATTTAAAGCGCTATCTAAGTAGAATCTTTGCTAGCGCTTTCTGACAAAAAGCGCTATATTAACCTTGCTTTAGATAGCGCTTTGTATAGAAAAAAAGCGCTATATTACCTTTACCAGCGCCATTTACAGCAGCGCTCTCAAAGCGCTAGCTAAAGCAAAAAAAAAAACGCTATATAAGCCCATTTTTGTAGTAGTGAATTGATGTAGAAAACAGCTTATATAAGTGAAAACATATGTAAATGTAGATAAAAATGAGTATAATGCAAGTAAATTAAGTTTGTATTTTTTTATGTATATTTGTTCTAATATATACAATCGATAAATTGCAGACAAAATGTTAAATTTGGATTCAATCTGCTATTACTTTGGTTTTGGTCAACTACAATTATGTCATGACCCAAATTATATCGTGACCGGCGCATAGACTACACCCTAGTTCGGCAAGCCTTCACTAAGGTCTTGTCTTCATCAAGAACCAAATATGATACAAAGTATAAAATTTAGATATACAATATTTGAGTTTTTCTTCAGATGCTAGCAAAGTTTCCTTTAGAAAAGAACATCATAAAATGTTGAGAAGACTTAGAAGATGATGAAAATTCCAATCTAATCAATATAGAGCCTCAAATAGGCCAACCAATTTAATTTTAATCTAACGAACTACAATCCTACTCAACAATCTAACTAGCCTATAAGATATTATATAATATATGTAGAAGATGACGAAGAAAATATTATAATAAATATAGCTCTTACTCATCTACATGCAAGTTTATATCTGAAGAACCTACAACTGATGTCTAAAGACTTGCTAAATTTGATACAAGCATATCATCTGAAAGACTTGCTAAATGTTTTAAATATCAAGTCAACATATTATCAAAGTAAGTGTGTAAAATATAATTTGTATGTCCTTAAAAAAAAATATATTCCCTCCGTCTCACAATAATTGTCTTTTTATCCATTTTTTTTCTCAAAATAATTGTCACTTTAGAATACCAATGCAACATTTATTATTCTTTTTCCATTATTACATCTCTATTTATTGAATTTCATCCAACTTAACTGCTCCACTAACTACAATTAATAAGGGTGTTTTAGTAAATGATACTAATTTTACCATAAAAATCAACACAATTAATCATTTTCTTAATAATCGTGCATAAACCTTAAACGACTAATTTTTAGAGATGGAGGGAGTAATTTGTATGTGGGGTACAACTCACAGAGAACTATAATAGGTTGTTTGCATGTAAATATCAATCATAGACTTCCCGCCATGTAAATAAAAATAGGGAAATGTTAAAGAGTATTCTTGGGGCATTAGTTAAGAAAATATAAATAGAAATAATTTGTTAAAAAATGGTGAAAAATGTTGAATTCAACTTTCTAAAAGTCAAAAAGTTATAATTTCCAATGCAAAACCATTACTTTTAGTTTCTTTAACCATTAGCAAAACTCATAAAAATAATAGGCTCCCCATCTTAAAGTACCTATTAAAGTAAAGTTAAAATTTTAAACTCTCTTTTCTAGGTATATTCAATTATTTTTGTAAGCTTTCATGTGAGAAAGGTTAAAAGAGATGGACTAAGATAATTGAATATACCTAGAAAAGAGTTTAAACTTTAAAGAAATACTCCCCTCATCTTACAATAATAGTCTCTTTACCATTTTTTCTTTTTCTCAAAATAATTGTCGTTTTAAAATACCAATGAAGCATATATTATTTATTTTTCCATTATTATACCCTTATTTATTGAATTTCATTCAACTTAATTACTCCACTAACTACAATTAATAAGGGTATTTTAGTAAATAATATTAATTTTATCATTGAAATAAACACAATCAATCATTTCTTTAATAATCGTGCACAAACCTTAAACGACTATATTTTAAAGATTGAGGGAGTAACTAGGACTTGTTAAAATCCATGTTATTTACTCACAAAGCCTCTTATCACTCTGTTATCTTAACAAAGTTATCTATCATGTTTCCTATGATTTTTCATTTCCCACCGGCCCTATATTTTTTCCTTTTTATTTCCTTTCCGAACGTGTTCTGATCTCCGCTCCACGTCTTATCTTTTCTAAGACTGCACTTTGGGTTGTTAGACACCACCATCACCTCACCACTTGAGCAAGTGTTCCTGTCACTTTTTTTTGTTGAGATTATCTTTAAGAGTCTAATATTAAGCACTCTTGGATCAAATAAATTTTAAAAAAAAACAAAAGAGAATGTAATATAAGCATGTTTTGTGCATAAAAAATCATTCGTGCCTTACACGCGAATTGTTTTTTGCACACTTAAGCATTTTCCATATAGTAAAAGTTCTAGAACATCGAAAGAAGAAAAATGGAGGGACTGTTAAATAGCATGACTCGTGCTCTATTAAAAGGAATTCCAAAATGTTTATGACTTAATACCAATAAAATCTCATTAATTAATATTTTTTTAGCTAGTTTCATATATGTTGAGTAAAGCTCAAAGAAATATCACATTTTTGAACAATACCTGTCCAAATAAGATGTTATTTATATAATCTAAAAGCTAATAAAAAGATATAAAACTTTATCGTTTGTAGAAAATCTAAATTCGACATATGTAGGTAAAAATCTACTACAAGTTTAAGGCGTAATATTTCATTTGTTGTTTCAGTTGACTACATTTGATGAGCCTCGATGAGCTTAACTCAATTGGTAGAGACAATTCATTGTAATATGTAGAGTTTAGGTTTTGAACACTCTGACACCCCACTTATTCGCCTTTAAAAGGTGAATTTCTAGTCACTATGCTACTTGACCAAAAAACTACTTTTGATGATAATATTTTGAGTTATAGATATCATTTGCGGCGGTTGTGACTTCCCACCCGCTTTTGTTACCATCAATCATTGGTGATGCCTTATGCATCAAAATAACTCTTGGAGGAGTACCAAAGATGGATTGCAGTTTGCAAGGGCAAGCTCCATGGTAGGCTTGTTCTGAACAAGGGCGATATGCCCCTACATTACCAAGGACAAAATCATGAAACTCTCGAAACTATGGAAAACTATCAGGCGGTGGAAGATGTTTTCTTTCGCTTCATACAAGGATGTGCATTATGTTTGGGCAATGTATACTGTCAATATGAAGTCGGGAGTCCTACATCTATCTCAATGGACGACGGATTTCAATGCTCACATGCAGCGTCAGACACATGCCTAGGTGTGGATACGACTTATGGAGATTCCCCAGGAATATTGGAGAGATAGAACGTTGTTTGAAATTGCTAGTGCATTTGGTACACCCCTAACTATTGTATTTCTACTAAGAACAGAATTTTGGGCCCCAGCGTATCTTTTATGAAATTATGGTGGAAAGAGAAAGATTTTCTTTTACCAGGGAAGTAATTTATGAGTGGCTTCCGAGTTTCTCCTCACATTTTCAAATAATAAACCACAATATCTCTAATTGTCGTTGGTTGCACCCACAAAAAAATAGCAAAGTGGCAACGGTAAAAAGCCAATGCCAATTCACAAGATAAAAGTTCAGAGATGGAAGGAAAACGAGAATCTGCATGGTACTGGATCATCTAAAGTTTTTGAGAAGCTTGTCGATCATCAAGTTGCTATTATCACTACCTCTCCAAATATTCCACAAGTTGAGAGCCCAAAACCTGAAATCAATGTTGATGTAAATAACGATGCACATCATATGTCGTACCCACAATAGATTGCTATTATTCCCGTCACCCTGGATACATCCCTAATTGTGCCTCCAGAAACTGAAACAAATGTCGATGCTAATAATAATTCACAACATGTGCCGCCACCACAAGTTCTTCCAGTAAGGTTAGGTACCACATTCCAATATACTTTGTAGAATGGGACACAAATGAAATTGTTTGACTTAGTAATAATGTATCGGTACCATCAATATTGCAAACTGTGAATGATCATACCAGCCATGACGGAACTATAGAAAAACATCCCTTGCACTTGGCACTAATATTGTAATCACTTAAAAACAAATCTCTAAAAACAATGACCACACGAGGTTGTCGCGGTAACTTGCTATGTGGTTGAAACGCATACGGATCAACATTCATTTGCTACTGTTATACGTCATAGTTACCTGGTAATAATAAAGGATCTTGAACTTCTCCAACAAGTTTTGGCAGCAACCAATGAAACCAATGTACCCTTCGTTCCCTTTTCAACTAAGAGTCTAAATATCAAACCAGTTCAAAGGGTCCTCCTTCCCCTCCATGTCAATGAAGTTCCTCTATTGGAATATTAGGGAAATTTGCAATTCTAACTCTAGGTTGCGATCAAGAATTTTTGTGATTCACATCGTAACGTTCATAGGGTTTTTATTCAGGAGGATTTCTTTAGGAACCATTTTGAGTTACCTACTTTTAGTTTTCCTTGATTTATTTATTTTTCTGCCTTCTGTTTATTTTGATCCCTCTATTGTACATATTCTCTCTCTCTCTCTCTCTATATATATATATATACAGATATATATATCACAATGTCCACCCTGATATTCTTCTCACTCTTGGTTCACCGTGAAGGTGAGAAAAACACAAAAAGAGGAGGTTGAATTGTGTTGGCCTTTTCAAACTTTTTATAAGTGTTTAAATTGATCAGTGTTTGAAGCTACAGTTCAGAGTCTGAAGCAGAGTTATGAAATGCAGCGGTTTAAAACATAAACACTAAGAGAGAGAGAGAGATATTTATATTAGTTCCTCACAAAAAATGTGAGTAGTCTAGTCCCCTTACACTTTCAAGGGATTCTCACTATAATCACTAAAGATTACAGTTGCTCAAACACACAAACAAGAGACGTCAAATGTTCAATCACACAAGAAAGAGATTTCCAATGCTCAAACACACAAGCAAGAGACTTGTACAATCTAACTTAATCAAATAAAAGATTGCGTGATATTTACACTTGATATACAATCAAAGGTGTAAATAATACAAAACAAAATGAACTCTTAAGACTTAAGAATTTGTAAGATATAAAGTTTGTAAGAAATTTTAAATGTAAATGCCCTTTGATTTTGACATAGTAAAGTCACTTTCAAAATATGTCGAGTCTCGTTAATTTCTTCAAATCTTTAGCTTTATATATAGAGAAATCTCAGAGACGTTAGAGAGGTGTCAGTGCATTAGTTTGATTCCGTGAGAAGTTTGATCATATACGTTGGAATATTTTTTGATTTAGTTAATGTCGTTGAAAACACATTTGAAATTCTTTGCTTCAAATATTGATAAAATTAGTTTCACTAATACTGTTTTTTTTTCTTTCAATTATTACACTTATCGATAGAATTCATAAATGAGAGAAAATTATAGAAAAGTGATGCACAAATATTATAGATAGTTTGATGAATTGAATTACAATAGATACAAATATAAAAGGAGGGGAGCATAACAAGCAACAAAGATAAAAATCATCGACAAGCTGGAATTTATCTACATTTCCAGCTTTAAAATTACAAATAAATAAATAAAGAACTTTGGAAAATCATCAACAGAAAAGAATATGAAATAACGAAAAATGCATTTTTTTTTCCACCGTTTTTTATTTTTGGATTGAATCCAAAATGCCAATTAGTTTAAAAAATGAACTTGTTGATAATGGTTAAAACTTCTTTCTTGAATGCATCCAAGTGGGTCTTCTATAATGTTGGCTGCAATATCTAAATCGCTTCTGCTGTCATACGTTCTTGCAAGTACACCCATTCTGGAACCATCATTTGCTCGTTGTTGCCACTTCTGTGAGGTTGAAGGATAAGTTGAGTGCTTCAATGAGAGTTTTCTCAAGAAAACATTGAGAAAGAAAGTTGTGGAATAACTCATCGATCCAAACTCGTCCATATAGACTCTGACACAATATTATTTTTTTCTATTTAGCCTATTTCTTCCTTATAAAATCAAGTGATGGGATAATCGATGTCACTCTTTATAAACTCTATTTAGGCTCTGTCATTATTCAATGTGAGACTTGAGTTTTTCTCAATGACATCAACAAAGAAAACTCTCGCAAAAGATACTTTAAACTCAAAAAAATTCAAATCTTGTAAGGTTCGAGAACAAACAAGAGAATCAAACTAGGTGATAAAGAAAAGATGGTGAGTCCGAAATCACATGACACATGAGAACCAAAACGAGTAACAATAACAAATAACATTAATTTATAGCAAAAATGTGATTTTAGTCTCTGCAAATCTGACGATATAGAGTCTTGGTCTCTGCAAAAAAAATAAAATTATTGGATTTATAAATTGTGTTTTTAAATATGTAAAATAACATTATTGACACCTGGATTCCACGTGCCAAACATTGCACAGTCAGCAACTGCCACATAATCAAACATGAGCCAAATCAACAGAAAATTGAGCTCCGATACTTTTTATAAAACAAAAGAAAAATAGCAAAATTATATCAAAAGATTTTTTTTCAAGAACCAAAACTTCAACTTGTCATATTTGCAGAGATCAAAAGCATATTTTACTTTTTATTTATTAAAGAAAGTAGAAAGTACAAACTTATTCGGCCATTCTTCCATCAATCAAAACATAGCCCTTCATGAAAGAGAGAATGAAACACATCCATCACATACTTATCAAGAACAAGCCCAATTTCAACACCACCTTTCAAATCCTTACTTTCTGTTAAACCAATAGTTAATCCTCTATCAATTGAAGTAATCTCCACTTTTGCAGGCCTTCCAAAACCAAAATCAATCTCATATACACCAAACCTTGTTGACCCTGCAACTCCTATTCCTTGAACTCCTTCACCAATTATAGCCATATATTTAGACATCAATGTCTCTATTCTATCAAGAACACCCTTATCCATCATTTTTGTTTTGCCATAAATTTTATTAGCAACAATTACCAAACCATCATCCTTTGTAAAATCATCTGACTCAGCATCAACTATATGATTACATAGACAATTTCCAAAGTAGTTTTCAGGAACTGGTGGAACTAATCTTGATCTGCAATCAACTGAAAAATAAAAACAAAATTTTTGTTTGTGATTGCTTTCAGATTGTTGTTTCGCTTTGGCTATGCAAACAGAAACATAAGCACATGTAAGAACAAAAGTTGACAATCTCTTAGGTTGTTCTTGTTCTTTTTCTTGTGCTCCTTTTACAATGTACCATTTGGACAACACCCTTTTGTTTAAATTCTCTAAATCTCCGTGTGTGAGCTCGAATGCCACTCGAACAGAATCCTTAACTTTTGGTTCAAATAAGTTTGACATAACCTTTAAGCTTCTCACATCGCTCTTATCAAAATGTAATGAGATTTTGTTCCAACCATTTATTAGCACACTCTCAAAATCATTTGGATCCTTTACTACTCCCCTTTCCAAAAAGGGATCTAAAAAAGGATCTAGATTTGGTGATTGTGTTTCTTCTTCTTGAAAAGATTTACATATCAACGACCAAGCTTTAATGAACATGGTGGAAGATTTTCCATCAAGAACAGCATGGTGTGTGCTTATTCCAATGGAAAAACCACTTTTTGGAAAAAGGGTTATCTGAATTGAAATAATAGAAGCAAAAGAATCTGTTGATTCTAAGTGAGGTACAAATGAACGAGACAAAGAAGCTTCTTGTGGTGATTTGTGCTCCAAAATTTTATCGAAGGAAACAATATCATCATCACATTGTGCTAAGAGCAAGGAAACTCCGTCTTCATTTGGATTGAACTGGATGATTGGTTTTGGAGAATTAGAAGGCCAAACGATGTTACCAGCTAAAGGTAGGAATTTTTGGAGGGTTAAAGAGAGTGAAGATTTGAGTTTTGGAACAAGGTTTTCAAAAAAGAAAGAAGGGTGTGATTGTGAACTTGGGAGGGTGTAGAAGAAGATACGTTCAACTGGGTGAAACCTTAGCCAAATCAAGTCAAAGAAATTGAGAGGGAGAGATAATTGGTTTGCAGAGTTGGGAGAAACTTTGCATTGTTCATGGATTTTGATGCGGTTGTTTGGAGAAGCCATTTGGAAAATGATGTTTCGTCTAAGAAACATTTGCTTGTGTTATATACACCCTTTGTCTTGTTTTTGACCTAGAATCACCTCTCTGTATCTTTTATTTTTCTTTCCTTTCTTTCAATTTAAATAATGATTTCCACATATATCAAGTTTTTTTTTTTATATTTTTTCGTGATTTCGTTGTCTGAGTCTGGCGTTGTGTTGTGCGGCGTTATTTGATTTCGCGTCTTGTTGCGGTGTTAACTTTGTTCCTATTGAAATACCAGTTTTAGTCAATAATTTGGACGTCAATGTTGTAGATCTGGAAACATAGATATTCAAGTGATTTGAATAAAATTTCTTAGCTCTAAATGATTAGAAGGAATAGAAAGAGTACGGTCAAAAGCTTTCATGAAAAATAAGAGAGGCGTGTGTGGTGAGAATTAGAAAAAGAGTACTATCGTAAATATTGTCATAAAAAACATTATTTTTTGTAAAAAAATGTTATTTTAATGACGGTCCACCACTATGAATGCATCCTCCCCTGCAATCATATTTATCGCACAATGAAGATTTCTCTATCGTGTTGACAACTTCAACCATATACTAGCCCCTTTTTTAATGAAAGATGTTGGTATTTAGTTTTTTTTTTTGGACAAGATGTTGGTATTTGGTTGATGGTATATTTATATGCAGTCACTATTATTTACTCTTGTGTTTTTGAAGTACACCATGCTTTGAGCGTGGGATCCTTGCTATAAAACAATTATGAGAAATGTTAGCAATATTATATTTTCAATTCTCTCTACTGGTCCTTTTTTATTAGATAAAATTAGTGTGGATTTCAGTGAGTGAAATCAATGGGATTCATTTAGTAAGTGTGAGATTCACGTTAAATTTATATGAAAAAAGATTGAGTGTTAGAGAACGTTAAAAAGAGAATTTTTCTAATTTAGTGGGTTACATAATATTTGTGATAGGTCATTTTTTTTAGAACAAGCAAAAATGGAATATATATTAACCACAAAAGGCAACTCCTCTAGCACAAGATGTGCCAAAAGAATTACCGAAGAAACAAAGTATCAGTTACACAACGACCAAACAAACCATTAAGTGATGCCCAAGCATTGAAACGGACTTGAACACCACCTATCCGTGCCAAACCTAAAGGCAGCCTTTATGGATTTCATCCAGGCTAAAGACAAATATTTTACTTTATCTAGCAATCTGGGAATAGGAGTAACCACATTATTGAAAATCCTATTATTACGCTCATTCCATAAAACCCACACGCACAAAAGCCAAATAAGCTGAATGAATGACCGCTTTGCTTTGCCACCACCTGTTAGATGCACGAATTGAAGAAAGTGGTCGGCTATAATATTAGTGTCAACGCCTATAATGCCCAACCAATGGCGCACTAGGGGCCATAACAAAGAAAATATATTACAAGATAAAAACAAGTGGTGCGATGTTTCCACTAATCCGCAATCTGAGACACACAAAGAAGCTTCTGAAGAAATAACCCATCGATGGACCAAGTTGGACTTAGTTGGCAATTTGTCATGAAGCAACCTCCAGGCAAAGATAGAAACCTTCAACGGCACCTGATTATGCCAAATCAAAGATGCTGCAGGATCCGCAAGAGGATTATCCTTTGTAGTTAGCAACTGTTAGGATCTGCGAACTGAGTACCCTTCAGAAGGGTCCGGTAACCAAACCCACTTGTCTGAAACATTAGCATGCAGAGAAACATCAAGCAATAAAGTCCTACACTCCTCTAACTCCTCTTCCTCCCACGCCCACAGTCTCCGCCTCCACTGCCACGCTTCACCTTCCTGCTCAAAACCACGAGAGAACAAATCTGCCACTGTAATGAATTTGTTCTCGAAAAGAGCAAATAACCGAGGATACCTGACACACAAAGAAGCCGACCCTAACCACTTATCAAACCAAAACAAAGTATCGGAACCATCATCCAACTTCTTCGACACACACTCCCTAAACCAGCCTCCACCAACAACACCGCCACCATCCCTAATCCTCGCCACCTCCCTCCACCAAGAAGAACAACTCTGGCCCCCAACCTCCAACCTCCCACCTACTTCGCCATAACGGGTGACTAAAATACGATACCAGAAACCACTCCTATCAAAAAGCATCCTCCAACACCACTTTCCTAACAAAGCCTGATTAAACTCCTTCAACTGTCTCACCCCCAAACCTCCAAACTCCTTATTGAGGCACACATTATGCCACCTTACCAAGATATTTTCCTATGGTCCTTGTGCTCGCGATTTTTGTAATGCCCGTTTATTTTATTTTCGGTAGAGTTTAGAGTCCTATTTAATTGATTTATGTGATTATGTGATTTGTTTATTTAATTAAATGGTTTTATTAATAGTTAGTAAGAATAAGATAGGAATTAGAATATTTTAG
>Ga0315915_1009111_pt1 | contig 11396 bp, 9 predicted proteins | sample MpolbnodulesMG_FD_207738 | JGI IMG/M metagenome (GOLD analysis project Ga0315915, IMG submission 207738) | Medicago polymorpha root nodule microbial communities from Los Angeles, California, United States - branched nodules | ecosystem: Host-associated > Plants > Roots > Nodule | place: USA... | reverse complement strand
TGTCTCTGACTTTGGGGGTGACATATTTTTGTCCCATATTTCGTATTTTCATCCCGAATCAGCTCCTAATCCTCTTTCTTTTGCTCCAAGACTGAATCTTCAGATATTTGTTCCTGAAATATAATTATTTGCAATTGAAGTAAAATAGCTCAAAAAGGAAATAATATTTAAATAAAACTAAATCAAATCTAAATATAATAAACTCAAATAACATATTAAAAAATACTAATTTATCGACTCATCATATTCGCTAGTAACCTGAGAAGCCACTAATTGAGAATCGGTAAAGATTTTTACCTTTTTGGCTCCTAGGTCTTGGGCAATCCATAGGCCGGCTAAGAAAGCTTCGTATTATGCAGTGTTGTTCGTCACCGGAAAGGTTAATCCCAAAGATAGTTCTACGACAATGCCTTCGTCGTTTTGAATGATCACTCCTGCCCCGCTTCCCTTTGAATTGGATGATCCGTCTACGAAGACAGTCCATTCTCCTTCCTTGTTCTCTTCCATTGGAAAAGTCATTTCGGCGATGAAATCCACGAATACTTGTGCCTTCAGTGCCTTTATGGATTTGTAGTGTATGTCGAATTCTGATAATTCGAGCGACCACTTCATCATCCTTCCGACGATGTTAGGGCGACCCAAAATTTATTTGATGGGTTGATCGGTTTGGACTACAATCGTATGCGCCAAGAAATATTGCCTTAACCTTCACGCTACCGTTACAAGAGCGAGGGCTACCTTTTTCAATCTTCTGGTACCTCGTCTCCGGCCCTTGCAATGCTTTGCTGGTGAAGTACGTCGGTTTCTGCCCTTATGGTGTTTCTCTGATTAGAACGGGGCTAACCGCATCAGAAGAGACTGAAAGGTAGATGTACAAAGTTTCACTTGGATCAGGCCACGAGAGAACTGGAGGTTGGGAGAGAGCGCCTTTTAGGTGTGTCAATGCTGCCTCACATTCATCAGTCCACTCAAACTTCGTCTTTTTCCTCAAGTGTTTGAAGAAAGGGGGAGCGTGCTGAGCAGATTTAGCGACGAATCGAGAAAGAGATGTTAACATCCCGTTGAGCGTTTGGATGCATTTCTTGGAGTGGGGTGTAGGGAGTTCCGCGAATGCTCGGCATTTGTCTGGATTCGCCTCAATTCCTCTTTCTGTTAGGTAAAAACCGAGGAATTTTCCCGCTTGGACTCCGAAGGATCATTTTTCGGGGTTGAGTCGCATGTTGTATTTTCGGGTTGTTCGAACACTTGTTTGAGATGGGCGGCATGATCAATCTCTTGGTGAGATTTGACAATCATGTCGTCCATGTAGACCTCGATGATGTCACCCAAAAGATCCTTGTCATATACTTTGTTCATCATCCGTTGATAAGTAGCCCCACATTTCGCAGACCAAAGGGCATTATGTTGTAGTAATAGTTCCCAGATTCGGTCATGAAGGCTGTTTTCTCTTTATCTTCGTCAGCCATGGGTATCTGGTTGTAACCAGAGTAGGCGTCCATGAAGGATAAGAGTTTGTAGCCGGAGGAATTATCCACGAGTTTATCTATGTTAGGAAGAGGATATGCGTCTTTAGGGATAACCCTATTAAGATCGGTATAATCAACACACATATGCCATTTTCTATTAGATTTCTTGACAAGTACAACGTTTGAGAGCCATGTAGTGTATTTAGCCTCAGAAATAAAATTTGCCTCTAGAAGGCCTTTTACTACTTTCTACTTCACTGGGCTACAGCGCTAACACTAGGATTGACTGTTAGCTGGTGACAGGCGACGCTAGGGTCGATTACGGGCATGTTAGCTGCACTCCAGGCAAATAGATCTGCGTTTTCCCTCAAACAGGCGACCAACTATGCTCTGATGAGTTCGGGAAGATCTTTGCCGATCTTGAACCACTTTGAAGAGTCGTCTCCAAAGGGGACCAGCTCGAACTCCCCGTCGAGAATAGGTCTAAGAAGTTTCGCGTTGAGCGGATCCCTCTTTTCCCTCTTCTGCTCCTTGAGGTCTTATTTGTTGAACCTAGGATCAAGTTCGACCAAATTTGCATCCAGAATGCTCGCAACAGCTTACCGTTTGTCTTTAGCAGGTTTGCTGGACTGGGAAACCGAGTTATGGGTTTTATTGGCCTGAAGGAAACATCTTCGAGTAGCCTCGATGTCTCCGTTCAGGGAGGCGATGATGCCATCCTTTGCATGGTATTTCAACTTCAGATGAGAGGTTGAACATGCAGCGCCCAGCTGAGCAAGTTCGGTTCTCCCTATAATGCAGTTATAGAGAGATGGGCAGTCAATCACCAGGAAAGGGATCTTTACCGTCTTCTTGGCCTCCTTTTCGCCGAAGGTGACCATAAGGCCCACGTAGCCCCAAGTTCGAGTGGAGGAGCCGTTGAAGCCGTAGAGTTCATTTCCAACGTACGGAGAAAGGTTTTTCTTCGTTAGTTGGAGGGTTTTGAATAACCCGGTGTACATGATGTCGCACGAGGCCCCTGTGTCTATTAGGACTCGGCGAACGTCATCATTAGTCATTGATGCTCGAACGAGCAAGGAATGGTTGAATTTAGAGCTCGACCTGGTAATTCATAATCATAAAATGCCAACGGTGGTCTTCCTCCTAGGTTTGTATTGGAGGGAACCAGCAAGTTGACACTCATGAGTTCTTCGAACTTTCTCTTCATGCTTCCCATGGAGATGTTCATTGTTCCTCTAGTGATAACGTTGGCGACTGGGAATTGTTCCCATGTACATTAGTAGGGGACAACTTCCACATTATATGGAAAATATCCCAAATGTTCCATGAACATGGCAACTACCTTGTCCACTTCATTGCTATCGGCTATGAGCTCGATAGTCTTTTTCTCTGACTCCATATTCTTGACAAACTGCTTGAGTCGTCCTCATTGAATGAGGAGTTCGATAGCATCCTTCAGATGGATGCAGTCGTCGGTGAAGTGCCCATGGCACTTGTGGAATCGACAATACTTGGTTTTGTCGACCCCTTTCTTCTCCTGCGAAGGACCCTTTGGCGGCTTGACACCAGCTTCCTTCAGATCGGCTACAACGATCACGACGAAGATCTTTTCCTTGGACATGGCCAAGGGTGTGTACTCGGTGAAGCGACCGGTGGGTCCTTGGCTTTCACGAGTTGCCTTGCCTTGCCTTCTTTTTCTCATGGAAAGGCTTCTTGGAGGATTCAGCAACAGGCTCCTCCTTCCTGGATTCGTTGAGGCTGTCCGCGTACAGCTCCTCTTCATATCTTATGTAGATCTTGGCGATCGCTAGGAACTCATTGAGAGTCCTTGGGCGATCTAGGCGGATAGTCTTTTTCACGTCAGTGCCTACGCGCAGACGTTTGGCATTGAGGTACCGCTTCATTGTGTCGTCGGCACCCCGTACTTGCACAACTTCTTTGTTGAACCTTTCAATATAGTCTCGAAGAGGTTCGCTCTTTCCTTGAATAATAGCTTCAAGGGACGCCACCGTCTTTGGTTATGTCCTTGAAGCAGTGAAGTGGGTGGTGAACTCATCGCAAAGGTCGTTCCATGAGTTAATGGAGTTTCTCCGTAAGTTCTTAAACCACGTAACGGCTCCTTGTCTTAAAGTGGTGACGAAGAGCTTGTATTTCACGGCGCCCTGCACTGATCCGTAGGTGAGAACCGCCTCGATGTTCTCAATATGCTCATTTGGATATGTTGTTCCGTCGTACGAATCCATCTAAAGAGGCTTCTCTAGTCCGCGGGGGATAGGAGCTTCTCGGATGCGCCGTGTGAATGGACCGTAAGCATTACAGTCATTCCGGGCATCACGGTTGTCCTCGAAACTAGAGGGGGACCAAAAGCGTCAGTTACGTCTTGAGGGGGATCTCCTTGGAGGAGATCGTCTTGGAATAGATCATCTGAGGGATCTCCTTCTGGTTGACCTCCTGGTGTGGCTTAGAGATCTGACGCTAACTGATTGCCGAGGGGATCTGGAACGTGAGCGGCGAGGGCTCCTTCCTCTTCTGCTACGTGCTGGGGAAGGAGTCCGTTTGGTTTGGACCAGCTGACGTGCTTGCTCCAGATCCATCAAGCGTCAGTTCTGTTCCTCGATTAACGACGTTTGTTGTGGAACCGTGCGGATCAGGTTATTGACGAGGGCACCTGTTGGCGTGGTGTCTTTTGGCGTTTCTGTAGGTCGTGGAGGACCCTGTAGAGGCGTTTCTTCGAGAGGGATGCCTGATGAGGGATTATTTGTATGGCATCTCCTCAAGGTGTACCCAAAGGAGAAGGTGAAGATGTCATTCCGTCCCGTTGGAGGACACGAACTTCACTTCATATCTGTGAGCTAGCACCGTTGGCAGTCATGGTAGTTTATTGGAAAGCTTTGGTATTTAGAGGTTTAAATACGGGGAGAGCTTATATTTTTCCCACAGACGGCGCCACTGATCATACCTGATCAGAAGGTGACTACCGGTGCTTTGAATGCGGTGGTTTAAATGGTGGCTGAAAGCTTCAAGAGTGCTTCTTGGAACCGCGGGGGTGTGTGTACGTGCAGGAACTCCGACGCTCAAGTCAGTAGAGATCATAGAATGAGGGTTTAAAGAGAGGATAGATTCTACCTTGGGGACTGTTACGAGTCCCCTAATATAGAGGTGGGTGGCTTCAGAGCCGTTGTAATGGCACACGTGTGTCCGGAGGTTACGGAATCGAGGGAAGTGTAACCGCCAGAGAGAGATTCGCGGGAACGTGGGAAGAGACGTTGCAGTCTGTTTGAACTGGTCTCATTTGCTCCGTGCACCCCCTCGTGGGGAACGAGTGTGTTGCGAGTAAATATTGCCAAACGCGGTGTTTGGGCTTGAACAGTGTTGGGCCCAAGTAAATGGGCCTAAAGTCTGAGTGACCGATCCAGAACAGTTTTAAACATTTCTTTTTACTAGAATAAAATTAGTGGTCTTGCGTGATCTAATAGTAAAAAATAGATTGGTCTATTATGGACAACTTTAATAGATGTCCATGTTAAAATTCATACTTTGAACTTCATGATAAGTCTAAGAAAATTCTAACATCGACCGCGGTCTATTATTGACTAATACTTTAAAATGTTCAAAACTGAAGCGAAAACAAACATTGTCTCTTAGAAGTAGAGGCTAATGATCCTCCTCATTTTTTATTTAATAGCTTAATTGATATAGTAATGGTTACATTGCAAAACATAAGCAAAGTTAAATGAACGTTTGGTTACATGTTCAATTTTATTTTTGAGTTTGCTCAAAATCGCTGTAGTTTTGCAGGTCCATGCAGAAGCTTAGTTTTGTAGCTTCTAACAAATGACAGCAGAATCATATCTAGATGTGATTTTATATCCTTAAAAGCTAAACCAAACACATGCTAAATGGTTTTGATGATTGAAACAGATTGATTAAATTGTGGACAATGTTAAGTTAATTTCATGCATTGTAAATTACACTTATTTATGCAACTTGTGTGGTATTTGCACTCATATATGGTAATACATTGTTATTATTTAGCGTCGTGGCATCAAAATATCTGGTTGTAAAACTCAACAACTTGATGAAACACAAGTTCATATCACACAGAGAGTGTATATCAAAGTTCTATAACGAAAGTTCTAATCAAATGAGTTATATACAAGGGCTAACAAGTAAATCAATCCTGTTCAAATAAATTAATAAATTAAAAAAAATTATCATAAAAAAAACAAGAATATAAAATAAGTTAAACCAATAGAAGAACTTCAATGAGAATAAAAAATTGGGTTAAAAAATAAAAATATTTAGGGGGGGCTTAAATAAAAGTGTAGACTGGAATATGTCATTTTCTGTGTCTCCTTCACAAGTATCATTGAACCTTGTATCTTTTTCTCCATCAAATTTCTAAAGTTCAATCTTATCTTCAGAGTTAGGTCCATGGAGCAGTATAATTAGATAATTAGATATTGATAGAGCTATCTACATATACAGAAAGAAAACTCATTAAAACAATTTATTAATGCAAGACAAAAGATACAAGATCCACAAGACATGTACCATGGAATAATATCTAGTACTCCAATAATACCTTGCTTTGTCCCTTGATCATAGCTCAATTTTTCTTCTTGGATTTGTCCGGGTGATTGTGTTTTTGAGCATTATACATTTCAGCAATCTGAGAACAAGTGAATAAAGCATGTCCAAATAATTCAATTTTCAAATTCGCACGTCTCTCTTTTTCGATGCATGTTTGGTATCACAGTGACTTTGCCGAGATTATAATGAAATCAAGTCATTTTGTAAAAGTTACACTCAATAGCTTATGCAAAATGACAGGAAAATTGCTGTTGACACATATGATAGGGTTAAAAAAACACATGTAAAAGACGAAAATGCCCCTACGACAGTTAACTACCGAAGTAAGGAACCGGCTGCAGTTAACTATCGAAGTTCCTTCGGCAGTTAACTGCCGACGAAAAAAGGAAAAAAATAAAATAAAATAAAACCTCGGCACTCACCAATTTTTTTTTCCTTTTTGTAAAACAAAGAGTACTTCCTACAAACTTGAAATGATACTTCCTACAAAAATAATACTTACTTTTCTGCTATAATCATTAATTAAGCAGAATTCCATTAGGGGGCATCATCAAATCATTGTTTCTAATACCTTATTCGAATGTACTTTTCCCACTGCAGCTTGGTAATCAGGGCTAATGGTCAGGTCTGAAACTTTCACTTCCCACACCTAATGAAATAAGACATCACATAGCTATTGTAAAAAAGTAATAATATATGCATGATACAGAAATAAGGATGGGAATAGGTGATGCCGCTGGCATGAGCCTACGGCGTATAGTACATGAGGCAGACAGACTCACACCATGCTAGACTTATTTCGTGCTTAGGTCAGGCCAATACTTTTTCGTGCATGATTAAGTGTGATCAGACCAAGATACTATGGCCTATAGCATGAAAATGCTTTCAGAATTTATGTTGAAGTAATAGGAAATTTAAAACAAGGGCATAGTAACTCCCGACGAAAAAGAGTCCGGGTATAAGGTAAAGCAAAATGAATGAAATTGCCATGAAAAGATGAGATAATTCTACCTCACTGGCTTCAAACCAGACATCAGGTTTATCTTTTTCTGCATGTTTATAGTATGCCTGAAATGAAAGGAGCAATTCCAATAACTTGATTAAATATTGAACATCATTCAAAAGGTTTAGAAAGGAAATTGCCAAGAGGAAGAGACCTTTGGTTTCGGAATGAGATTAGAGCGGAGCCTAGCAGAACTTTCTTCAAGATCTTCATCTTTGAATCCAGTTCCTACCCATCATAACAGATTATTACTATATTAGAGAGGATTAACTTTATATGCAAGAAAAAACGGAGTAGCGAATTGACAAAGCAAGAACACTCACTGTAGACTCCTACAAGACATCGTGTCACAAATTCATTTAAACCCACTTTGAGGCAGAGGTTTATAACAGTAATTTACAAAAAATCGCCCAGTGGCACAGCCTTATTCAGATGCAAATGAGAAATTGAAAGGTAAATGCCTTAAACGAACAACAAATAGACATCACGCATTCGAGAGTATGAACCGTGAGACCACCTGCTCGTTTTCCTTGACCATGGAAAGCGCCAATCGGTACCAAATCTAGTGTGTCCCCTATACTGCAAACTAGGACCAATTAATAAAAAGAAATCTATTGATAAAATTGTAAAATAAATACAAATATGGCATCCTCACGTTTTCATATAATCTTTTTTCAGTTTCAGTCAGTTCCGTTGGGAAGGTTGATATGTAGAATCTTTGTCTAATGTTTTAAGAATTAGTCCCTCACAGCTGCAAATCAAGAAACAAGCCAAATGATAAATAATTTAGTTAAAACTAACGAAAGAGGAACCAGACTTGAAAGACCTGTGAAAGTTATATATACAAAAGTAGACTAATATCTTCTAGTGCCTGCTAAAGAGCATGCCGAATTATGCTTATATGACGCATATACTTTTAACTGAAATTTTGAAGTTTCTATCTTAAATTTAAATTAAACTGGAAGAATTTAGACCTTGCATCAACAGATTTGTCAAGAAACTTTTGTATTTCCTTAGCATCATTTGATTTTAATGACGTTGAAAACTGAAGAAATCCTGATTCCTCCTCAAATGAGGCATAGAGATGCTGCAGAGAGAGAAAAACAATGTCTTCATCAAGATACAGTTCTTCCTTACATAAACAGTATATGATATTCAGGTTTTCTTACATTATAAACGGTTAATTAAAACCATAATATGAAACTATTGGTAGGGCAAAGATAATAAGAGTTACCTCTCTACGGATTTTCAGGTTCTTTTGTAAAAGTGCTTGGTCGTTAAGATGCAACAAATCAAAAGGAAATACGCAGACATCAACCTTTATGTTACTCACAGCTACATCTTTTCTTGCCCGAGTACTAAGCACCTATCAAGATCTTAGGTTATAACTTATGTAATCTCAATTCTACAAGAAGAATAACAGTAATTGGAAAACAGAATCGCCGAGATAGGTAAAACAACACTTTGCATTAAAGTATAAAAGAATTTTATATTGATTGACTACCAATATAGAAGTTCAGAGAAGAACTAAATAATGTATTGAAACATGTAAAAGTAAAAAATCAGCATAAGGATTACCTGCATAGGAAGGATTCTCTGTTTTTTACGATCATATGCAACAATTTCACAATCTAGAACAAACGACGATACATTTTTTTTCTTTAACCTGGTAATTTACAACAAATATCAGAAACAACGAAGTTGAAAATATTGTACTGGGAAGCAACTGAAGTCCTTACCTCAATATAATCATATTCTACGATACAACATACAAACGACTTAAAAATATCAAAATATTTTAGATACTCATATATTTAAAAAACATCCTAAAAATATCTCAACACGTCATTATTGTATGATAATATGTTAGACAAGAGTATCTTAAACTATCTCTAAGGATTGATTTGCATCATTAGTTATATTTCATTTCATGAGGTGTTACAACAGTTAATTAAGATTGTACTCCAGTATGAATATAGATGATTAGTGCTTCGGCAGTTGTAATTAAAACTAGCATATCATTCATATCATATAAAAATAGTTTTTGTTATTTTGAACATTCCTTTTCATGCCTTTACACCTGAAGGGTATAAAATCAATAATTCCGTGTAATGCAGCCATTCTCCCTGTAATGTATCTGTCTCAATAAAGCAAATTTTAATGCATAGAATAAGCATAAGGAATATATGTCTGAAGGGAAACTTGACTAAGAAGCATCACCTGAGCACGTTCTCCATCGTATTTGTATTCACAAATCAACTCTGCATTCCGTAACTTACTCAGAGCTTCAGATACACCTGTGATTTTTTCTGACAGCATAGGCTCAACCGGAATACCAGGAGTAAAGTTACAAGTCTTTGGAAGTAGCCATACACCATCAGTAAGCATTGCAGATATTATTTTGTCATAATCAGGGAGAACAGAATAGGCCTGTTTGACAATCTTCGTAGCCTGATGCAAAAAGAAACCGGAAGTGAAAAAAAGAATCTCTTCGAGTAAAAGTTTGTACCATCACTATAATCCGCCCTAACAATGATAACGCACTGACACAATTTTCAGTAGAAGATCCCCATCTGAAACTTTTAGAGATGATGCACCTCAAAGGTTTAAAGCCGAAACAAATATTTCAATTTTCCCAATCTCACTAGATGGCTTACCTCTTCTAAAGGAGACTGAATTCCAGGAGGTGGTTTAGAATGTTCTTCAGTGTACACTGCAGCTTGGCCCAATGCAGACAAGAGAGTCTGCTCGGCATATCCAATTCGCAACTCTTTCTAGAAAACAAATGCAAGAAGTACTTAACATTCACCAAGATTACTCAAATAAAAGTAGAAATTCATAAACGGAACTGACAAACACTAACCAGTAGTAAACGGACTAGATATAAAGGTTCACAGTCAGTCGAAGCATGAAGAAGCGACTTTATATGATTATTTTTCTTCTTTTGACTGTCCTTTCCAGATTCCTAAACACATTTATCCAATTCAAATTTGTATCAAACTCTAGCTCTCAACAAAATATTGTTAAAAAACTGAATTACATTAGTCTTTCCTTCTCTTTCATGATGCTGACCAAGTCTGTCAACATTGGCGATGCATGCCAAATAGAGACGAACAAATTTAAAGATGAATAACTTACCTTGGCAATAAGGTGAAAGGTATTGAAAACCTTGGTAATAGTCAATGCATCAGACTTCTGTAGCGTCTGAGAAAAACGGCTAGCTTGAGCAACTAACCCCAAGTCACCTAAATTCTGCCACACAAGTACAAAACAAGAAACCAAAATAGAAAATATTACTATATTGTTGGAAGAGAATGCAATGCTATAAAATAACTTATTCACATTAGTCCTGTTCAAGAAAGTTACATATAGTGTCACATACTTACATCAGTCCTAGAAAAAGGAAAGCATTCTAATTTCATTCTAATCTCTCAGAATCATGCTTCAGTCGGTCATTGTAGTCCTTAGCTGACTTCCTATTTTCAATTACTTATTCGGACCTCTGACAGCATCAACAAACATCCTATTTTCAGTCAGTGTATGTTTGGATGACTTAAATGAGATTCTAGAATTTAGGAGGGATCCAAATTGATTCTAGAGATTCTAGAATTGATTTTAGCATGTTTGGATGATTTAAACGAGAATTGATTTTATTCGTAGAATTGATTCTAATTGAGTGTATTTTTGGTTCTACAGTGAGAAAATTTAATTGAGCGAATTGATTCTAGCTAAAATTGAGTTGTAGGTAAAGTGGTTTATGTTTCGATACTTTCATGTTAAAATCATAAGCTACTATTTCAATCTTCAAGTAGAATGTTTTACTATTTCTGTTGACCGCGTATTAGCTTCTGTTTTATAGATACATGGCAAGGCAATTGTCTTGGTCAAATGTGCCTTTAGTCATGAGCCATTGTGGCTATTGTAATATCTTTTTAAGGGACCTTAGTACAGCTTGTGCAAGGTGCTTCTAATTTTAATAAAATATGCTGTTTCTGATCGACATCCACACAAGAAGTGACGGAAGCGACGGAAAAAGCGATGCAAAATTACACACCAAAGTTGGCCAAAAACAAGACAGTCCAGCCACAGCACAGCATAACAGCAGCCGTATCACAACAAAAGCCAGAAATGCATAAAGAGCTGCCAAACCAGAAAGAAAAAAACCTCTGACTGGCTCCTATCTCCTTAAACAATCTCCCGGATCCCAGCACCATTCATAAAACAAGCAAGTGCAGATTTAAGACAATGTAAGAACCATTTCCATGCGAGTACCTGAATTTCTTCCACCACTTCGTCCACCCGCTTTGTGACCTCATTAAATATCTTATCGTTTC
>Ga0315915_1009107_pt1 | contig 11398 bp, 14 predicted proteins | sample MpolbnodulesMG_FD_207738 | JGI IMG/M metagenome (GOLD analysis project Ga0315915, IMG submission 207738) | Medicago polymorpha root nodule microbial communities from Los Angeles, California, United States - branched nodules | ecosystem: Host-associated > Plants > Roots > Nodule | place: USA... | reverse complement strand
TGGACGTCTTGAAGAAACCCTAGCTCTCTGACACTTCTGATTCCTTGGCTAGCACCGAGTTTTGGAGGAGCACCGTTCGTGTGGACTTGCTAGAGGCTTTGCTGCTTGCTGCTTGCTTTGCTGTGATTGAGATTCCAGTTTCCAGCTTTCAGATTCCACACTTCGAGGTAGCAATCGAATCACTAATTCATGTGTTAATTCGTAATGATCCAAGGAAAGAAAATCGAAAATTTTATCTGCTGCTTTATTCTGAAATCTCATTCGATTTTCCTTCATCTACAAGCAGAAATAGGTCTAGAGATATGAGATTTATATTTACTCATTTGTTTGTCATCTTTAAAATCGATGCCATGGTTCTTGATTGTTGCTTTCTTTTTGCTTGCACCACTTCTGGAGCCTTCAATTTCCTTTCCTTTCCTCTTGGATGCCATTGACCTAGTTGACTTGGTGTGGATTTTGGGGAGGGTTAGGGTTTGGTAAGGTTTTGGTTAGGAAAGGTTGGTTTAGTGATGGGGTTGGGTTGTAAGTAAGAAATTTGAGTTTAGTGATGAAGTTTGGTGAATAATTTGTGGTTTTTGGGTTAGGGTTAAAGGGATTACGAATTTGGTGAATTTTTTATTTGGATGGATGAATGTTGGTTTTGATGGTTGGTTTATGTTTGGGGATGATTTGGTTAAGAATTTGTTTGATTTGGTGGAGTTATGGAGGTTTGAAGGTTTATGGTTATGGAGGTTTTAGAGAGAAGTTTAAAAGAAGAAAGAAGTTGTGGTGTTTGAATGAGGGAAGAAGAAGGAAAAAAAAATTAGATTATAGGGGGGAAAGAGTTCGCACAACCGTGCCTCTACAGGCACGGGCCGTGCCTGTCTGTTTGGAAAAAGGTGGATTTTTGGGGGTTTGGCTTGGCACGGCCGTGCCACCACAGTCACGGGCCGTGCCAGTCTTTCTAGTCTAGGCATCAATTTTTTTCTTTTGTCGCATCGTATTCGGACAAAAACCTACAAAATAAATGAAAATAACACAAAACAAACAAAATAAAAGCAATTAAACTCGTGGGTTGCCTCCCACGAAGCGCTCGTTTAGTGTCATTAGCTTGACGATTGAGAGGTTTATGTACCCTATACCCAACCTTTCACTAAGGGACAGTGGCATCAAACTGACACTTGGTCCTAAGTCACACATGACTTTTTCTATAGTCTCGGATCCTATGACACATGGCATGGAAAAACTTCCTGGATCCTTAAGTTTAGGTGGCAATTTGTCTTGAATGATTTCAATAAATTTCCTAAATTGCTCATCTAACTTGGACTTATCAAACCCTTGTGGGAAAAGAATTTTTGGCTTCCAAGGTGGTGATGCGTTAGGCTTTTCACTCTCTACTACAACTTTCTCACTTTGTGGCTTTTCACTCTCTACCTCACCCTCATTTGTCTTGGTTTTCACAACGGGGTCCTCTAAATGCCTACCATTTCTAAATGTAATATCATTCATTTGGCCTTTTGGGTTAGCTTCAGGTTGGCTCGGAAGGATTCCGGAGGTTTGTGAGGAAGAGGCTACTTGTTGGGCTATTTGAGAGATTTGAGTCTCTAGCATTTTGTTGTGAGTACAAAGAGAATCCACTTTTGAGGAAAGCCTATCGAGAGAGTCATTCAAAATACCAGCTTGAATTTTAAATTCTTGGTTTTGCCTAGTGTTATCTAATACAATATTTTCTAGAAAAAGTTCTAAGTCGGATTTTTGACGGACTCTTTGGTTGTTTGCAAACCAGGTGGAGAGTCATTCAAAATTCCAGTTTGGATTTTAAATTCTTGGTTGTGCTTAGTTTGATCTAATACAAGATTTTCTAGCAAAAGTTTCAAGTCGAATTTTGAGGGACTTCTTTTTGAGGGGTTTGAAATTTTTTTTGATTGTTCATAAACCCTTGATTATATTGAGCATAGTTTACTTGCTCATGACTTCTAACAACACTACTTAGTTGACAATCAATACTAGTATGACCAAATATTCCATATACTTTACAAGGTGGTAAAACAGGGGAAAAAGTCCATTGATAATGGTTTTGAGCCAAAAAATAGAGAAAAAGAGAAAAAAAGAAAAAAAAGAAAGAAGAAATTTTTATTTGTATTTTTTTTCTTTAGTCTAACTGATATTAAAAAGTTAATCAAATTGCAAAACTCCCCCGCAGCGGCGCCAAAAACTTGATGAACAACATAAAAGACAAGAAGAGTCTACTCACTCACGATCATTGTAGACATAGAAGAGAAGAAGAAGAAGAAGAATAACATAAAATAACAATAAAATAAAGGTGAACTTTTATTCAAAGAAACAATTGTCACTTATTATTTCCAAGAACAAAAGATGGTTTTACAAACTAGATGGTTGCTCTATTTATAGTCTAACATTGACTTGAGCCCCAAGAATTAAATCACTAAAGTGTTGCACAAGAAACATCGGACTCTAGGTCAGAAGTACTAAAATAAGCAGCTTGTCGAAGAAGCAAAAGCAGTAAAAGGACAAAAAGGGGCGCGCCTATGCTATATTTTGGTACAAGATCTTCAAATTCTTTGCACAAGATATTTTTGTATAAGATCTTCATATTTTTGGCACGAATCAGCTCCAATTCTCCTTTCTTTTGCTCCAAGACTCAATCTTTTGAATGTTTATTCTTGAAATAAAATAACTTGCAATTGGAGTAAAATAGCTCTAAAAGGAAATAAAAATATATTGAATCTAAATAAAATAAACTTAAATATTATATAAAAAAAACACTAATAATTGACTCATTATTGACTCATCAGGTGGACAAGAATATGTTTAGGTTGATCAAGAAATGTACAGGGGCCAAGGAAGCATGGGAAATTCTTTAAACTGCACATGAAGGCACATTAAAAGTTAAAATGTCAAGACTACAACTTCTGACCACTCAATTTGAAAATCTAAAAATGGAGGAAGATGAGAACATTCAAGAGTTTCACATGAATATCCTTGACATAGCTAATGCTTTTGACTCACTTGGGGAGAAGATGCCTAAAGAAAAACTGGCTAGAAAGATTTTGAGATCTTTACCCAAGAGATTTGACATGAAAGTCACTACAATAGAAGAAGCTCAGGACATTTCCAGTATGAAAGTACAAGAGCTTATTGGATCCCTACAGAATTTTGAAATTATGATCAACAATAGGGTAGAGAAGAACGAGAAGAATATTGCTTTTGTTTCTAATACAAATACTGAAGAAACTCAAGGAAACCTTGAAAATGATGAGAACTTGGATGAGTCTATTGTGCTCCTTGGAAGACTATTCAACAAGATTCTGAAACAGACTAACTGGAGACCCAGATCGGATGGTAAGAACATCAAATACAACATCAGTGAGAAACAAAATAATGAGAAGAGTTTCAGTACTAATGACAAGGGAAACCAGTCCAAGGTCGTTCAATGTTATGAATGTGAAGGATATGATCATATTAGAACAGAATGTGCCACATTTCTCAAGAAACAAAAGAAAAGTTTGACTGTTGCATGGTCTGATGAAGATATTTTAGAAAGAATTAGTGAAAGTGAGTCTACTAAAAGGGTGACTGTCCTAACTGGTAGATTTCTTTCTGACACTGAGTCATGTGATGAAGAGTTGGTCTATGATGAGTTAGCCACTTCATATAAGAATCTATATGTCAGAAGTGCAGAGATATGCAAAATGCTAGGAGAACAAAAGAAGATCAACAATCAACTACTGACTGAAAGGAGTAATCATCTGGCAAAGATCTCAGAACTTAATGATGAGGTAACTCTTCTAAACTTACAACTTGAACAGGTTAAGAAATAAGTAGGTATTGTGACAACTGATTCTGGGATTCTGGATGAAATATCAGGCAAATGGTATAGGATTTCATTATGAATCTCTAAACCAGAAACAATGTAACAGAAAGTTTGCTTATGCCTCAGAAGATCATGGGATGATTAAAAAGGAAAAACAGGACAAAGATATCAAAATTGTTGACCCTTCAGGAACAGATGTTGCCTCTACTAACAAGACAATGTTGAAGCATCCTCAAGATCATTAGAGTGCTAAGAACAAAAAGACAACTCGTCCTTGGATCTGTCACCATTGCAAAAGAAAAGGACACATAAGACCCTTCTGTTATAAATTGTATGGCTATCCTAAACAATCTGAGCACAAATTTTCTCAATCAGAAATGAGGAATGTCAAGAAAGAATGGATGCCCAAAAGCAACAATGTTGGGCTAATAGTTCACACCTCTCAAAAACCATCATCTAATGAAGTCTGGTACTTTCACAGTGGTTGTTCCAGGCATATGACTAGGGTAAATAGTTTCTTTGAAAACATAAGATTTTGTGATAGTGGCTATGTTACTTTTGGTGATGGGGGTAAAAGTAAAGTACTGGGTATTGGAAGAATAATTAGTGATAAGTTACCAAAACTTGAGAATGTTTTCTTGGTTGAAGGTCTTTTCTCAAACTTGATCAGTATAAGTCAGCTGTGCGACCAAGGAATGGAAGTTGACTTCAACAAATCTGGATGTCAGGTAACTAATGAAGAAGGAAATGTGTTAATGAGATGAATTAGAACTAAGAATGATTGCTACAAATGGGTTCCGCACCTAGAAGAACAGAATGGAAGACAAACTGAGATGTTGCGTACTATGTTGAAACATCAGAAGATTATTGCCTTTCCCAACTTTGGGAGTAGAGACGAGAGGGGAAGTGGTACTGAAAGAAGCTTTATTTTGAAAAATAATCAGATTAATGTTCAACTACATTCTATCAAAGACTTAGCTGAAAAGAATATTGTTTCCACAGAAGATATTTTACTTAACAAATATACGGAATTTTTAGATTTGACAAAATTTGAGAAGTTGAGGGACAAGTTGGACATTTCACTAAAGAATAGGTTATAACAGTTAATTTGGGACAGGCGTGCATAGACTTTATGTGTTTCTCCTCTCTCATTGGTGCCCGCTAATTCAGGTAAGTTTTTTCAAATAATATCTCTTCACCCAACTAACCGCAATCATATCACTCTAACCCCTAATCTCACTCTCACTTTTTCAAAACTTCCCAAAACCGCTCACATTCCTATTTCTGCAACCGATCATCATCACCCCCTTATTCATCTTTCCGAACATTACCATCAACATCTCGCCATCATGAAGTTCAAAACCGACATCCCTGTTTCTGACAAGAACACCTCTGATCAACATCTTACTGATTCCTCTGCTCCTAAGATTGTTGAACCTCTTACGATTGTTCCTCCCACAAAACCTAAAAAGAAAACCACTTCTAAATCCACTTCAAGGAAGAAGAAGAATGTCAAGAGGGGTGAATCAAAGGTTGCTCTGTCTATGTCTGATATGTATGAGAAGGAAAACCCTTTTAAAGCTAGTGAGGAAGGCACCACCGCTCAAGTTTCCAAGAACGTTGAGGAGGAAGATGCTTCCAAGATAGCTTCTGATGTTGCAATACCTGTTTGTGAAAAAGGTAATCCTAATTTAACCCTAATTTCTGATGAACCCGTGTCTGGTAGAAAACTAGGGTTAGAAGACTTGAATGATGCAATAGAAAGTACTGAAAACATGGATGTGGATAATCCTGACAATGAGACCAGAGTTGATGACTCTGTTGATAGTGATCCGAAAGAAACTGATGCTCAAGACAATGTTGGACCGGATGTTGGCACATCCTTGGGCCAACCTGATAGTCCTAATGGTGACGCTGATGTTGTGACTGATGTATCTGGTCTATATATCGGTTAGATACATTAGTTATTCAATGAACCTAAAAAATTGTTTTTTGCTTATAAACGTGACAAGAGGAAGTATAAGTTTTACCTTTGCAATAATTTTTTATTTATTTTCAATCACATTTGGATCAGCAACATATTGTTTTTGGGTATTAAACTTTTTTGGAGGTCACAACTTTTATTTGATTGAAAATAAAGGTTTCAATAGACACTAATGCCAATCTACAATTACAAGTTTCCCTCCGTGTCATAATAACTAAGCTATTTGCAAAAAATATTGTCCCATTTCACTTTTCAATACAACATTAATTACTTTTTTCCAATTATAACTCTAATTAATACTACTTTCACCACTCCTAATTCAATATATTCTACTTTTATACATTCTTTTTAATCTGTGTAAAATGGTCAAGTAGTTCAAGTAAACTGGGACGGAGGGAGTACTAGGTTTCAATCAATAATTTAGTTTCCTTTTTCTTAATCAATAAACAATACCATAACAAATGTGTGTATATCACTTTACTTTACATTACCTCCTATACAAGACAAGATACCCAAAACTATGGAAAACCAAAATGTAAATACCACTTAAATTTATTTCACTATTTACTTTTTCTTCATCTTAAAATTGGAAAGGCCAAATCAGAACCTAAACAATGATCGCCGAAGAACATTGCTTACAAGTCACATTACACAGTAATCATAATATGAGACATTTCATCTTCTAAATTACAATAGTATCATGTCTTAGCTTCTCCATACATTTATTGGTAAGAATTGAAAAAAAATAATGTCACTTTAACAACATCAATAGAACAATTGTAGTAGTAATACTCGGCATATTTGAAGCATGAGATAGAGACTAAGACTTTCTTCGGTAAAAGAGATGATAATTGGACCCCAAACCTAATAGACACCCATAAAAAGTACCTACAATGGGCTAGTACATATCCGCATTGTTGGATGAATTCTGCTCTTTATTCAAACGATTTTGCTCATTCCAAAGTAAATGTTCAAAATACCCCTACGCATGTTAACTCACGCAACGTGAGTTAACACACACTAGTGTTAAATTTGCGTGAGTTAACTCACGATGTGCGACTTAAGTCTCGCAAAAAAAAAAAAACACTAAAACCCAGCGTGAGTTAACTCACACTGGTTTTGTTTCATCCATATTGTGTTTTTTTTTGTAATTGGGTTGAAGGTTTTGACGTGCCACTGTGTCAACTCTCTGATTTGCAAGTTGCAACATCAACTTCCTTCACTCGAGTCCATCAGGTGTGCACAATATGACAATTAACAAATTGGCAATGATTATTAATAGTAGTATAATATTTATTTGTAATTGTAATTTGTCGTGTATCTTCTTCAACTTTTGTTTATTTGTTTTTTATAATTTGTTTGTTAGTATAGTAGTGGTATTTTATTTTATGTCCCTTTCTAGGCCATCTTTTGTGTCTTATTGTGTGGAAGTTTGTGCATCCGTGGAAAATATGGAACATGGATGAAACAAAACCAGCGTGAGTTAACTCATGCTGGGTTTTACTGTGTTTATTTTTTGCGTGACTTAAGTCACGCAGGGTGAGTTAACTCGCACAAATTTAACACTAGCGTGAGTTAACATGCATAGGGGTATTTTGGACATTTACTTTGGGAATGAGCAAAATCGTTTGGGTAAAGAGCAGAATTCTTGTTGGATATGGGTTTGGGCTCGAATAATTACCCGCAAACTTGAGTGGGTATGGAAGTGGGTTTGGACACTCTAGTGCCCAACTGACCCCATACCCGCACATTAAATAGACTACAACTATAATTTTATTTAATGCTAAAATTAGTTAATTTTTTGTTTTTGAACAAGACAAAATGAAATATATATATATATATATATATATATATATATATATATATCAACAAAGAGGTTTTGCTCCCTAGTACAAGAAGTGCCTGAAGAAGCAAAACAAAGTTACATCACAGTGTCTAAGAACCAAACTAATAAGTGATAAAAAACATTAGGCAATCCCCAAACACACAAGGGGATGCTGCCACCACATATGAAAACCAAAAGGAAAACAAACATTTTTAGCTTTCAACCACCGAAGAGAAGTAATCTTAACCTTTTCCAGGAGATGCATGGTCGTGTTGGCTTTATTAACAAAGAGCCTCTGATTCCTTTCATTCCAAGGAACCCAAATACACCAAAGCCAAATCAAATGTAAGAAAGACAGGTGCGGAGCATAACCACCTGAAGATAAAACAAATTGATTAAAATGATCCGTGACATGTTGAGGATCCATTGAATACACACCCAACCAAGACTTAACAAGCTGCCAGAGGTTGCCAAAAATAGGACAATGGATTATTATATGTTCTAAAGTTTCATTATGGCCACATCCTGATACACACAATAAGTTGTCATTATTGATAACGCCTTGTCGCACCAAGTTATCCTTTGTCGGCCATCTATTGTGGAAGAGACGCCACACACAAATAGAGACCTTCAACGGAACATTTTTATGCCAAGGAGCCTCCGAGATAACGGCATGATTAAGTATCTCCTGCCTCATGAGCATTTGATACGCACCACGGACTGTGAAGCCATCACCTGTATTTGGTCGCCAAAGCCAAGCATCGGGAACAGATTCCTGCAAGGTAACGTTAGAAAGCAAATTCCTAATCTCCACCACTAAATCCTCCTCCCATGCTAACAATCGATGCCTCCACCTCCAAGCCTCCCCATCTTCACCCCAATCTAAGGCGTGCATTTCGCCAACCGTCAGGTTTTGATGAATCGATAAATCATATAACCGCCTAAACTTCTCCATAAAAGTTACCATCCCCACCCAAAAATCCGACCAAAAGAAAGTATTAAAGCCATTACCAATGTGTTTTGTAATACTCTCTGCAAACCAGCTCCCACCCTCATCACCTATCCCGTCACGAATTTTAACAATCTCCCTCCACCACGCTGACCCCAGCCTCGTTCCCTCTCTAATCTGCCCCCTCTCCTCACCAAACCGAGAATACAACACCTTAAACCACAAACCGCCCCTATCAACTAAAAACCTCAAACACCATTTTGCCAGAAGAGCAATATTAAACTATTTCAGCCTCCTAACCCCGAAACCACCAACCTTCTTACTCATGCAAATGGATTTCCAATCTACCCATGCAATTTTCCTATGATCCTCACCCCCACCCCATAAAAAATTAATTAAAATAAATTCAATGGAAAAGATTATACCTGCGGGAGCTCTGAAAAAAGAAAGGGCGTAGACAGGCAGTGAAGACATGACATATTTAAGGAGAATCAAGCGACCCCATAAGACAAGTTTTTGCTCTTCCACTCAGACAGTCTAGATTTAATTCGAGCAATAACCAGATCCAAAAAATTTAAACGTCTAGGACCACCACCAATGGAAAGACCAAGGTACATAAAAGGAACACGACCAATTTTGCAGGACAAGATATAGGCGGCTTCTATCAACCATAAGTCTTCAATATTAATACCAACCAACATACTCTTGTGATAGTTTACCTTCAAACCTGACATGTTCTCGAAAAGAACCAGAACAGCCCGCAAAGCTCGAACATTCGCCCAACTCTTCGCACCTATCAGAAGAGTATCATCCGCGAATTGCAAGTGGGAAATCACCGTGGGAGTAGGCGCCCTAACCGAGTGGCCCGTAAAGAGATTCAAATTTACTGCCGCTGTCATCAAAACATTCAGGCCTTCTGCAGCTAGGAGAAAGAGAAAGGGGAAAGCGGATCACCTTGATGCTACCCCCTTTTCATTTGAAACTCCTCCGTGGGACTCCCATTAACCAAGACTGAAACAGTTGCAGTACTGATACATTCCTTCATCCACTTTCGCCACAACGTTGGGAAAGCCATCCTAACCATAACATCATCCAAGTAACCCCAACCCACTGAGTCATATGCTTTTTCGAAATCAACTTTAAACAATAACATCTCTTTTTTCAACTTACGGGCTTCATCGACAGCCTCATTTGCAATAAGAATACCGTCAAGGATTTGCCAATCCTTAACAAAAGCTGTCTGAGTTTCCGAAATGACTGTTCCCGTTACTTGTCTCAATCGGTTAGCTAACATCTTCGTCAAAATTTTATACAAGCAACCTACTAAATCAATGGGGCGAAAATCATTCAGGCGCTGGGGGTTGTCAATCTTGGGAATAAGAACAATGAAAGTACTATTTATTCCTTTCGAAAGACGACCGTTGCGACTAAAATTAGTTAATTAATCTTAAGTCTTTGATATTTATTGTAATATGTACTTTTTTTTATATATTTTAGATGCTTTTTATTTGGATAAATAATATGTTTTCTAATATTTTATATGTTTATTTAAGAGATTTCGTATCATATTTTAATTATGTCGTAATATTTCTTTTATTATTTATTGTCTTTTTGTTGTTAAAGTACAAGTAATGGGCGCGAGTACGGGCGCTTAGATGCCCATAGGCATGGGGATGGACACCAAACTCGTTGATGATGAGAATCTAATATTGTCACATTCTACAAGTGCTAATTTAATAATGGAATAAAATGAACCAAGTTAAATTTGGTTCCAAACGTTATTTTCGTAGGCGATTATATGACTGTTTTTGTCATATATAGAGTTCTGAATGTCCGATTGAAGTGATCTTTAATGCATTGGAAAACTTAGAATATTTCCTAAATTTCTTATGTTAGACTCAATATCAAATTCGTCATGTTTATTCACGAAAGAAAAAAGGAGATATAATTTTAATTTTTGTATATTTCAAAAGAAAAAAGTAAGTAAAATGAGTAATATTGACCTAAGAGACCCATTTAAACACCCAAATTTAAACATAAATAAGATATATTTAATTAATATTTTTTTAAATTAAAGCTACACTAATAAAATTGAGATAAAAATAATAAGCTTTTAACCATAAGCTACTTAATTGATTTATCAAACATATTTTTTTTTTTGGGTTTTATAAGGGTCTTCGGTTCTCTCTAGAAAAATAGTCATAACTTTGGTTAGTGGAGTGAAATCGGAAAATTTAGAAGAAACAAGCGAGAGAAGAGAAATGAAGTTAGCTCCAATCACAGTGTTTATGTTCAGAGATTCTGAGGGTTTCGCCTCTGCTATCTCTCAAGCTATTTCTTCTTCCTCTTTCACTCGCTTGTAACTTTTCTTCTTCTCATTCTTATTCTTATTCTTATTTTTTTTTTCTTCTTCTTAATTTCATTCTAATTTTTATTTCAGAGAGGACTCGTTTGAACTTTCTTTGGAGGGTTATGGAATCAAGGATCACAAAGCTTCTGGGAACGTTCTTCACTATCTTGATAATCATCGGAGTTATAAGGTAATTAAGCTCCTCTATTCTTCTCTTATGTTGTTATGTCATACTAGCAATTATCTCAAGAAATTGGGATTAAAGAAACTCTCTTTTGAGCCCAATTGGTTTGGCCCGGTGGTATTAGCTTGGGACCTAGCAGTGTGCTCTTAAAAAAATAAAAAAAAAATTGAAACTCTCTCTTGTGTCCGTAAAGCTTAGCTCAACTGGCAATGTCGATATTGATACATAGACAGGACACCTTTGTCAGATTTGATGGTGTTTGCCACTTCGGCTAGAGAAAAAAAAAAAAAAA
>Ga0315915_1009103_pt1 | contig 11400 bp, 4 predicted proteins | sample MpolbnodulesMG_FD_207738 | JGI IMG/M metagenome (GOLD analysis project Ga0315915, IMG submission 207738) | Medicago polymorpha root nodule microbial communities from Los Angeles, California, United States - branched nodules | ecosystem: Host-associated > Plants > Roots > Nodule | place: USA... | reverse complement strand
GAGAAGTGTTGAGCGAGAAACCCGTCTTTCAAGGCTGAAACAGAGTTTGACTGAGGGCTTTGGAGACCCTCTGGGCTCTTTGCAACAGATTTTTCGAAAACAGCTAGCATTTTGTGTGATGAAGAAGAAGGAGATGATTGTTTTGTGCAGAGAGCGGTTTATGTTGAGATCGATAATATAAGGTTCTGGTGTTTATGGAAATGGAATACAATAGAATCTCAATTACCCATTATACCCCGTATTTTTTGGGATTTTCCCCCAAATTTTATGCTTCATATTATATGTTTCCTTTTATTTATATATGGTCAAGTTCTTATAAAAAAAATCTTTTATTTTTTTTGAAAAACATATTATATTGTATAAACTAGCTTTAAAACGATTTATGTGTATAAATTATAAATGGTGATTTTTTTGTCTCCCACTCCCCTTATTTAACTTTGGTGTATTTTGTTCTCGTCTTAATTTTTGGGCCATTTTCAATGAGGTGGTTTATTCATTTATGATGCGACAACGTTTACTAAGCATATAAAATATTCATGTTAATAAAATTATGAGATGACCTATTAATTTATTTTTTGAGTAATGACCTAGTTATTTATAATGTTGCAATGTTTATTAAGCACATCAAATATTCATGTTAGCAAAAATATGACTAAAAAATGTTGTCATATGATAAATGAATAGACCACGTCATAAAAAAATTATTGCTTAATTAGACTTTTGGTCCCCTAAGTAATTTGTTGTTTTCATTTTGGTCTCATAACTCGTAAAATCAACGTTCCAGTCCCTCTTGTTTTGCTCCGTCAATCAAAAAGGTCCATGGCCGTTAAATTTAACCTCAAATGTCTTTGGTGGACCAACCTTAAAAGTGGTCCACCATAGATCCTATTAATTTTTTAAATTTAACTGTTTGATCTTTTGTTTTAAAATGGAGCCGTTGGATAATGCATGTTTACTATATCTTATTGTGCATCACCAACATCTAATTTTTTCATCTTTCTTCATCTTCATCCTCATTTTCATCCATTGTTCAACACCAAAGCCCAGAAGAAGGAAAAAAAAAAGTAAAAAATCATCAACGGTTCTAGAATCATCATCATCATCATCTTTGTTCTTAATTCATTCATCATCAAGACTCATTTTTCTCCAACACCAACAACAACCTAAAATCATGATCTTAATTCTCATTCTTATTCATTCATTCTTTAAGAACAATAATGATTTCAACAAAGATGAATTAGAAAAAGGAAAAAAAACGTTAATACTTCACCCCCAAGTCTCACGAACACATTAACTGCACATTAATACCTCTAATATGGTATTCCAAAGAAATGAATCTGGTTTAAGAATTTTGTCGAACACATTGACTGCATAATTCTAATTCTTTATTCATTCATTCTTAATTTCCTTTTTAGGTTACTCATCATGAATTAAAAAAAAAAACAGATTTCAAAACACATCAACAGATCAACCACACAAAAAAGGATTCTCTCATCATCAACAACACATCAACCACAACAGCAGCAACACAACAATAACACCACAGAATCAACAGATCAACATTCACGTTTTTCTTCAACAGATCAACAATTTCAATTCGCGTTTTTCTTTATGAAGATCTGAGGCAAAATAACCCTTTCAATTCGCGTTTTTTCAAAAGATCAACCGTTCAACATTTTCAATTTTTCTCGCGTTTTTCTTCTCTTTCTCACACAACCCTTTCAATTCGCATAAGAAGAGAGAAGATTCGTGAAGATCTGAGGCAAAAGAATAGAGAAGATGGAGATCTTCAACCTATAATCAATTTTACTCGTGAAAGAATTGCGAGGTTTGTGAAGCAAACAGATGATGAAGAAGATCTGAGGAAAAACAACAGAGAAGATGATGAAGAGGAATTTAGGTTTTTTTTAAAAAAAATCTGGAAAATATTGATATAGATCTGAGGAAGAAGAAGAGAGAAGATGATGAAAAGTAAAAAAAAGTTAAGTGTTGACGGTTCACTATTAAATACAATGGACCTGCAATCAAATGGTTAAAATCAAATCAAAAAATTTAGACATTAAAAATTTAACGAAGGGGGCCTTTTTGACTGACGGAGCAAAACAAGAGGGACTGAAACGTTGATTTTGCAAGTTAAGGGACCAAAATAAAAACAACAAATTACTTAGGGGACCAAAAATCCGATAAAAATTAAATGGGGAGGTTTGGAGGGTTTTGTATGGTGCACAACACATGAAAAAAAAATTGAACAAATCAAAATGAGATATATAAGCATCAAAGGGCTATCCCTCTAGCACAAGGTGTGCCAAAGAGAGTTGCCAATAATTACATCAGAGTTTGAAGCAAAATAAAAGCATTAGTCAGCACTCAAGCATAAAAATGGGCTTTGACACCAATCATGATATTTATAATGGTCTTTCAAAAAAAAAATGATACTTATAATGATAAACAACAAATTGTGATTTATACAACCAAAATGAAAGAAGTTTTATGTTTTCCAAGAGCCGGTAAAGATTGCTCTCTGTAGCACGGAAAATCCTAGCATTCCTTTCCTTTCAGATGACTCAAACGCTTGCAAACCAGAGTAAATACATTAAAGCAGACCGCGATTTTGCAAGACCAGAGGACGTACCAAACTGGAGATAATGGTCGGCAATGGTTAAGGGATATGCTGAATGAAAAAAATTAAACGACACAGAAAAAATTTAATGTCATAATTCAACAATGTAAAATAACATAATAGGTTAAGTGATGATGAAAAGGAATGTGTTCTAAGAAAGAAAACAAACTTTACCCCAACCTCCTTCATCATTAGGTGTTCATCAGGTGTTTAATAATTTTGCGTAATAAACCTCAATATTAATGTAATTGTACTATGAAAGATAAGATTTATTAATAATATAATAATTTGATTCATTTTGTCATTTTAAATTATGTTTTCTTGATATTATACACCAATGTTATTTTGTAAATCTGGACAATTCAAGATTTCTGATTTTATAATCTAAATTGTTTTCAAATTTAATAATTCAAACAAAATGTATTTTGAAAGAAAAAAATTTGTGAGAAACACATGAGATAAAAAAAAAAGTAATAGTCAAATAAACCCTCGTCTCAAGAATGATCAGTAGACCCTCGTTGTTTATTCAATTTCTCATACGGGGCAAAGTGAAGAACGTATGAATGGTGTTGGTAATCAATAGACCACTGGTGTTGCTTACCAACTTCATCCAATAATTTCGCCCACATACATACAACCACGAAGAACATGAATATTATAAAAGATGTCTGATTCTGTGTTTTCAAATGATTTTGATTTCAATAACAATTTCTCTCTCCTCTCTTTTGTTCAAACTAATCTTTATTTTAGGTGTATTTTTATATAGGCTTAAATGCACTTTTAGCCCTCTATGTTTGCCTCTGTAGCAATTTTGGCCTCCTATTAAAAAATTATTTTCCAGCCCCCCAACTTTACCCCCTTTTGCAATTCAATAGCCCCCCCTCCTATTTTGACCCAATCAAAGTTCACTGTGTAATTTAAAATTAAAAAAAAACAAAAAAACAAAAAAAAATAATTATTAGCCTTGTGATTAAAAATCAGTGGTCAAGATTAAAAGTCCTCACATGCTCTCTCTCTCTTAGCTAATTTCCCCTCCTCCATTCATTACTACTTCATTTTCTCTTTCTTTCTCCAAATGAAGAACAACACCAACAACTTCTGAAACGTTGTGGAGAAGAAAATTGGGTTATTCATATACGAATGAAACGCTTTACGATGTTGATTGTGTAGAGAGAATTTTATTTTATCTCACTTTCTGAATAGATTCGAAGCAAGAAACTCCACTGCCAGTGTAGTGATGGTTGCAGAAGTAATCGAAGAAGGAGAAGCAGCCGAATCGAGATCTCCGGTGATGATGCTCGCTGCAAAACTCATTGGCGGTTATCTCTCCGAAATAGCTTCAATGATTTTAGCGTAATACATTACACAAGTTTTAATGATTTCAGGATTCAGCTCTGCGTCTTTCACCGCAAGAATCAATCGTTTAAATAGAGGTACACGGAGAATTTGTTTAGATGCAGATGCTGCAACTTCACAATCGGAGCAATTTTTTCGACAACCACCGCGTTAGAGTTCTGGAAAACAGCCACGCCGGAGATATACTCTGTGATTAATGTTGTTGGAAACTGGAAACAGAGGATTGGATAAAATTTCCAAATCGTATGATGGTTGTGGTTGTCATCATGCTTTCAGAAAAATTGCAGCCAATGGTGGTGGTGGTGGATTTGACTTAGAAACTAGAAATCTGCAATTGTTTTGTGGGGGTGAAGAGAAGAGAAGAAGAAATGGGTTTTATTAGACCGAAGGAACACAATAGCACTTATATTGAATCTTTTAATCTTGATCATTGATTTAATCCGAAGGCTATTAATTATTCCTATCATTCTTTTCCATTTAAATTTAATTCAATGATAGCCTTTGACTGGGTCAAAATAGGAGGGGGCTACTAAGTTGCAAAAAGGGGTAAAGTTGGGGGGCTGAAAAGTGGTTTTTTTTTTATTTTAATAAGAGGCCAAAATTGCTACAGAGCCAAACATAGGGGGTCAAAAGTGCATTTTAGCCTTTGTTTTAATACAATTCTATGTTTTTTTTATCGGATATCATCCGCGTACAATTATATAAATAATCCCTCAAATCGAACAGAGCTATAGTAGGTCACAAAACTCACATTTCCTACCAACTATAGGCTAAAAAAATCCTCGTAAAAAAACGGGGTATACAAATCATGAGTTTCATGAGTTTTTTCATATTTTCAAGCCGCAATTTTATCGTAGAATACCAAATTAATCAGATGAATTGATATTTTTTTGAGTTTAATGATAGTAGGGTGACCATCCAAAATAACTTTGGACACACAATCAATTAAAATATTTATATTTGCCACATAAAATAAAAACATTAATTGATGTGGCAATTCTAAATATTTTAATTGGTTGTGTGTGCAGTGGTGGAGCCAGGAAAATTATAGAGTCTGGGCAAAAATTTTATCGCAAAATATGGCGTGTTAAGAACGTTAAAATATGACTTTACACAAAATATTATAAATTTTCGACAAACGACAAATTAATTATGAATTTTTAAAGTGTCAAAAACTCAAAAAAGAAAACAGCGGAAATCTCGATCTATAAATCAAATTTTGAGCTCATTATTTGCAGAGACATCTATAAAAATACATAAAAAGGATATGTAAAGTTTCATAGCATTACAAAATCGTTTCAATTTATTTTGTTTTTTCAACCAAAACATGCAAAATTGAAATTTTGTTCCGAGTAAGCAGATACTCACAGGTCAAATTTATTTCCCTAATTTTGCAGGCATGACAAGAAGATGATAAGAACCTTCACAATGAAATTTTGTAGTTTTTAAACGAGATACAAATTAATTATAAATTGTTTAAGAAACTCATAGTTATGGGGAATAAAAAATTATAATTAATTTGTCTTTGGTCGAAAAAAATTAATTTTGTGTAAAGCTATATTTTAACGTGCTAAATATGTATGAAAAAAAATCATGAAAAAATTCAACATCTATGTCACATTTTTATACTACGCGTATATTATATGGTAAAAAATATGAAAAAACTTGAATTACAATGCTAGTATATATGTTTTTTATTTTACATGGTCAATTTGAACAATTAACCATTCAAAATAAGAGAGATGAACCTGCCAATAATGTGTTAAATAAAATTAGGAGATAAATAAATGTTTTTTCTGATATCTCTTTGCGTGTGAGAATTTTCAGATTTTGCCCTTTTTTTTTTAAGTAGGAAAATGGCTATTGGGTTGTACTTGGTACAAAGAAAGTAGCAGCTGAACCCGGGCTAGTGCCCATGTTAACTGGGGGGTGTCACCGCCCCTATGTGTGCAAAGTTATTTTGTACTGTCAACCCACCATAACTTATCTTTTTAGAGGATGAATTGATATTTTTTCTCATGTTAAATGAAAATTTATTTTTTCACGATAAATGGAAATAATGGAAATTGATTTGGTGTTCAATTCGGTGTACACGGCATGAATTGTATAATTTTTTATAGGAAAAAATATTCGAAGAATGATCTTATGACAGTGTTGATATAACGGATATTTGAAGGAATTCTATTCCAAAATATTATTATTATTTTTGTTGATAGAAAAAATGACACAATGAAAATTCATAAGGAGAGTCTTTGTCAAAAAAAATAAAAATAAATGAAGAGCGGGAGTTTGAGTCTTAGTCACATCCTCCAACCTAACAAATCCAACATTTTTACCATTTGGATTAAGAGTTTTTTTGAAAGGATTTGAATTAAGAGTTGTAAACAAATATTCTCAAACCATCTACAATGGGGGTTCTTCCCCTATTTAGCTATAACACTCTCTCCTATTATATGTGGGTCCCAAATACATAATTAACTGTAATTTTTTTTTTGTATTCAGTTATTATATTATTTTAATAGTAAAAAAATAAATTAAATAATATTTACTTGTGTTATATTTAATCGATCAACTTTGAATTTTTAATGAAAGACTACTTTTTACTACGTCAAATATTTTATTTATCTTAAAATTAAAAAAGAAAACAAGCGTATGTAATTTATTATAATTTGATTTTTATTTCAATTTTTTTTAATTGTTAATAAAATTAAAAAAAAATCACTTTTTTTTATAGTTTATAATGAAATTAATTCAATATTTCAAAGTTATATAATTATGAACGAATAGATAAATTATTGTTAAAATTTAATGATATATAATTATTACTGAGACCCATTTAATAATTTATTTCGGGTGTTGGGTTGGAGAGATTAGGTGTTTATTATATATTAATTATGAAACGAGTGACGTATACAGTCGAGACCCGTTTAAGCACCCAAATAAGGTGTTGCATTGTGGATGGTCTCACTTTTTAATACGTAAATATTAGCAGCATATTTAATGGCTCGTAAATCAGGAGTAAATCCAAAATAATCTAATTTTCAAAGTAAAATAATCATTTTCTTTTCTTGTAATGAATTGTCACAACAGTCTTTCAATAACGATATTAACGAAGTATTTTTAACGTTAAAAACTATTTTGACTCGCGTCTTGCACAATCAACAACTATTTTAAAATTTTAATACATTAAAACACTATTGTGACCACTCATTACACATTCAAAAATGAAAATGATTATTTATGATAGTTTTTAATCTCATAACTTTCTTAATTGATCTTCTATGCATTTAATTTTATTTACTGTCAATGCAATATTTTTCGCAGAGAAACCTTATAAAGCCCTATTCGGTGCTCATTCTTCTCATCTCATCTTCAACTTTCAACTCACTGTCTTCACCCGAAATATTTGTTTCCAACACATTGTTTTCTTTGAAAATTACAAAGCAATGAAGTTTTTCCAGGAAGGAGTGAGATCTAACATGGTTAGCATCTATACTCTACACTATTTTCACATCCTTTCTTTCATTTTCTGAGTAATGTAGTTCCTTTTATTTATTCCATATATTCACTGACACACTATGGTTGATCTTCATATATAAACTATTCATTATATTTTTTTTTCATGGTAGAGTTGTGCTATTAAAGTGGACACTAACTGCAAGGGATGGTCTGATACTATGACAAAACTACTGAAGAAAATCGAAGGTGTGTGCGCGCTGTCTCTTCTTTGTTTATTTTATTTCGGGTCAAATATATGTGTTTTGTCCTTTCAAAATTTGGTTTCAGTACCGCTTTTAAAACTTGTTGTGTTTTGTCCCTTACATGTTGTTCTTTTTTCAAAGCAAGGAACACTTGTCTTCATCCTTTAATATTGATTTAGATTACACAATAGTCGATCAAGTCTAAAATATCTGATCTAGATTTGATCGACTACATGACAATCACATCCATCCGACTACACACAAATTTAGTCCCTTTAGATAGACATCAAAAAAGTACTAAAATCATTTTTTCAAGAACCACAAACTTTGCATGTTAAAAGTTATGAGTCGGATATACCCTTTTAAAAGAAAGACTAAAATCTATTTTTTATTAAAAAGAATAAGAGATGAAAAATATATATAACCCTCTTACTTTTAATCTACATATTTATTGTGGATTAAATATATTTATTTGTCCTTTAAAAATTTATCGTTTATGTCTCTTTTTTTTCTTTCAAGGATGTCTTCTTAACCTTTTAGAGTTGTTATTTGTGATCCTTGAAGTAGATATCAAAAGAGTACTAAAGTTGATTTTTAACAACCACACATGATATATTTTAAAAGCTTAGAGATGAAAATATGTCTCTTTAAAAGAGAGAAAGAGATAAAACATTTCATTTTATATTTAAAATAAGAGATCAAAATAGAAGTTTTGTTTTCAAAATAGAATTCCTTTCAAAAGGAGACAAAAATAGAATTTGTGCCTTTTAATATGAGAAAAAATTCCTCAAAAAAAAGAATAGGAGAACAAAATATGTCACCGTTAAAATGGATACTAAAATCTATTTCTTTCTTTATAAATAAAAAGATATGAAAAATGTATTTATTCCCATTATTTTTTTATTATCAACATATTTATTTTGGACTAAAGATATATTTTTGTCCTATAAAAATTTCTAAAATTTGGTCTCACTTCCTCTTTTTAAAAAAATATTGTGTTAGTCCCTTAATTTTTAAATATTTCTGATCGGGTTTCCTAAGCCTATAAAAAATACCTTAAAAAAACATATCAAAAGAGTATTAAATTTGATTTTCAAGAACCACAAATTTAGGAGAGTAAAAAAGAGACATAAGTATATTTATTTCTGTTATCTGAAATATACTCTTCTTTATTTTTATATGGATATGAATGATAGGTTTAAGTTACAACTTTGATACAAAGGAAGGGATAATATATATCTCAGGCAAGGTAGATTCGAATGAAATTATGAGGATGACATCCAAACATGGAAAGAAAGTGAAGCTTTGCTGGATTAATAGTAAGGAAGGCAACAATTATGCACATATGGATATGCCTATGTCTTCTGCTTATCCACGGTATCAAGGAAGATTCTACCCTCCTCCTCCTCCTCCACCAATGCCCTATTATCAGTACAATAGTTATGAACCCATGTATGCCCCTCATCAACATGGTTATCCTTACTATCAGTATTAGTGCATATTTGGATGTCAACCATTGGGATACAGGAGAAAGCTTTTGAATGGTTGGGATTTCAAGTAATGTGATCCACTAAAATTCTATTTTTAAACATATACAATGATTTAAAAAATTTAATTGATTTTGGAATCACATTTAACAAAGGGTGTTTTTGGCATTGTTGGAAAAATTATATGACACAGCAACCTCAAACCTGCCTCTTTTTTATTTTCCCTAGGTGCACTCATCCAGTGCAATTGCATGAAATTATTCAAGAGCAATTATTCCGCGAAAAATATTAAAAATTTGATAAATTATTTGACCAAACAGTAAAAAAAAAAAGCAAAAATAATTTGTATTCTGTGATTTATATCAGAAGATATAATGTAAATATTGTAGGAGTAACTTAACGTGAAAAAATATTTTTAGTAACGAAGTATACTTCAAGAGAATTATTTTGTTATTTTGTTTGGATATCGGCTAATCTTTTTGTGTATTCATGGATTGACACTTTGTAATTACTTATGATTTCCTTTGTACACCTTGTACTAAGGAGATTACCTTGTCATTGTAACTAATAATATTCAATTATTTAAAAAAACTCATAATATTCAATCTATAGTAAAAACGTAAATATATTTTCAACTACCTCTCATTATATAAAGTCATTATATTAAGAGAAGAGATTCATTAACTCCAAGAGTAAGTACAAAGAATTACTCCAAATCTTAACCATTGATTGTAATATTAATTTATGGTTGTGATTAATCACTAGTAATGTCTAGCATAAGGTTTTAATGCTTCTTCTTTTTAAATAACAACTACACGGCAATCTTGATTCTCAAATTAATGGCTTACTCTTTGGAACATGTCGTTATATGCCTCTACCTCAATAAGAAACAATGAATGAATCACAAGATGAAAACTATATACTATTTGCTGGAAATTGGAATTGTATATACACTTGTATCTTAGATTTGGCTTAAAAAATCATGCAATTCCGTGATAATTTTTCTGCATATTTCAATGTTAGGTTATCCATATGAATAGGCAAAAGATCTGATTCAATCAAAATAACATTGATTTTCTATAGAATAAAAAAAACTGATTCAATTAATTTCATTTTTTTATGGGATACAATAAACTGTATTCTTCATGCTTAAAAAAAAGTTGTATTCTTCAAATCTTCCTGTAGAGTTCACATTGCAAAAGTTCACGGTTGAATAAGATTTTTTTCCTTTAATCTTCTATTGAATAAAATGGCTGGTGATTTACCTTTTTATTTAATTTAACAGCAAAAGTTCAAAATTGCAATAGCCATTATTTGGATTGTTTTCACTGGTGTATTCAGGTGGGTTGTTTAGGAAGAAGGAGTAATAAAACCTTATGCTAGGGATTAATGGTGATTAATCACAACCATTAATTAACATTAAAATCAATGGCTAGGGTTTGGAGTAACTCTTTATACTTACTCTTGGAGTCAATGGATCCCTCCTCTTATATTAATGTCTTACTGTTGAACGAGTTGGAAAATATTGAATATATTGTCTATATACTCTAGGTGGAAAAATAATATTTTATTTAAGAAGGAAATCCCAAAATTGACCCTACATTTAAATGAATTATTTAAGAGTTGTGTTAATTTGAACATCCATTTATATGACAACTTCTGAAACAACCAAAATTTTACAAAGAAAATGAGGTATGAACACAAAAATCAAAACAATAAAGAGAAAAAGTAAAAAATTAATGTGAGCATAAGAAAGAAAATTATTACATAAGTTGTTAAAAAAATTGTTCAAATATCATTTCTCATCTTAATCTTAATATATATAAATGTTAAACAGTCATGATTAACCCTAATCCCGCCTTTTTTAAGGGATTTGAAAAATATTTATGAAAAAAATTCTCTCCAAATATTTGAACCTACTCCATATTGGTTACTTGAAGGCACTTTGACCAACAAGCCAATTGCTATTTTTGTGATATCATTTGGCTTCCACTACATGATATTCAATATTAAACTCCTTTTCCTTTCTTTCCGAACGGTTTTGAACCCTTTTTTCTCCTTTCTCCTTCGCAATCTAAACCCAAAAGTCTGTGTATTTTGAACTATTTAATTAGTTCATTGTTTAAATTTTATATAATGAGTTTCAGCTTTTGTGCACTTTGCTCATTGTAGTCTTTATTGAAATGTTATACATAATTCATTTAAACATGTCGACAACTAATAATATAATTTGATG
>Ga0315915_1009102_pt1 | contig 11400 bp, 8 predicted proteins | sample MpolbnodulesMG_FD_207738 | JGI IMG/M metagenome (GOLD analysis project Ga0315915, IMG submission 207738) | Medicago polymorpha root nodule microbial communities from Los Angeles, California, United States - branched nodules | ecosystem: Host-associated > Plants > Roots > Nodule | place: USA... | reverse complement strand
TATATATATATATATATATATATATATATATTCACTATTATAAGCAAAAATCAATTTTTTAGATTCATTCGTTAAATGATGTATTTGATCAGTAATATAGACCAAATACAGCATTTAATGAATGAACCTAAAAAATTAATTTTTGCTTATAATAATGACCGGAAAGTAATTGTTAGAGAAGAGCTATGTAAGATGAAGGGCTTTGTTTTTTGCCTACAGACCGGAAAATGAAAATTGTAACTTGCTCCTTCTATTTTTATTTTCAAAGTGCCTCAACCCACTTGAATTTCAATCAATAATATAATTGTGTTCGAAAGAGCGTATTAGAGATTGTGTTGTTTGCACTCGTCAAGTTATTAAATTCTATAGAACTAGATTTTCGAAGTTGTTTTGCTTGAGTATTTGTCTAGGAAGTTCTGGATCTGGTCTTTTGAGTTTCTAAGATTACTTGTGTGTTACGATTGTATGTAGGTACGATCTGAGGAGAAACCTGTTCCGTTGACACACCATGCCTATTTGGATCAGCCAGTCATGCAAGTGAAGCATGTGATAATAGATGGAATCTCTGGTATCAAACCTGAGTTAGACTTCATCAACTTTATACTTTTATATTCTCCTGTGCTAGAAAAGATGATTGTGAAACCTGCTTTAAACGTTGGACCGGAGTTGATGAAAGAACTATTGCGGATGAGGAGAGCCTCACGAGCTGAAGTTATTTACCTAGACCTTAAGTAATGATTTTTACTAAACTCTTGATGGAAAACTGCTTCGATGGTGTCTCCTACGTGTGTGGTAGGGAGCTGCGTCCCTGTCTTGAAAGTGTTTCTTTATATTGTCCTTGCATAAAAAATATGATTTCTAATCTTAAGATCTAGCACAACCGGTAATACCGACATTGTTAGGGTTGATATATTTCATGGTGTCTTGGTTTAAACTTGAAATCTTCTGCATTGTGTGCATATAAGTTTATAGTAGTGTTGTCACTTTGCCAGCAAACCCAAAAAACATGATTCTTAAATTATGATTTCCCACTTTCCATGTGATTTGCATTGACACTTCCAGTTGATATCAAGTCGAGTAGAATCAAGTTTATGAAATATTAAGTGTGCATCATTTGTTAATATATATCAATGATTACTTGCGCATGAAAAAAAGACAAGCACGCAACAAGCTACACCACTAGATCTTTATGCATGGAAAAACCAAACCTAGTAAACTTTTTGTTAATATATATTGAGTTGGCAAAACTTTCAAATCTCCATTGATTTCTAAAAATCCACACTCGTCTCTTTCAAACGTGAAAAAACACTTTGTTTGAATTTTTCCGTCCAAGGCTAAAAATGGTTTTTTTTTTTCCTTGTGAATTTATGCAAAAGAAGTCTACACGGGGTTGGAAAATTTTAATAGATAACCAATAAATTATATTTGGGATCTTACTAACAATAAATTTTGAATGACTAGTAATTTACTGGATTACGTGTTTCATAAATTTTATTGGACTTTTGCTTCTAATTAACACTTTTAATTTAAGTACTTCATAAATTTCATTGGACTTATGTATCTTAATTAACAATTTGATTGGGTCACATATTTATGTGCTTCAAATATTTGTTAATTATATTTGTGATATGATTAACAATTTTTTGGACTTTTGCATCTAGAGTTATTTGTCATTTACTAAATCATAAATTTTCTTTTGGTAAATCTAGATAATAAATTTCAATTGGATCAAATTTTAATTGCGAAATATTGTTTCAAATATGCAGTTGAGTCAAGAGTGCATGTTTGATTCCACTTGTAAAGGATCAATTTATTCTGAAAGTGTAGAATTGATTATGACATGTTTAATTGTTTTTGGTCACTCAAAAAAAATGTTTAATTGTTTTTGGGTATAATTGTTTTCGTGTTTAGAAATGATTATATTTGAAACTAGAATTTGTAACTTTTGATTATAGAATTGATTTTTACACATAAATTTATCGTTCAACTCACTTTCACATGAATCTATCTAAACACAAATCATTTTTGTTTTAACTCTATTCTAATCGTAATTAATTTTACTAAATCAATTCAATCAAACTCAATTTTTGTCACAATAGAACCATTCATTTAGGCGGTGTTGTTCATGGATTAAAACATCATACGCCATGAGCTTAACTAAACTAATAATTAAAAGGTAGTAATATATTGTTCTCTATCTTTCTTTACTCTCTAAAATAACTTGAAAGGGAATACATTTTCATTTCCGTAAATAAAACATAAGAAATATATTTGAGGAATGTTATGAACATTTTTTTTCAATACTCTCTTTAATATCCATTCTCATATGATGAAATTAATGTATTTCTCACTTTAAGTGAAAGACATTTTTAAAAAAATGTAACTCATTTTAATTTAAGTCAATGAGAGAATAAATGTTAAGAGAGTAACTCAAGCACTATTGTATTTTCAAATAGTCCCACCCCCCAAACTAGTAACTTTTGAGTTCAATGACCGTCAGGTGTAACCACAAGTGGTTTATCTCGTGCCAACCCCCATCAAGTTTTCCAATAACCTGCTTGTTCAAAAAAAAAAAAGGGTTTCCAATAACCTTGCTACGTATATGTAATATGGACCGTTCATTCAAATCGAAATTTCCATTGGAGCCAAGCCAAGCCAACAATTTTGCACAAGGAAGGACCAGGCCAACATTCAAATCGAAAATAATCATTTTATTGATGATTTATAATAAAATTTGCTTATTACATATTAACATGTTTAATCTAGAATTTTGAACTTGAACCTAAATTATAATTGGTATTAGAGGAGGATCCAAACTTGACATAGTATCTATTATGATTATTTACAAATCATAAAAAAAATCACTTTATTTTCATATGATGATACTAACATTAATTAAGTTAACCAAAATACTAATAATAGATACAATTATAGTCCTTTTCATACTTAGAGGAAATACAAACTTACCAACCAGCTAGCTACCCTTCTTGCTCTACCTCTTCCTCACCAACCATTACATTTTAGTTAGACTTAGACCCAATTTCTCATGTCCTATAGTGTATAACTAACTAACTATATAATATCAACTAAATCAACACATTTCTAATATGCCCATTTGAAATTCAAAATATATAGTAGCAGAAAATAGTGTGATCTTAAATTTAATTTACCATGGCTATCGACAGTCCTCTACTGGATAACAGTGTCAACTCTCCTACTAGTGTTGTTCATCATGAGGAGGAGAAGCCACTGAAAATTGTTCACAAAATTGGGGTGGAGTCGAAGAAGCTATGGAGAATAGCTGGTCCAACAATCTTAACTGCTTTGTCTCAGTACTCGCTTGGTGCATTCACTTCTACGTTTGTTGGCCATGTTAACGAGCTCGATCTTGCAGCTTTTTCTGTTGAAAATTCTGTTATTGCTGGTTTCGCCTTCGGTTTCTTGGTATGTAAACTTTTTTCATCTCTGCTTTATTATTACATTACACTTATTTTTGTTCTTTAAGGAGACTAACGACAAAACTCACACTTAAAAATGTTGAGTTGTGTGAAATTGTGTGCCAGAATACACGTTAGCATATCAGAATACACTTATCTTTAACTAGTACATTTGTTTTTAGCAAAAAGAACTGTATCGTATCCTAAATTTAATGATTTATAAAATTGATTTTGTTTTTGGTTGGCAACAGTTGGGTATGGGAAGTGCATTAGAGACACTATGTGGGCAAGCATTTGGTGCTGGACATATAAGAATGATGGGAATTTACATGCAAAGATCATGGATTATCTTGGTGGCTACTGGCCTTTTATTGTTACCTTTCTATATTTGGGCAACTCCCCTCTTGAAGCTTGTTGGACAGACTGATGAGATTGCAGAAGCTGCTGGTTAGTTACTTATATAAGTTATATTCCTATCATTTAAATTTTGGTAAATTTTTCTCTTATAAATACACTACTTCTACTTGTTACTATTTAATTTGAAGGGCTTGAATCGACCGTTGTCGAAATTTTCTATCATCATTATAGTTAGTAAGTTCATTAAGTAGTTGTACGTCTTACATTGTGACTTTAGTGGGGTGGGACTTCAGTGACTTTGTGTTGGGTGATTTTGGTGTATTTTAGAGGAAAGAGAGTGGTGATGGAATGATTAAAATAAATTATTTTGATGAGAGAGAATTATTAGTTAGGAGAGAGATAAAAACAAAGGTACCGAAAGGCACCGAAGCCAAAGGCACCCAAGTGCTACCCAGTTTAGTGTATGAAAAATTCAATGTTCCATTGTTCAATCTAAATTAACAGTCGAGATTATGACTATATGGAATCAAGTTCCATCTGTTCACTAGTTAAAAGGGTAGCTAGGATTAGGGCCCGCTAGTGTTCTCAAAGAGGGGACCAAAGGGTAAATATACTACTTTTGTGGGTCTTGTTGAACACTTTTATTAAAGTTTACATGTTAAAAACTTCGGTTCATAAAAATTTGCAGCGTGCTAGCAACACCTTTCTCTGCCCCGTGCTAGGAAATTTTAAATGCGGATTAAAGTATAAGTACAAGATATTATCATATTCATATTGATAATGTAGCACTATAAATGCACGTCCTCCTTGTGCGAGTAAAGCTATGATAATGACTTGGGGAACTTGTTATCTAGAAGTAAAACAATTTGTTACGACTTTATCCAACATGCACAACTAAAATGATTTTGCGTTATACATAAGTATATTTTTATCATTAGATCAATAAATAACATTATATCTCATTTAATTTAATTATGATATCTATTGATCTAATGGTGGAAGTTAACTTGTACATGATACAAAACTTGTTTTTACTTGTGCACCATAAAATTGATCAACTCATTACATGATAATGGCTTGTGTGTTTGTTTGGTTGTTAGTTTCTTTTTTATGAAGTGTTTGGATGTTAGCTATCCACATGCTTACAACAAGCAAAATAATTTGTGACGCATACAAATAGTTGAAGAGAAAAACAAAGTGAACAAGTAATAGACAAATTAGTTAGAGAAAAAAAAAGTACTAAAAGACATAATGTTTTGTGTTACATTTTTTCTATTTATGCATCATTTTGAAAATGCACTGCTATTCATTTTTTTTTCCTCTAAAAAGTTAAGAAATAATGGTTGCAGCTTAATTAAATTTTCTTTTAACTAGAATTATATTGTATGTATTTATTATATCAATTTTTCTTTTTGTAGGCACATTTGCTTTGTGGATGATACCACAAATATTTGCATATGCTTTAAACTTTCCAATCCAAAAGTTCTTACAAGCACAAAGGAAAGTCATGGTGATGTTATGGATATCAATAGCTGTTTTAGTGTTACATGTACCTCTTAGTTGGCTTCTTATATTGAAACTTAATTGGGGCTTAGTTGGAGCTGCAATTATTCTAAACACATCATGGTGGTTGATTGTCATTGGTCAACTTTTGTACATTTTCATCACGAAATCAGATGGTGCTTGGAGTGGATTCTCATGGCTAGCATTTGCAGATTTGTATAGTTTTTTGAAACTTTCTATAGCTTCAGCTGTTATGTTATGGTATATTTTCTCAAACTTTATATTTTCAATTCAAATTAATTAATATTTGATGGAAACTTTATGTTGAATTGAATTTTGAAAATGTGATGGCAGCTTGGAGTTTTGGTACTTGATGATATTGGTGGTGATAACAGGGCATTTGGCAAACCCTTTGGTGCCATTGGATGCTGTATCTATTTGGTAAAAGTTCTTTAGCATCCCTTTCTCCAAATTCTCATTGTGCTATAGAAGTATAGACATAATATTCAATTTAGTGAGCATGTGAAAGCTATCAAATTTTTATATCGGAAATAACTCATATTTATATAACCAAATTATAAATTGAAAGGTGTCACTCTTTATAAAATATTTTTAGGTTTTATCTCTTTTCGATACATGAATGGATAAACTCTGATAATACCAATATTATAATATTAATTTTTATATTGGGTCTAACACATTTATAAAACCGATTTTCAAGACACCCCTCTTCGTAAATTATTTTTAGGGCAATTGAGGTTTTCCTAATAAAAGTGATAGATATTTTCTATTTTGTTCCTAGCACAACAAAAGTTAAATCAAGAATAGCTATTAATGTGTGTTTCCATAATTGCAGTATGAACATAAATGGTTGGGATATGATGATCGCGCTAGGGTTTAACGTTGCAATAAGGTGATTGTCGCTTTCCTTATTTCTTTTCTCGACAAATTTAGCTTCTTTAAAGTGAACAATTTATTTTCTTTTCTTAAGTGAATAGTTAGTCACAGTTTTTTATATTGATTATGTTTAATTTATGAACAGTGTGAGAGTATCAAATGAACTTGGAGCAGGTGATTTTGGAGCTGCAAAGTTCGCAGTGATAGTGGTTTCCCTCACATCAATATCCATTGGTGTTGTTGCAATGATCATAGTACTAACAACAAGAGATTACTTTCCTCAATTGTTCACTTCAAGCTATGCGGTTGCCCAGGAAACAACTAAACTTGCTGCTTTGCTTAGTATCACAGTACTTCTAAACAGCCTTCAACCAGTCTTGTCTGGTTAGTCACAAAAAGATTGAAACATTGTTACTATAAATGTTTTTATGCATTGAAACATTGTTACTATAAATGTTTTTAGGTGTTGCTATTGGAGCTGGTTGGCAATCTCTTGTAGCTTACATCAATCTTGGATCCTACTATGTTGTTGGATTACCAGCTGGGATATTGTTGGGATTCACATTTGGTTTTGGAGCAGAGGTGATTTACTACCCCTTATTTCTCTTGAATTTAATTCTAAAACACTTTTAAAGTAGTATAACCAGAAATGTTAGCGACACATATTTTAACATACATTTTTCAACACATGGAACCCACCAAATTTATATGGGACCCACATGATTTGGTGGGACCCGTGTGAATTTTAACTAATCAAAAAGAATATGTTAAAAGTGTGTTAAAATTTGTGTTGTTAGCATTTCTCATAGTATAATTATTAGAAGGATGCATTTAGTAATTTAATATATATTGTTTGTTAATGAGGACTATTTTGTAATTTTTTATTGTATTATCAACATAAATTTATTTGTTCTTACTTTTTTTATACCTATGATTTGTTATTCAGGGTATTTGGTCAGGTCTGATTGGAGGCATAATTGTGCAGACCATAATCCTTATAATTGTAACTTCAATAACCAACTGGAAAAAAGAGGTTAGTGCAATTCATTTTTTTATTAGCAAATGTTAGTGGTTAATTTGTTGGAAGATTGAATTTGCAAGTAATAGGGATCGAACCATGCATGAATCTCCTTTTTGACGTTGGATTAATGTTTGTATTTAGTATATTTATTTTTTTTAATTGATTTCTATAAGGACATTAAGAAGATTTCACAACTAAACTTAGGGTCCTTAAAGGGATGAGAAAATGGAAAAATGAATGAGATGTTCTATCATAGTGAGTTAGGTTCATTAGGAACTTGGACATGACATTTTCCTTTTGTTCTTCAAATAAATAACTTATTCTTTGTTAAAAATTAATTTCATATCTTTGAATTTCGCAGGCTGATGAAGCAGAAAGCCGTGTGAGGAAGTGGGGAGGAACAATTTCAATTGAGAATTAAATTCCATTAGATTGAATGAACAATGAAGGAAGCAAATTCATTGCCCAACTTCACATGACTCTCTGTCAAGTCAGTCATGTTCGGATTGACGGTACATTTAGTTGTACTAAAGATATTATTGCCATGGAAAATCTTTGAGATTTTGCAATTTCAATTATGGATTAGTTTAACTTGTTTAGTTTCTAGAAATTATTTAATCAATGTTTTGTACTCGTCATTTTTTTTATCTTCAACTCTATTAACTCAAATCAGTTGAGTTTATCAAACTCAACAATAATATTGTCTTGTATAATTTTTTATAAAATCATTTACTTGTTCTTAGATGATTGATTTTTTATTACTAACTTAAGGACCTAACTGTCCATTTTCTGACTATAATTCAGTTAAGGACTATGTATGTTCTCCTAGTGTTTTAGGAAATAAAAATTGTTTTTATTTTTCTAACATACTAAATTGAATTCTCGCACAATTTTTCTCCAAGACAAAATTAAGTCTTCACTTTTTATTATGAGTAATGATATTTGAACAACTATTTTAGTACAACTTTTGAGACAATCTTGTTGTTCTCTTTTTTGATTGGTCAAAAACAATAGAGAAAGAAAAAGTAAGAGAGAGAATAAGAAGATAATATGAGTATGAGAGAGAGGGTTGTACAAAAGTTGTACTAAAATGGTTATACAAATATCATTTCTCTTTTATTATTCACTAACAAAAAGATGGGAACTCACGTGTCCGTCTTTCCACTCTTTTTATTACGTTAACATTTGAAAATTATAAATGGTGTTTTTTTTATAAAATTTAAATTTTGATTAAAAGTAAAATTATAAATGTTTTTTCTTTTCAAATTATAACAAATCAAACTAACAAAGTATCTATTTCAATTGAAACAATATAACAAAAAAAATATAATCTAAATGATTATATCCTCTGATTCTCTCTAGCTAAACCGCCATTTTCTCTCCTCCTTTCCAAATCTACCGCTTGCGGCCTCCCACCATGTAACCCTTTTCTTTAGGTGGTGCGATGAGTGGCGTCGAGCCCTCCGCACCATCTTTCCCTCATATCTACTTATCGGACTGCGGGTTTCCCTCTCTGTTCCTTGTCTCCTCCTTCAAGATTCGGTGATCCACCATGTCTCCTCCACCGTCGTTTTCCGTCGTCGTTTGAAGGTGGATGTTGGAAAGCTTATGTGTTTTGTTTGGTGGTTCAAGGTTCAGAGCTGAGTTGGTGGGTTTGGGGTTTTTTGGACGGTGTATGTTCTTGCTCTTTTCAACTTCAATATGAGTTGGTTCACTGTCTCCATAGTGCATCTTGCCTTTCAGATCTGTTTAGGCTCGGATTTCGCTGTTTTTTAGGTTTTGTGATGTGGTGATGTTTGTTTGTTATTGTTTTGTGTTGTTGATGTGCGCTTTGTGCTTTTGTGTGCTTCTAGTACGAGATTGGGTGGTGGCATCAGATGTGGCTTTTTTGTAGTGGTTTGGTTGCTCAAACCCGAAAGGGTTGTTTGGTGTTCTTTGAAATCGGTTGAATTGGTATGCATGTGCTTGATTCTCTGATATTTCAGGTTTGTTGAGATCTGTAGGTCTCAAGACTTCAGGGTTGCCTCTTCTCCAGTACCTCTCAATTTTGCAATTGAGATTGGACTGTTATGCTCGAAAGAGCTATTATGCCTGTTGCGTTGTTCAGGGGGTTACTGGTATGTGGATCGTGATACCGTGTTGGCGGTCGATCCATTCGCCAATTGCGAACCTGGTTGATCCTATGGACGCTTATTCTTCAACTTTTTTTATTATCTAGTTTCGTTCCCGTAATCGGGTTCACTAGGTGGCGCTTGTTAGGAATGTTTGTTTTATTAGGATTGATTAGGTTGGTCCACCTGGTTTGTATTTTCATGTTTTATACCCTCTTAGGTTGTACCTAGGTCAGGTTTTATGTCCCCTCATCCTCTGTATCTCGTTCTTCCTATGTATCTCATTCTTTATTTATTTTATCTCATTTTTGCCTAATATATATAATCTAAATTCTTATTTTTAATGACACCAACAACAATCATTATTATAGAAAAAGTTGTTGTTTAAAGTTATAATTGGGATAATAAAAAAGTAGATATAGATACATTCATCAAGTTTGTTACACTTTTTAAATGATAAAGGAAAAAACTGGATATTTGTTTTTGTTACACTTTTATTTTAATATTTAAACTAGTGTATTTACCCGGTGTTGCCCGAGTTACACATCTAATTAAGAAAGACCGAAATTTGGTATACATAGTATTCGTAAATAAAATTTACCATAGATCGACATGGGACAAATATCATAATAGGTACACGCAAATAGAATTAAAAAAAAAAATCATATTTTAAGTACCCGTGAATTAATAGATACATAGAAAGATGAAATTAAACATTTTTTAAGTATCCTGGCTCGCATAAATCCATACCCGTTATTAAATTAATAAAATTATATCATTGTCGTATTACTTAAATAAAAATCTTCTCATCATGAAATAAAATATAACGGAATTTCCCAATTAATGATTTTTATTTGATTAGTAATTTGTTGTCAAAGTGAAAATGTGTGGTATAATATTGTTGTCTTATCATTTGAAACATAAAATGGATGCAACTATATAAAATGGATAAATATTCAGGAGCAAAATCCTTCATATGAACTAACTCGAAATAACAATTTAATTTGTTTGGATGCAACTATATAAAACAATTTTTTGTTACAAAATTACTTTCATCTTTTGATACTTATTTTCTTTCATGTCTAGAAATATATAACTTTTGAAAAGCTACTCCTAATATTCTTTTCATTTGAAAGGTAATATTTTTTTTAATCCTAGTTTTAAAAATAAATAACTATATCAAACAGATACAATGATCTTTAAAGTAATTTTGTGTAAGTTATAACAAATGACTTTATAAAGCAACAAATGACTTCATAGAGCCAGTTTGATACGGATTAGAATCAAAATAATTTTTATATTCAATAGTTTAGATTTTTTTATTTTTTGACATTTTATAGAATCTATATTGTTTGTTTATCGTAATAAAATAGTTAAAAAAAATTAATTCGTTTAATAAAATTATAAAAAATGAAATTTTCGTTACAAAAACACTTTAATCTTTTGATATTTGTATGCTCTCTCCTCTAGATAGGGTTTTTTTTGTTACAAAAGAGTAAACTTAGGCTGATGTGTCAAATGATAAGGATGAGATAAAATTATTTTTTATAGTCATTAAACTTGCATAAATAGAGAAGATGAATATTTTTTTTAAGGGAGGAAGAATATATTATTGATTGATACTATTGATGATAGAAAATTTTAAATAAAATATAATGAGTAGTTTGTTGAGAATAATTACAAAATAAAAGATAGACTATCGATTTCAACAGCAAAAAAGATAGACTATCGGTTGATACTATTGTTGATTAGAAAAAAAATTAAAATATAAAGAGTAGTTTGTTGAGGTATGTATACTACATAAATATTAAAAATAAATTAAATATTTAAATAAAATATTTAGTTAATAAGATCAAAGTAATATATATATGTGTGTGCGCGCGCGCGTGTGCGTGCGTGCGTGCGTGGGGGTGTGTGTGTGTGTGAAGTTTGTTGAGATATTTATGCCAAATAAAATATTAGCCTTAAAAAATAAAAATATTAAGAATAAATGTGGAAGCGACATGTGGCATAAAAAACCTTACTTTATATATATATATATATATACTATTGATTGATTGATTTATTTATTCTT
>Ga0315915_1009101_pt1 | contig 11401 bp, 7 predicted proteins | sample MpolbnodulesMG_FD_207738 | JGI IMG/M metagenome (GOLD analysis project Ga0315915, IMG submission 207738) | Medicago polymorpha root nodule microbial communities from Los Angeles, California, United States - branched nodules | ecosystem: Host-associated > Plants > Roots > Nodule | place: USA... | reverse complement strand
AGTGGTTATCAAACAAAATGTAGAACGAATTTTTACGCAATAATCACTTTTTTTATTACGGAAAAATAATAATCATTTAGTTAGTAAAAGAATTTTGTATCGGTTTTTCTTTATTCAAATTAAAAAAAATGTTAAAAGTAGTGTTATAAATCCATTGAAATCTTTCTTATAAATCCATTAAAATCTGTGTCATAAATCTTGAGTGTAAAAAGTCTTTTAAAATCTCACAGAATCAATACAATCTTACAAAGTCTTTTGAAATCTCAAAGACTTTTTTTACCAAAATAATCTTTTAAAATCTTAATCGAATACACCCCCTAAATCGTTTACGGGAAGCACATTGCAATATGCTATTTATTTATAGGATAATAGCTAGGGCAGTTAATGCAGTTTGTTGTAATTTTAAGCAAATGCAGTTTTTTGCATGTTTCTTAATTAAAATAAAAAGCAATAAAATAAAATAAATACATTGTAAGTTTTGATTATCGGCATTAAATATATTTGATTTGATTTGTAATCTCAACTGTTTTTTTTAATCAATTGTAATCTAAACTGTTGTTTTGTGTTCAGTTCGGCAACCGGTTTTCAGTGCATTCATTCTAGTAAATTGGTAGTCTTAATACTATTATTTCGTTAATGTTTTTTGAATGGTTAAATACTACTATACTAGTGTGTAACTGTTGTAAGTGCAAAGGGTATCTTAATAAAAAAAACAAATAATATTTATAAAATATGAATGTATTTGTAGTGTACTCCTCACAATATCTCTTGTTTGATTCTCACTAATGTTAATTTCAGTGGGTTAATATACTTAAAAAAAGAGTAAATTATACTTCTCTCCTCTAAGAAAAGCTTGAATTACACTTCTCTCTCATTCTATGTTAAAATATACACTCTTCTTCATTGAAAAGTAAAATTTATACTTATTTCTCTTATAAGATGCTTGAATTACAACTTCTACCCTTAATAATTAAATATTCTATTGTAAAATGCTTGAATTACAACTTATTCCATTAATAATTAAATATGCACTACACAAGCTTGTGACCGAGATTCAAACCCACGGGCGGATATACTCAAAGACTATGTGCGGCTAAATCTATTTTTTTAATTATAAATAGAGTACTAGTCATTTTGGTTTCTGAATGTATAACGAATAATCACAATAGTCTCTCAATGTATTAAAATTCTAAAATAGTTTCTGATTTTGCACTTTGTTAACCAAAATAGTCTCTTAAATGACAATAAGTAAGTATATTGAAGGACTAATATGACAATATTAACGAAGTACTCTAATTTTAAGGATTATTTTGACTAACGAAATGTACAATCATAGACAATTTAAAATTTTAATACATTGAAAGACTATTTTAGCCCTATATGTATTAAATGTCTAGATCCGTCCCTGTTCGAACCCTAACATTTTTACTTATTTGCATGACTTTCAATGATTATTTGTCATTTTATTTATCTAAGAAAAATAAACAAAATACTTATAGCTCAAAGAAAACTGTTAAAAATTATATTGTAACTTATATGTTAATTAATCTATATATCCAAATCTTGTTACGTCTCCTACCCTAAACTCAAATTTTTTTCTAAACCCTATTTTTCGGATAGCACTTGTGTGACATTGAGTTGGATGACATTGATGACATTGACAATGTCACAATTAGGGATGACAATTGGACCCAGATTTTATGGGCACCCGCAAAAAATACCCACTATGGATAGGGTAAAACCCCGCTTTATGGGTCTGGGCTTGGGTATGGGTAATTACCCACAAATTTGGATGGGTATGGGCACGGGTATGGACATTATACTACCCAGCCCCGCAACCCGCATATATGTATTTATATAATATGATAAATTATTTATTTATTTTTGGTGTATAATTAATTAATTAATTAAATTATTTAAGCCTAAACATCAACCTAAGATAACTTAATAAAGTAACCCTACCCATCCTGATGTGTTAAATCTCTGCCGATGTCGGCCTTTCTTTGCTTTTTGGCTAAATATTACGATTCGTACTACTTATGAGTTGATTTTAAATTTTTTGGATCACAGTTTTATTTCAATTCTAATGTTTTTTATTGTCTTTTCATACTTAAAGTGCGGGTAATGGGTGCGGGTATGGGCACTTAGGTGCCCATAGGGTATGGGGAAGGGCACTAAAGTTGTTGCCCACGAGGGTACGAACATTTTTTACAAATGCGGGTATGGGGATGGGTACTATAGTACCCTACCCATTGGGTACACATTGCCATCCCTAGTCACAATGCTTGTGTTTCTCTCTCTCTCTCTTTCACAAGCATTGTGACATTGTGATTGGCCAATTTCACCCAACTCTATGTCACCCAATTGCTATCCCTATTTTTCCCCCTCCTCTTATGAAAACAAATCTTGTTGGGGATCAAATCAGGTACCTATGCTTCCAATTAACAACTCTTTGCCACCAGGGCATTGATGTTTTTGATGACATGTATTTGCCACAATGTTATGTATTCAACACAAATTTTGGGTCCTATTTCTTTCAATCTCACAATCCTTAAATCATTTCTCATCGTCATGTAATTGAACCTAATAACCATAATCCCGCCCTTTTTAGCGGGCTTAATTAATTTTTATGAAAAAAGGCCGGCAAGGAATTGAATCAGGTACCACATGAAAAATTCATTTTTTTTATGTCACTAACGCCATAATAGTTCCTTTTCATTATTATTTTTTCTTTCAATTACCACATAACAGTTCCAATTTTTTGGTGCAAACTTTTGTATATATTTTTTCTTTTGATTTGTCTTTTTTATTGCAATCCATCTTTTGTTTTTGTTGCTTTTTGAGGCGATATGATAAAATAATATGGAATATAAACTATAAAAGTAATAATATAGTCAATTTCATAGTTATATATGAAGCTCTACAAAACCCGTGCAGGCAGAGGTTAATTTCTTTTCAATATTTATTCCACTTTCAATCAATTTAACATTCAATTCATTTAGTTTTTTAATTTCAATGCACAAGAATTTTAGTAGATATTATTTTTTTCTACAAAAAACGACTTAATTTTACCAAGGGCAAATGATATTAACGCCAATGTTGTCGAAATCGCGATCTAGATCCCAAGATCGTACGATCTTGCGATTCATGATGCCTTCACCAATCTGAAACGGATCCAAGATCAGAGAAGATGAAGGAGTGATCGGTGCGCAGTGTAAACACGTTGAATCGCTGAATCGGCGATTTTTTTCGAGTTTGGGAAGGTGGCTGATTCGGGTGCAACCCGTCTGACCCGACCCGGTTCGAGTTTGACCAATTTCTTTAAATACGAGCCCAACCCCATTCTAGCCAGAAAACGACCTGTTTTCCACTCTAAAAGGCCAGATTCATCCATTAATTTCAGTTTTGGGACTTGTTAGTGTTTAATTGAATAATTAGGTTAGTAAATTGGGAATTTTTCTAAAATTGTGAATTTTTTTTCATCTTTTATGAAATTGTAATTCTTCAATTATCATCAATTCCCTTTCATCTTTTATTCTTTTATAAATTTCTCTTGCTTGTGCTTCCTCTGGAATAAGTTTCTTTTATTTTTTTTATGATGTTTTAGGATGATGCTTTGTTTTGTATCAATGTTTTTAGATGTTTAAGATAATGAGAATTATGATTAATACAAGTTTTTTTTAAAGGTTCTTTTTCTTAGTTTTTTTTTATAATTATGTCTATCTGTCTATTATATGGGAGTGTTACGATCCTACGGTCTACGTTTTTTCTATACCTCAACGATCTTTAGTGGGGTCGCGATTTTGACAACCATGATTAACGCACACTGAGCTCAATTATCTCATTCATGCATATATCCCATTATCCCACTAACAAAATATTTTATAGATCATAATGTGCCTCTAATTTGCAAGTAGAAACTGAAATTTGAAGAGTAAGATGGATGATAAACAAAACCAATGAAATAAAAAAAATCACCCTCAAATCCTATCTCTCTAAGAAAAAATATTTGGAGATGTGTAGATATAATGGATGAAGAGTGTGAGAAAACAAATGATCAAGAAATGGAATGGAGAAAGAAAGATGAGAAAGAGACAAAAAATAAATAAATAAATAAATCAGAGAGAGAAACTGAATCGTGATATAGTGATATTTGGAAGAGAGGGAGACGAAACTGAGATGTCAATGAAGAGTTTTTAATGAGAATCAAGGTTGCAATGACCATTAATAAAAGTCAAAGACAATCACTTAAACATTTCAGAGTATATCTTCGAACACTAATATTCTCATATGATCACTTATATGTTGCAATTTGAAGAGTGACCTCAAGAAAATGTTTGAAGATATTGATAACAAATGAAAATGGTGAAGATGATACTTTTACATCAAATGTGATTTTTTTTTGTTTGTTATTTCTGTTTCTCACCGACAATAAGTTCAATATAAACAACAACATTAATATTTTTATGAATAGTAAATCACGACATAATATTAAATATTACATCAGACTCAACCCGTGCGACACACGGGTATAGGTCTAGTTTCAGCTGAAAAGAACACAGCTTTAAGTCGTTCCAAATCGATGTGTTTTCAACACAATCTTGTTCAGTTACTGCGTCCATAACATTCATCAAATGATCATATATATAACTGATTAAACTACTTACACAAACATCCAAATAATAATTGACTTTTTGAAAGGAATACAAATAATAATCAATTAGAAAGTGAAATTGTTAAGGGAATATTAATTGATTAGGGGTTGAAGTAAGAAGTGCCACACATGCATTTCCATCCTTCAGGCTCATAATTAGCATACTGAACATCAATAAGATGTTTGTTGGTAGGAATCTGAGTTGGGTTACAAGGAATGCATCCTCCACATTTGTGTTCACATCTTGGTGGTGTTGACCCAATCCTACCTACTCCCCTCAAGTCTTCTTCATATTCCATCATCACCTTTTCTCCCTTGAATTAAATAAAATAAAATAAAATAAATTAAAAGTACGTACATATAAAATTATGTAGTGGTAGTAATATAAAAAAAAATTAGTCCATGTGAATTATGCATAATATATGCAAGGTCTTAGGTTCGAACCCCGAACACCACAAAAAAAATATAAATAAAAAAAAATCGCTAAAAAAAAGTACATATAAAATTATGTAATGATACCAATGTATATTGAAGAACTACACATTTTGGTCTTTGAAATTGTATTGGTTAGCCAATTTAGTCCTCAAATTTGTGAAATAGGAGTAGTAATATAATTTTTTTTATTTGGTCAAGTAGTAATATAATCTTTTTTTAGGAAGTAATTTAATCCTTTAAAATTGAAGAATACTTATCTAGTTGGTCGCTCCATCAATTTTTTTTTTTTTAGGGATCAAAATATTCTCTTAGTAAACATACATATTGATTTGTTGCATCAAAACAAGCATATAACATAAAATTGTGGTGCAAAATTTAAGAAAATGAATGTATTGATATTTTTCAATTTAAGAGACTAAAACTTACTATTTTTTAAATTGACAAAATTTTACAATTTCAATATAAATACCATATATATATATATATATATATATTACAACAATATAAATACTATATAACAGGCTTCCAAAGCAAATGTTCTAGTAAATATAAGAGGTATAAACCTGTGTAGAGTCAAAAGGTCTTCGAACATCTTGTATTCTATTTGTTGAATCAACTTTGAAGAATGCTGCTGGTAAATGTAAAAAAAAAAACAAAAAAAGTGAAAGCAAAATGTTATAATGTTTCAAAGAAAACATTGTTTGAGCCCAAAGAGAAACCCAATATTAAAAATAGGCTTGTTGATTTAGAGTGAGGTGAAAGTGTAAAGTTTACTAACCTTGTTGATTTGCAGCATCAGACAGCAACAAAGGCTTACTTATTACACAAACCAAACTCCAAAGTAGAGTTGAAACTGTTAAGATTGGAATGTAACACATTGTTATCTTCATACTTGTAAAAGTTACAATGATGACCAGCTTTATATGAGAGATAGAGAGGTAGATATGCAATAAGAACTAACGGATAGATATGCCAGAGATCTAGCCATTTGGTTCTGTTGAAAATTCCTTTTACCAAAGAGAGGCCTTATATTTTTTTCTTTCTTAATTTTTGCTTTTTCCCTACATATTGACTTGGTAGAAATTGTTTTTTTTTTTTGGTTACGGTAGAAATTGTTTAATATATATATATGAGTCAAAAGAAAACAACACACACTGTTTATACAATCCAACGGATAAAATGTCACTTTCCACCGAAAATGGAAAATGATTTGATTAATTAATTTTACAAATAATTTCATTATTTACTTTTTTTTTGTGTAAAAGAAAAATTTAGATAAATTAATTTTTTAGATCTCGATAGAATTTGGATAGGTCAGTCTCAAGATTTAAAAAATATGGAAGTTCAATCATCAAAGTTGACTTTTAGATAAATTGTTGACAATGTTATATACTTACTGGTGTATGTAGGAATCACTCGTCAACAAAATTATTACAATGACCGCATGACACACCCTCAAGAGATATGACTTAATTTTTTTTATCAACTTAATTAATTTCTCTTGCTATCACTTTATATAATTTTATCTATCTAAAATCTTTACATGCCAAAATAATTTTAAAAATTGTTTTGAAACAACATTAAGATAGTTATTTTTGACGGATATTTAGGCCATCTATAATGAATTTATTTATAGTTACGGAAGATGATAACCAATGTCTCTTAGATATTGGTTAAGAAGGTAAAGAAATAACTTAATGTTATTTATACAATTATTTGAAAAATGACATTTTTTTAAGTTTTGAAAAATGTTACTCTCTCTGTCCCGCAATAAATGACTCATTTGAAAATGTGCAATTTTGACCTAACTTACTTTGATCATATTTTTCTACTAATATACAAATATAAATAATATCATATAAGATATTGTTAGATTCGTCTCGATGAGTATTTTCAAAATATCAAATTTTCATAATTTTTTCTAATATATTATTCAAGATATTTAAGCTCAAAATTATGCATTGTACGCGTACGTAATAGGGTCAACTGTATCATGTATTATGGGACGGAGAGAGTATTTATATAATTTAATGTTACTTTAACCAATGTTATTATGATTATGGTTATCATTTCCCTTTACTTGTTAGGCCAAATTGACAATTGATTGGGAGCTTCAATGTCCCTCTGGAGTGGGGTACTTGTGCAGGTCATAGCTACTAGCTAGCATGCTTTCATAACTTTTGATTTCAACTGTTTTTGGATTGACTTTTTGGATAACTCAAGTTTCACAGTTAAAAATAATTTTAAACTAAGCTAATAACATATGTCTCGTAGCTTAAAGAATTGAGTATTAAAATATAATTTACAAAGTTTCATATTCAACTTTTTTAAATTTAAAATATAACTTTTTAATCTAAAATTCTTTTTTTTGGATTTCTTAATCACAAGATAACAAAACTTTACATTTGAAATATCTCTTCAAATGGTACTAGTAGTATATATTGTGTAAGTAAGGAATCTAAAAATATATATATCTTAAAAATACAGGTCATAATGCTTGTCAAAGTTATATTTACTCATTTTTCTATTATCCATTTTAATTTTTTAAACAATATCCTAAGAATACATGTTAGTATTTTGCTTTGAAATGTTAATGAGACATCAATTATTTTTTTGTATTATTTTTATGAATCTCTTTACATTTCCATCTGGCATCTACTAACATTTGAATCTCCAAGACCAATAGTGTTATAAAGTCGTGAGAGTCAAAGATGGGTTGGAGCTGGAGACTGAATGAGATTGATTCCTCATGATGTTGATTTAAGACCTAAGCCGTTTTTGCTCACTGACTCAATTGTACGCCAATTCATCATTTTAGGTTTAATTAATTAATCAGTTAGAGTCAAAGTTAGATCAAGATTCAAGGGTACGTACGTAAAAAAATATAAAAAATGAAGGGTACTTGAAACTTTTTTTTTTTGAATAAGGGTACTTGAAACTTGAAAGCAACCAAAGAAAAATCTTGCTTTGATTTGGTTCGACCCTGGTTAAAATTAAAAATAGCAGCATCAATTTCAAGAGAAAGTCTTATAGTCACAGATACAAATAAAATTGATTTGAGCACACATACAACAATGAAGAAAATTAAAGGCTTGAATATGTCTTTCGTCCCTACAAATATAGATCATTTGAATTTTCGTCCCTGAAGTTACTAATCCTTCCAATCCGCCACTGCAAAATTTAATCATTTGACTTTTGGTCCTAATTAGGTTTTTTTTGCTGAGGTGGGCTGACATTAGCGACATGGTGCCCATGTGACAAGTGGTTGGCTTAAATAGGTCTTTCGTCCCTGCAAATATAGGTCATTTGAATTTTCGTCCCTAAAGTTACTAATAAAATGTAATTAGGACCATTTTTCAAATGATTAATATTTGCAATGGATTTTGCATGGATGAAAGACCTATATTTGCATGGATTTTGCGGATTTTGCAGGGACGAAAATTCAAATGACTTATATTTACATGGACGAAAGACCTATTTAAGCCAAAATTAAATGATAAATAAATTGGATTTTGCTAGAAGCCATCCATGGAGGTGTCTTTTAGCAACCCACACCTCAAGGTGTGATTTCCACTTTTTAGTTATAACTTTGCTAAAAGACACCTTCATAAAAATTAGTCTGTGTCTTTTAACAAATGCTCATAGAATAACTTGCTAAAAGACACCTTCATAAAATGTGTCTTCTAGCAAAACCCAAATAAATTAATCACATCATTCAAAATTATTAAACCATTTTACCATTTTTTAAAAATCATTAATATGAGTGTGCCTAAACTTTTTAGATTTGGGTTTGTCTCTAAGCAAGTATCGCTCAAGTTTTAAACTATAAACACCATGGTGGGGCCTGCCATGCAAATATCAGTATTGCACAATTTATTTTGTAACTTCCTTCATAAAGTCCATGCAAACTACTAGCATCATTTTAGAATATTTGTTTATTCTAACTTGCCATTATATTTTGCTAAAAATAACTTGTACTACGTGAATTCTGTATATACTGAAAAGAAAATACATTTTTACTAAAGAAAATACTAATATTTAACTGACTTTACATTCACAATATTATGTACGATAGAAGGTAGAAGAAGGCTATGTCATTATTTTTCATTTGGCAAAGTTATCGATGAAAAGGGAAATAAAGAGGTATTTTCCCTTGTAGTACAGAAAAAGCAGCTTTGAAAAGTAACACAACACAACACAAGTATTAAAAAATAAATAAACCAAAACTTACTCCCAAGTCATCAGTGGAAAAATGGAAAGTATTACTGATGAGAGATTTTGCAGTGTACTAAAATATTTTGATAGTGATGGTTGATGAGTTTGAGTACCATAGGAAGAAAGATTTGATTGATGAAGTTTGTGTATTACCCAGATCAGATCGGAGGATGTACGCTAAAATAAGATATTGGGATGTGTCCTTCTCTTCTGCAGCTGAATTGCTGCCTATAGTCTTTCACACTGCACTATGCATGCAATCAGTACAAAAAGCTGAAAGGGGATATTGCCCTAAAATTATGTTAAGACTTAATTTGATTTGATGATTCACTCAAGTTTCTTTCTCAAATTAATATCTACTCAAGTCAAACATTAACTACAAATGAAACGTCTTCTTTATTTATTTCACCAAACCATGATAATACAAAAATAATGTTTGTAATTTGTATAGAAGTTTTTATTCTTTGATAAATCATATCAATTGGGTTGGAAGCTCAATAATAAAAGTTTGATATTATAATTTCATGAGAGGGGGTATAATGCAACAAAAGAGAGAGAAAAAAAAATACATTTATGAATTTGTGTTTTTCTTTTAATATCATCTTTTAAACAAAATTCAAAATTATCTTACATTTTAAGTTTAATTTCTATGTGTTGTTGATGGAAAAAGATGTACACGTTTATTGAGTGGTTAAGGGTACGTGCAATGGTATCTTTTACTTCTGTTAGGATGATGTTTGGGCAAGAGATGTTTCGTGAGAAGCCTGAGGTTGTTTTGGGCCTCAGTCCATCAATCCTTGTTGGTTGGTGAGATGAATTCTTGGATTGATGGTGTGTGAGAGTGAGATTTTAGGTTTAGACGTAGGTTGTTTGTTTGGAAGCAGGTGTTGGGTATTGTGGCAGATGAGAGATAATTGTGAAAAGGAGTGGATTCTCGGTCTTGGAATCTCTCTTCATATGGGGTGTACTCAGTTCAATATGTGTGTGGTTCTCTCTCATATGATACTTTGGGGGAAGGTGTCATGGTTATCCCATATGTTGGTGCGAGTTTGGAGGAGTTGGGATCCTTCTAAAATCCAAGGTTGCTTGTGGCAGCTTCTTCTAGATAGGATCCTAAATAGACTAAAATCCAGGTTTACTTATTGGTTATGTCTGTGCTCTTTGCGGGATTTCTACTGGGTCTGTTAATCATCTCTTTGTCTTGCGTGGGATTGCCTCAAAGGTATGTACTTGATTCTTAGATGGCTAGGTTGTGAGTGGGCTTTACCTAGGGATCTAATAGGTCTTTTTGAGGGGTTCTTAGGTCTAACTAGTAGAGAAATAAGTATGCGTAGGCTTTTGTTGATCTGACACACTGATGTGTGGTCCACCTAGACAACTTGTAATGACCTTGTGTTTTCTTGTAAGGTTATAAATGTGGAGAAATTGGTTCATAGGTTTGTATAGTTTGGACCAACAAAAAGATGATTTCTGCTCTTCTCCCAACACATTTGGCTCGCGCCCAACATAATTTTCAGTTATACACTTGCGTGAGTTAAGTCACGCTGCATGGCCTAACTCACGCACCTTATAAGTTTTGCGTGACTTAAGTCACACACCACTGGTCTGGGCGCGAGTTAACTCACGCATGTTGGCTGGTGGTCAGAACTGAAGAACATACGTTTTTTTTGGACTTTTGTTAGTTTTTCAACATTCATTCTACACGTTCTTTTTTACCAAATTTACACGTTTTTTTGACCACATTTATGGTTGTTATAACCTATACTACCATTCCCACCTATAAATACCGCTCCATACTTCCATATTTCCTCACACCATATCACTTTCTCTCCCTGCTCACTCACTCTCTCCCTCTATTTCTCTTCTTGTTTTCTTCAATAGTCTCTAGTCACTTGCGATAAATGGTGGTCAGTTTTGAAGTAAATGGTGAGTAGCCAACTTGGGAGAAGTGATCAACCATTGGGATAAAATTAAATTTGAATAAAGCAAATAAATAATTTAGAATAACGTAAATAACTTAATTTGAATAAAGTAAATAAATAAATTAGAAAATAATTAAATTAGAATAAAGTGAACAAATAATTTAGAAAATAAATA
>Ga0315915_1009100_pt1 | contig 11402 bp, 12 predicted proteins | sample MpolbnodulesMG_FD_207738 | JGI IMG/M metagenome (GOLD analysis project Ga0315915, IMG submission 207738) | Medicago polymorpha root nodule microbial communities from Los Angeles, California, United States - branched nodules | ecosystem: Host-associated > Plants > Roots > Nodule | place: USA... | reverse complement strand
TAGGGTTACACAGATTCATCTCGGACCTAATCTTTGAGAGATTTAGCTACTCATAATCGAGTTTACAAATAGCATAATCAATGAAATAATTAAAACATACATGAACTGAGTAAAGGATGATGAAATCGCCCTTTAAGCAGTCTTCAAGTCTCAACATCGCACTTTTGCTCTCCAAAATCGTAACCCCTGTTTCTGACACTGACTTCTGTTTAAATAGGAAATATTTTCTAAGCCAAAAATCGCGTCGCGCCTATGTCCAATCACGTCATGATTTTATAACAACCTAGAGTCCTTCGAGATCCTTCATCACAATCGTGAAACGCCTCCAGCAATCGTGTCACGTTTCCAGCAATCCAAAAACTTACCTCTCTGCCTATCAAACCGCGTCACGATGTAAGTAATCGCGCCACGTTTGTTGCTTCAAGCTCTTAGTTGTTTTCTTGCTTTTTAACGCCTCTAGACCATTCATATTGCCTTGAACTCTATCAAATTTGTCAAAATATGTCCTAAACATTACGTAATGACAGCATGTCATCATGGGGTTGACAATTGGGAGTTCCCGAGAGGGAACAACCAAAATAGGGTAACTTGTTCTGGTGCAACTCGCTACGACGAGTTGGAACTCGCTAGGGCGAGTTGCTTAGTGACAGACCCCTTCATTTTGGTCGTTCTGGACATTCGGGGGCGATCCGGGTGTTTCCAAACTGATTCTTTTGATGTAATTAAATGTATTTGAGCTTTCTAAACCTTTGGAAACTTCAATTGAGTTAGATTGGACTTGAGTTTGTGAATCGTATCATAACTTTAGAAAATGGCTCAAGAACATAAATTTTCCGAAAACTCGATTTCTCAAGGAAAAAGAAGGGTATGACTAGGGTTGTCTAGTATTGTTATGATTTGTAATAATCTTTTGGATGGGATTCATGGTCTTTGACTTGGTTTTGCTTTGAAAACTTGAATTCTTTGAAAAACGGTAAAATGATACGGACTTTGTGAAACTTTGGGATTGAAGTGAAACAATAGTGAACTTGATGAACCTATGAATATGTGGTGAATGTATGTATTTGTATACTTGTGGAATATTAATATTGTTGAGTTGTTAAATCAATTGAATTTAATTTGTAGCATTTATGTTGATTGATTACATTTAATTGTGAATTATAAACTAACCCCTAGTGGTCGTTTGGTTGACCATCTTCCTTATCCGTATGGATGAGTAGACGGTGTGCATGAACAGTTGTGTTTTGGTGAGTTGCTTGAGGATAGCTTGAAGCTACCTCGTTTATCGCTCTTTCGGAGTCTAGTGGTCGACTCTGATTAGGACGTCCTTATGTTTTGAGTCTTATGACTATTTGTTATTTTTATGATTTAGTTGTTGAAATGAGAAATTATATTGGTGATATATTATGATATTGAGACATGGCTACTTGGAGACTTATTTATGTTGGATGACTGTTGAGATATTTTATTTAGGTGTTGATGTTATGATGTTTTATTTCGCTACGATGTTTTGAGAAAACTATTATTTACCCATGTTTGGTGATTCATTGAAGATGTAACATCTAAATTCTTGATATGCCATATCGTTAGCATAATTTATCGCTTTTAGAGTTTAGGGTGTTAAATGAAAGCTGCGGGAAATCACGATCATATTTGTCATATGATTGTTCCAAAATTCCTGGAGAATAGTCACGCTGGTAATGTTGCATGCCCCTATCGCTTTGCTGATGATGATAGTCCAACACCTCTGTTCGTGCAAATTGATCAGAACAACGTCTTCTGTCATATCTGTCAGGTGATCGTTCCAACATTCTTGGTGAACAATCCCGCTGGTAATGTTGATAACCCCTATCAAATGGCTGATTGTGATGATCCATGGCCCATGATCGAAAAAACTGATAAGGAGAGCGCCCACGATTGTGAGAATATTGTGACCCTGATCCTACCAAAATCCCACGTGAACACCTTCTGGACCGACGCCGCAACCTTGACGGAGACCACTCATCCCTAACCCTAACATGTCCTTGCCGCTACTCACCAGAACCTTGTCGTCCAAAACCATGTTGCCTAACCTGACCATGCCGACTGTGTCATAACACTTTCCGACGTCGCCGACCCCCCCCCCCCCCAAGCCTAGGGTTACTGCCTCTCCCTACCTCTCGTAATTTTGAAGTACGTTGGCCACTTCATCCTCGTTCGAGCATACAATATACTATATGTAGAATGTATTTTATTATTTTTTGTGAGGTTAGCATACGAAGAATATTATTCTTCAAAAAAAAAATTATGTATGTTATTTTTTCAAGTCTGTCGCGAATTGACAATGATTTTCTTCATGCTGGTTTCATACACAATATTTTGGTCTTGATAAGGAAATACTGGTTGGTGCCAGCCTTACTGGCAATGGTGTCTAAAAATTATTTTAAAATGATGCGTGTGTTTATTAAGGTTTATCGTATGCATATGTACGTACGCCAAGTAGGGTTGTGCATTTTTGTTTTTATTTATAACATAATGGTTTTCTTAGCTAGATCTTGTGGAAAATTACATCAGATCTAAAGAAAATATTCGAACTTGTGCTAATAAAACAAAAGAAAAGAGGAATGAAACTAGACACGCATGCATTTGACCATGATTTTACCGTTTTTTTTATTGGATATGCTATTATATTTATATGAAAATAAACAAAAAAAAAAGCTTGTGGATGAAACGTTTAAAATATTAAAAAGTGCATAACCAAACTAAAGCACTGATTTAGCTTCGTTTTTTTCTTTTTAAAGAAAGAAGTCTATTTCATTTCATCAAAGAGAATCCCCACAAGAAATTTCTGAGAAATACATAAATGTGAAGACAAACATTACATAGTTCTTTTTTTTTTTGTAAACAAAAACTTTAGACAATGATTTATCTTGATCTTTAAGAATTGACATAAACATTCGTTCAAAAAAAAATTGTCATAAACATATTCAGTTGTAATTATTGAATTAACTTTGTTAATTATTAAAATTATCATACATTTTTTTTCCATCTTTTATACATTAAACAGTAAAACAAGATAAAAAAATGTTATAATGACTTTTTTATAAATAAATATAAGAAATCACTAAAAATTAAAAATATAATTTTTTAAGCTATAGACAAAAATTAAATTAATTTTTCATAATAAAAACTGACATTAGAAAGCAAAAAAGACCGTGTTTGTTTTATATGAACATTTGTGGTGGGCGAGCCATTTGTTGTATTTAGGCATTGGCTAGCCCACATTGTGTGTTTCTTGAACTACTTGTATTTTTTCTAGTGACCTCTTCGGTACGTCTTATGTTAAGGGGACTGCTATAACAGTGTTAATATAATTTATTTTTTTAATGGCAAAATATATTATATATAATAGGGGATTAAATCCCAAGTATTACACCAAAAAGAAAATAAAAATACACCAAAACACTCATTGAAAAATCAACAACAATCGATTTTCAAACACCACCAACAGAGATCAAAAAAGCAGCCGACGAAGGTAAGATGCTTCAAACGATCAGATTCGACCACCACTCAACATCCGATAAGTCGGAGGAGACATCAACAAGCCTAAAGAAACCTGCATCAAAGAAAATAGCTCCCGATCTCGAATAAAAACGATCGACCCGCCAGACTCCCAACACTATCATGCTAAAAAATACCAATATATCATGCTAAATGAAGATTTAGAAGCCAATATTGTTGTGATTGAAAATTGAAATGCTTGTACTGTCACAAACCATTGTTAAGCCCTCGTAACAATTTTCTTTTGTGTTGTTCATGAATTGCACAATGCATTTGACCAAAATCAATTGAATTCCACAATGTGGCACGGAAAAAAAAGTTGCATTTATAAGGGTCCATCTGTTTTGATGTGACCCACACAGTCACACGCACAAATAAAAGAAAAATCAATTCCAAAATCTCAAACCCTTTACCCACTAACTACTATATAGGTACTACAAAAGCCTCATCAAAATTCTCTTAGCCTTCATTTTCTTTCTTGTTTTCACATCCCTTATAAGTCCTCTTCAAATGGCTCAGGTATATTGCCTCTTTCATATCCTATCCTCTTTAATTTAATTTTGTTCATGGTAAATATTTTCTTCCTATCTCTTAGATTCCTTATGTAAATCCTCATGATTTAGCTATATAAATATGTTTAAATTAAAAGAAAAATTTTTAAATATTTTTATTTACTAATTTTGATTGTTTATATACCATTTTTTCATTCTCTTATTCTTTCATTGGATTGATTCAAAGCAGAAGGTTGTGTTAAAGGTGTTAACTATGACCGATGATAAAACAAAGCAAAAAGCTATAGAAGCAGCTGCAGATATCTATGGTAATAATTCATATTTTTAATGTAAAGAATTCATATTTATAGAAAAAAAATGTTATTTAATAAATCAAAGGCTGATCTATTGAATTGTTGTTGATTTTGATGAATAGGGGTTGATTCAATTGTAGCAGATGTAAAGGAGCAAAAGTTGACAGTGATTGGTTCAATGGATACAGTGAAAATTGTGAAGAAGCTGAAAAAGGTTGGAAAAGTTGATATTGTATCTGTTGGTCCTGCAAAAGAAGAGAAGAAAGAAGAGAAAAAAGAAGAGAAGAAGGAAGAGAAAAAAGAAGAGAAGAAGGAAGAGAAGAAAGAAGAGAAAAAGGAGGAAAAGAAAGAAGATAAGAAATAAAAGGAAATAATTATTATTACTATATTATGTTTCTTTTTTAGAAAGACTCTTCATTTTATTTTATTTTATTTTTCTTTGCCATATTTTTCTATATTGATTATTGAGAAGCCAGTGTAAGCTGCAAAAATTGTTTATAACTTTTTTTGTGTGTTGCCTTTTATTTACTTTCTGTAATTTATATTCAAATCTAATGTTCAAGATCTTTTGTAAGCATTGATTAATCTTCAATTACCAAGATGAAAATGTGTTTTAAATAGATGAGAAGAATACACAACAATTAATAATTGAGTCTTCTATTTTTCTCTATTACTCTTAGTTTTCAATCTAGATAAGCAATTAAAAAAAAAATCTAGAGAAGCAATTGCTTACTAAGCTTCAAGATTGTTATTCATAATACACAAATAAAACATTGTTATCATAGTAATTTTGTTGTACGATTGATTATGATCTTCACTTGATTTCAGTGCAGTATTATTTTGTTTTTTTCCTTTTGTTTTACTATTTACTCAAATGGTTCATGTGATTGGGACAATATATAGATGCCAGTTGTTATTGCTTGTGAATTGTAAATTTTGACAGAGTTTGGTAGTAAACGATAAGCGGATCAAATGGCTTTTGGTATTTTTAAATTTAAAAGTAGTACTTTATGTGAAATATAAATAAATAAATATCAAAACATTAATAACAATATAGTGTAACATAAGTCTTAGAAATCGGAATTGAGTCTAACACAATCTCATAAAACCTCCTATAAAATTGGCTCGTGAGTTGATGATCCACTTATTATAACATGTCCAGACCATATTTTATCTTAGAAATAAGAAGTGTGCCAAATTTCAACAGTGGATCTTGGATAAGCTCTGATACCATATTGAAATTTGAGGTCTAACTCACCCCTATAAAATTGGCATATCTAACCGATGTAGGACTAAATCCACCCATTAAAAGCCAATACAAGGCAATCCAACATGAGGCAACTCAAATGTCGCAATTATGTGACTAGGGACAGATCACAATAAAGGTGGAATTTCCAACACATTCCTCACGCTCGGACCTAATGGGCATGAAACATTGCAATACAAAATTCCAACAGTAGATCTTAAATATACTCTAATACCATGTTAAAATTTGGACTAACACATCTAAATAAAACCATCTTGTAAGGTGGGGATTTCCCCCACTTATAAACACATGTCCAAACTATATTTTGTCTAATGTAGGGCTCTTTTAACAATAGGTTGATCAAGTTGGTAAAAATACAACTCATTTCGTAAATATATGGTTTGAATCTTGATGAGGGAATTTCATTGATTGGTAATATGTAAGTACTATCTCTCTCCAAACAGCTTTTGTAAATATATGGTTTGAATCTTGATGGGAGAATTTCGTTGGTTTGTAATATGTAAGTACTATACTACCTTTTTATTTTATTTTTTGAAAGGAAGAATTCATTGCTTTTCATTATCAATCAAAGAAGAGATACATGACGGTACATTATCATAAACATGGGAGTTAGCATTATATGGGGCTACCCTTGCTAATTCATGAGTGACCTCATTGGCTTGCCTCCTATTAAACTCGACATGAGAGTTCTGAAAACTATTCTCAAACAACTGCCTACAAGCATGCATAATACAACCAAACTCACTGTCATCCTCAACAGAAGACCGAAAGTGATCAACCACTATCTTGGAATCTAAGGCAAAGTCAATATTATCATAATGAAGATCTGTCATCCACCTCAACACCGTGTGAAAGCCTATGACCTCACCCACATCAACATCACAAAGAGGGGAAAAACAATCTATTTTAGCACTAACGAATTCGCCCCTGTCATCCCGAAGGCAAATTCTAATACCCACCATATTCATGGAAGAAGAAAAAGATGCGTCAATGTTACATTTATACCTACCATAAGCCGGCTTCGACCACTCCACCACATTGCCATTGCCGGAATAGCCTTGATGAGTCAAAGGAACATCTTCTCGTTGCGCTCTTATATTTTGGGCTATTCGCCAATCCTCGAGAAGTTGTTTTGTGCTCCACTACCTGCATGATTATTTCATTTTGCTGCTGCCACAACTTCAAGTTCCTACACTTCCACAAACTCCACATAATCATCACAAATAGTTCTCTTTGGACCAAAGGCAGCTGATCAAGAAGAGTAAAAATTAGTGCATCCATATTATCGTTTTTTCGGAGAGTGCTATCAATCTTGTCCCATAACTGAACCTCACGCCAAGCTTGCTTTGCACCTGGAAATTCCAACAACACATGGATATTATCTTCAAAGTTGCTACCACAAAGAACATAATCTGTCGAACGATGAACTTCTCGGCTGCTAAGGCATGTGTGCGTTGGAAAACAGCCCCTACACACGCCACACAAAGTTTTTGATCTTTGGAGGAACTTTTAGCTTCCAAATCAAATTCCATCTCCCCAGAACATGTAAATGGGAAATATCTGCAATATCAGTTACACAAATACGATATGCACTACGGATAGAATAATTGCCATTTTTCTCAGCCTTCCACACTAATTTATCTTCACTGACAAGTGGATGAAGAGGAGTATCATAATAATTTGGGTAGTCTCATGATCAAACAAAGAAGATATAAGAGTGGAATTCCAAACCTTTGTCAACGGCTCAATAATATCCTGGACTTTAACATGAGATAAAGATTTATACATAGAGCAATTTGTTGTAAATGAGCGCCCATCTTTGAGCCACGGGACACTAAACAAAGGAATATTAGCGCCCGTTCGAATCCTCCATCTAGCGCCCTGTTGAACAACCATTTTAGCACTAAAAATACTGCGCCATACATAACTAGGATTAACACCAATACGTGAGTTCAAAAAATCAGTATGAGGAAAATAGCGCGCCTTAAACAAACGTGACACAAGTCTCTCTGCATCTGTTTGGAACTTCCAACCCTGTTTGCCGAGCATTGCTACATTAAAGGATGTGAGATCCTTAAATCCCATACCACCATAATTTTTATGAACAGTTAATCTTTCTCAAGAAAGCCAATGCATACCTCTTATAGTAGAACCACCATGTCCCCACCAAAAGGCATTAATTATTTTCTCTATAGCATCGACTAATTTATTTGGAAGCAAACAAATACTCATGACATAAGAAGGAATGGATTGGAGTACCAATTCAATTAGAACTTCTCTTCCTGCTTTGGAAAGACATTTACTACTCCACGAATTGATTTTGTGCAAACACGATCTTTGATAAAACCGAAAGTAGCTTCTTTACTTCAGCCAATCATAGAGGGGAGCCCAAGATAATTACCAGTCCCCATAACTGCACGAACAACAAGAATTGTTGTGATAGACTCCTGTGTAGGGATTGGAACACTTCTACTGTAGTAAACTTCAGACTTTGGAAGACTAATAGCTTGTCCAGAGGCTGCCTCGTACACTTCGAGAATATGATTCATCATATTAGCTTCTCTTTCCTCGGCTTCGAAAAACAAAAAACATTCATTTGCAAACAAAAGCTGAAAAATAATAGGAGTGTTAGTACATATAGAAATTCCATGTAAATCTCCTCTTTTTTCAGCTTTACGGATAAGAGCTGAAAGACCTTCCGCACACAGGATAAATAGATAAGGTGAAAGAGGATCACCCTGGCGGAGACCCCGCCCAGGGAAAATAGGTCCCACCGACTCATTGTTAACAATCACTGAATAGTCCACAGTTTCAACACACATCATTATCCACCTCACCCAACGCCTATCAAACCCCATTTTTATCATAACCTCTTTGAGATATGTCCAATCTATTTGATCATAGGCCTTGCTAATATCCAATTTTAACGCCACATTTTTATCTCTCCTACGCATGCTGATTTTCATATGATGGACAACTTCAATCGCAATCATAGCATTATCCAAAATTGAGCGCTCATAAACAAACGCCGATTGATTAGCTGAAATACATTTATGAAGAACAAGTTTAAGTCTACTAGCCAATATTTTAGACACTAATTTATATAAGACATTGCATAAAGCTATAGGCCTCCAATCCTTCATTGATTTCTGTTGAGTGCCTTTTGGAATTAAAGCAATATTGGTAGAATTAAGCGAAGGTGGAAACCGATTATTATTGAACCAAACACAACATTCAGTAAAAATATCATTATTACAAACAGACCAAAAATGCTGAAAAAATCCTGGATTAAAACCATCGGGTCCAGGACATTTATCTGGATTAAATCCTGGATTAAAATCTTGTCTCCTTTCCAGTTCTCTTTAAAGGCATGGTTTCCTTGACCTAGTTTGACTTGGTGTGTGTTTTGGTGAAGGTTAGAGTTTGGTAAGGTTTTGGGTGGAAAAGGTTGGTTTAGTTATGGGGTTGAGGTTTAAGTAAGGTTTTTTAGTTTAATTGTGGAAATTGGTGAAGAATTTGTGGTTTTTGGGTTAGGGTTATAAGGTATACGAATTTGGTTGATTTGTGGTTTGGGTGAATGAAAATTGTTTTTGATCGGTGGATTACGTTTGGAATGATGTTTGGAGATGATTGGGTGAAGAAATTTTGTGTTTTGGAGAAGATTTGAGGGAGATATGAAGGTTTGAAGATTTTTGGTTATGGAGGTTTTAGAGAGATGTTTGAGGGATGAGAGAAGTTTGTGTTTGAGAATGAAGGAAGAAGAAGGAAAAAATTTGGTAAATGGGGGTCTAGAAGTCGCGCACGGCCGTGCCACTGCAGGCACGAGCCGTGCCAACTTTCTGGACTTTTGGTGGATTTGGTTTGGCAAGGGCAGGCACGGGCCGTGCCAAGTCGCTGGTCTTAGGGGCTTCAAATTTTTTTCGTTTTCTCGAATCATGCTCGGACAATTACCTACAAAACAACTTAAAACAAAGAAAAACAAACAAAATAAAAGCAATTAAATGTGTGGGTTGCCTCCCACGAAGCGCTCGTTTAGAGTCATTAGCTTGACGGTTAGAAAGTGTCCGTAGAAAGGATCAAAGAGATCGTATTGTGCAGATGACACTAGGAAGCATTCTTTCACATCATGATCTTTAATCATGCAACAAGAATAAAGAACAGAACCTTTCATAACATTCTCCAACTCAAATCCTACCATCTCATCACTCACTTGAAAAACAATCCTACCATTCTCAACATCAACGATAGCTCCCGCAGTAGCGAGGAAATGTCTTCCTAGAATTATAGGGACGTCATGGTCTTCTTCAATGTCAACTACCATAAAATCAGTCGAGATGTATATCCCTTCTATCTTCACGGGGATGTCCTCAACAAATCCAACCGGTTGGATTGTAGAATGATCAGCTAACTTTAAGGTCATCTCGGTTGGTTTTAACTCTCCTATCCCCATCCTCTTAGATTCAGCTGACTCCCGGTGTTTGAGAAGAAGTAGCCACCTGTTGGGCCACTTGGGAGATTTGGGTCTCAAGTATTTTAGTATGAGTGGCAATAGAGTCTACCTTAGTATTGAGTTTGAAAGGAGAATCGTTCAGAATTCCGGTTTGGTTTTTGAGCTCTTGAAGCTGTTTAGATTGGTTCATGACATAGTTTTCCATTAAAATTTCCAAACTAGATTTCTGAGGGATTCTCTGGTTGGTTGCATAGCTAGGTGGTGCCATTTGTCCGTAGGAATTTTGAGGGTTTTTGTAAAAATTTTGATTTTGCTTCATTCCTTGGGTGTATTGAGCATAGTTCATTTGCTCAACACCGTCAATAGCACTACCTAGCTGGAAATCAACATCAATATGACCAAATACACCACAAATTTCACAAGGAGGAGATACAGGAGCAGGTGTGACAGCACTAACATTCATTTTTTCAATCTTTTAGGTTAATGCGTCAACCTTGACAGCAAGATGATCAAGGTTAGAGACTTCGTACGTACCTGCCTCTTTTTTAAAGGGTGAAGAAGCAATGATGGCTCTCTCATTAGTCCACTGGTAGTGGTTTTGGGCCATGTCCTCAATCAAAGCGTATGCCTCCGTATAGTTCTTGTTTATTAAAGCTCCACCTGCAGCTGCATCAACAGTCATTTTTGTGGTATATGATAAGCCATTATAAAAAGTGTGGACTATAAGCCACTTCTCTAAACCATGGTGGGGACAAAGTCTAAGCATTTCTTTGAAACGCTCCCACGCATCATAAAGAGATTCCCCATCTTTTTGATTGAACCGTGTGATTTGGTCCCTTAGTATAGTAGTTTTAGAGGGGGAAAGAATCGGGCAAGGAATGCTTGCCTCATTTGATCCCATGAAGTGATGGAACCAACTTCCAATGAATAGAACCAAGAACTATCTCTATCCCTTACGGAGAAAGGAAAGAGATGTAGCCTTACTCTATTTATAGTTTACAATGACTTAAGCCCTAAGAAATAAATCATTAGAATGTTCCACAAGAAACCACAGGCTTTTAGGTCATAAATAAACAAATAGGTAGCTTATACTTGAAGCAAAAGCAGCAAAAGAAGGTCCTGGGGGTTGGCAGGACCGTGTGGCTGGTGGCACAGGCCGTGCCAAGCTTCTGACTTGGGGGAAACATATTTTTGTCTTAAATCTTCGTATTTTCAGCCCGAATCAGCTCCAAATCCTCTTTCTTTTGCTCCAAGACTCAATCTTTAGAATATTTGTTCCTGAAATTAAATAACTTGCAATTGAAGTAAAATAGTTCTAAAAAGGAAACAATATTAAATAA
>Ga0315915_1009099_pt1 | contig 11402 bp, 6 predicted proteins | sample MpolbnodulesMG_FD_207738 | JGI IMG/M metagenome (GOLD analysis project Ga0315915, IMG submission 207738) | Medicago polymorpha root nodule microbial communities from Los Angeles, California, United States - branched nodules | ecosystem: Host-associated > Plants > Roots > Nodule | place: USA... | reverse complement strand
AGCTGTCTTGCATTGATGTTTAAACAATGGCAAAATGGGTGGGTGGGTGGTGGCCAGCAAGAGGGTTAGCGAGGTTATTAGTGTTTGCGTGGTGTGATGGAGATAGCTATCTTGCGTGATGGTTGAGGTTTGTGCAGGTGTGGTTTTTGCGTGGTGTTATGGATGGGGTAGTCGTGGGTAATCTAGATTCGGATTTTGTGGCAGCTTGTGATGATGTTTGAGGGATTTGGCACAACTTTTTGTTATGTTGTTGCGCGGAGGGTTGTCTTTGATTTTGGTGTTAGCTTTGTATTTTGTGTTTCCTTTTGTTGATTTTGATGCAGTTTATGGGCTTACAATTGAGTGCTCCTTATCTATCCTTTGTATGTTGCTACTTTACGACTCTCAGCCTAGCACTCCTGGTGCTGGTCAAGACTCATTGTGATTTTAATAAATTTTATTTTGTTCTTAAAAAAAAAAGAATAGATAAAACAATAAAATATTCTCTACCAAAAAAAAAAGAACAATCAAATATTAGAATTTTTTTTTTTTGAAACAAAATATTAGAAAATATTTAGTAAGTGAAGAAATATATTGGTTAAATTATTGAGAGAGACAGAAAAAACGAGAAAGAAATTAAAATACAATAGAATGAAAGAAAATTATCGAGAAGAAAGAAAGAGAACAATTTTAAATTTAATTTAGGGATAGAATAAGAGTGTTTTGACCGATGACAAGTTGCACCGAAATACTTTTTTTTTTGTTTTAAGAAAGTTACACCGAAATACTTAGTAACGTATTATCAACTTTATATAGTGATCATGAGACATGATAACTAGTAACATATTAGCAATTATATGTGGCAGGGCGAGCGGGAGAGACGACGGTCCATGATATTATTTATTAGGGGTACTAAAATAATTATTTTTATTTAGTAATTAGTATTATATATATGAAATTTGCTTATGTTGAAAATATATTTTTAGAGAATTTTAATTATAAATGAATCTTTTGCAACGAAAAATGAAAAAACAATATTAATTTTTTTTTTGTTGACAAATATTAAAATAATTAAAAGGTATAATTTTACTGTGTGTTGTATTAAAAAAACTATATAGAGTGATCAATAGATATGATAAATATAAGAAGAACAAATAAGATTATAGAGGAATGCTAGCAACACTCATTCTAACACACACTCTCCAACACACTCTCTTTGATTGGTTAAAACTCACATGGGTCCCACCAAATCATGTAGGTCCCATATGAATTTGGTGGGTCCCATGTGAGCTTTAACCAATCAAAGAGAGTGTGTTAAAAAGTGTGTGTTAGAATGTGTCTTGTTAGCATTTTTCAAGATTATATATATGTGTGTGTCGTATAATGACAATTTGACTTAATTATTAGAATGATGGGCCATCAACATCTATTCGGTGGTAAATTAGAGTTCATGTATGCTCCCTTTAATCCATTTAAGATCTTGAATGTAGTACATGTGGCAAAATTAAATTTAAGGGTTGAGATTTATTTAATAGAAATAAAAAACAAAGCCACTGTCCTCAGCTAATCACGGTAAACAAAACATTGTCGTCTCGTATTACGTATTTTTCTCTCCCATCTCCTTTCATCACCGTAAACCACCACGCACAACCGCTCATCGCCTCCACTTTTAATCACGCTCAATTAATCATTTTAAAACATGGACCAACTTGTATAGTTCGTCATTCACACATCAATTTTTGTAATTAGTGTTGAATATTATTCCATTTCATCTTTGTGAAATTCATCGTTTCAAAACATGACTACTACAGACTATTTTCTATCATTTGTGAGATCTAATCAAATTTTGATTTGTGTTTAGTTGTTCTTTGATTTTATAGATTTCGATGGATCAGTTTATAATGGCAGCGACGAGCCGATGATGGAAGGAAGAGGGCGATGAGGGAGAAAGGGGAAACGGCGGTGGTGGGGTGGAGGTTGTAGGTGAGGAGAAGGGAGAGAAGAGTGGGGTTGTGGGGAGAAGAAGCGAGCATGAGAAGGAGATGAAGAAACTATTTTTTTATTAAATAAAATACTTGTTCTTATTTTTAATTAAATAAATCTCAACCTTTAAATTTAATTTTGCCACATGTCTTCCATCTAAAACCTAAATGGACTGAATGAAGCATTACATAGATGGAGCATACCTGAACTCGGTAAATTAGGACGTGTTTGTCTGTCCTACTAGGTAATCTAATTTACTTATTACTAGCAAGTTGCATGTGTTTGACATAAGTCATTTCAATTTTAGTGTTTGATACGGGTATTAGTTAAAATTTATGCTTAATTATAGTTTTCATCCTCTAATTACAACTTATTCACAAAATTGGTCCCTCTATTTGGAGTTAAAATCGACGATGTAATTTTTTTTAGTTGTCATATGATATAATGACGAAGAATTATTGATACATATGAAACTATCTCAAAATTCCATAAAATCTTCAATTAAAATATGATATAACATCATTTTTAAGTTTAAAAGTCCGAAGGAGGGATTAAACTGGGTGATTATAAAATGAGATGACCAGTTTTGAGAGTGAGTATAAATAGAAGGACCAAAACTGTACCTAAATCTAAAATTTATTGAGTTATATTAAACTTGATTATTTAAAACTCAAGATTAAAATAAGATTAGTTTTATAATATAAATGTCAAAAACAAGTAATTGTCTTCTACGAAAGGTTTTGATTTTAAAAGTTTTTTTTTGAAGGCAACTTGATAAAAATTGTTTAAGGTTTTGAGTTTAAATTTTGAAAATTGTAGAGAACAATATGATATGAGAGAATATTCGATATATATAAGTAATAAATCTCTAAACTATAGAAAAAGAGAAGGAAAAGGGGGAATGTAGAGCAATAGTAATTTTATTGAATTAAGAAACTTCACATAAAAAGCTATTAAATTTTATATCTTGTAAAATTTAATAATAAAAATAAAGAAAACAAAAAAGAAATAATTATCAATGAAAAAATAGATAGTTAAATTATTGAGAGGAGAGAGAAAATATTGGGAAGGTAGGTAATAAATTACAAAATTATTAGGTGAAGAAACAAAATTTGAAATTTAATTTTTTAAAATTAACAAAGGAGAGAATAAAATTATTTTTATTGATGAAAATTGTCACTAAAATAATCAAGTTTTTTTTTTTTAACAAAACAAATGGCTACGTTTTATATGGGTACTAAAGTCTAAAATTTTCTATGTTGCAGATATGCTTTATGGGAGAATCAAAGCCCCAGTCATGGTACCTAAATGCCTGCTCACGACACATGATATGAGAAAAAAATATGTTAAAAACTCTAACACTAAAAGAGGTGGGAACTGTGGGATTTGGAGGAAATCATAAAGGCAAGATTATTGTTACATGGCTATTGGTAATAATTCTTATCTCTATCAATAATGTCCGGTTAGTTGATGAACTGAAACATAACCTACTTAACATAAATCAATTTTGTGATAGTGGTTATAAAGTGATGTTTAATAAGAACTACTGTACATTAATCAGTGACTCTGACAAATCTATTGTGTTCACTAGAAAGAGGAAAGACAATGTTTATAAAATTAATTTCTCTGAATTGACTGATCAGAATATAGTTTGTCTTCTATTAATGAGTGATGAAAAATGGCTTTGGCATAGACGTCTATGACATGCTAATTGAAGATTAATCTCTAAACTTTGCAAGTAAAAATCTGTCAAAGGTCTTCCAGACTTGAAATATCACTCAGATGCTCTCTGTGCAACATGCCAAAAGAGGAAGATTTCCAAGAAATCTTTTAAATTAAATAACATTCGATCTACCTCCAAACCTCTTGAACTTCTTCACACTGACTTGTTTGGACAAGTTAACACTGCATTTATCAATGGGAAGAAATATGGATTAATCATAGTTGATGATTATAGCAGTTGGACTTGAGTCAAGTTTCATAGAACTAAAGATGAGGCATATGATGTGTTTAGTATATTTTTGCACTCAAGTACAAAATGAAAAGGAATTAAAAATTCAGAAAGTTAGAAGTGATCGTGGAGGATAATTTGAAAACGAGTCATTTGAAAATTTTGTGAAAAACATGGAATTCTCCGTAAATTCTCTTATCCTAGAACTCCACAATAAAATGGGTTGTAGAGAGAAAGAATAGATCTTTACAAGAAATGGTTAGAACCATGATTCATGAAACTTATATGGCTAAATACTTTTGGACAGAAGTTGTAAACACTGCATGTTATGTTCAAAATAGAATCTACATCAGACATATACTAAACAAGACATCATATGAGCTCTTCAAAGGAAGAAGACCAAACATATCTTACTTTCAGAAGTTTGGATGTACATGTTACATTCTAGACAATAAAGTCTATCTAAAGAAATTTGATTTCAAAGCTCAGAAGGTCATCTTTTTAGGATACTCTGAACGCTCAAAGACATATAAAGTGTATAACTCTGAAACTAATACAAGAAAGAATCGATTCTTTTGGTGTAGACCTCACCCTTTTCTTTGCTCCACATCATCCCAAGCTCTCATGATGTTGTTAACTACATCACATGCCTTCACCTCTTTCACTTCCTTCACTTCTTTCTCATCAACTTTTACATCCTTCGACTTCGATATGACTCTGCAGTCTGTGATTCATTTATCCCTTAAATTCTTCCCAATATGAAAATAATAAAGTAAATTGGCAGTTTCAGGGAGAACTTTGATAACAACATTCATCTGAGCATTGTCCCTATCAGTGACCACCACCTTAGACATACTGAGTTTTGAGGACAAACGACCAACCAACATCACCAGAACCTAAGTAAAGTTACCTTCTTTCTCAGAGGCAAGAAAGGCTAAAACAACAGAATATGTCATGTTGGTAGAGGTAACACCAGTAATCTCCAATAATGGTAGAGGTACATATTGATTTTATAGGTGGAGTACATGACCAAAATGGTCGAAAAAGTGTTTAGCAAATTAATAGACTCTGGATGAGCGAAAAATATGTCTTCAATAGTGGTTTTCTCACAATTCGTTCTTGCAAAATATACATATTTATGCTTCTCCAACTCCGTAACCAAATATTGCATATTCGTCTTGTCATCTCTTATAGACTTTCTCCATCTAGCACGTGCATTGTACACTTGTTTTATATTCGTCACACTTTCTTTGTGTTTTCCTTCAAATACGTGAGAATATTCCTAGGCAACATCAAGCTCTTTGTCATGTTAACAACTCTTTTCTCGTCCTCCTCTCTTAGTGTACCCGCAAGGTGACTGTCTAACCTTGGCTACAAATCATGGTTGTGAACTTCATTAAGAATGGCCAACCAACATTCATTTGTCTTCTTATCAAAGTAACCACGCATCTTAAATGAACAATCACATTTCCTTAAGTAAGTGCCTTCAAGCTTCAATTTTTTCTTCATCTTTGGTAGTTTGTATACACCATTTCTTTCACATTGCAACGTCAACATTGGATTTTTTATAATGGATTTACCTATAGATATAGTAAATCCCGCTCTTGGTGTTTGTCGACGAACCTAACCAATCAAATCATCTCGCTCTTGCCATCAATCACTTGTGGAAAAAATGAGGCGGTGTTTACTTCATTATCACAAAGTTTGGAAACACCGATATGTTTCGCTTCAACAAAAGCTTCAATGGAAGGCTTGACATCAACTTAAGCTTCAATGATAGGTTTGACATCAATGAAGCTTCAATAATGGCCAGTTTCGACTCAACACCATCATCCACCACATTTTCAACCATCACTATATCCATCGAATAAAAAGTAACAAAGAAAGAAAATTATAAATAACTTATGTAACAAGCCTAAGGAAAAAAAAAAAAAACAAAACTAACGCCAAAATTCAAACAGTGACCCCCATGCAAGTTAACTCACGTTGGCAACTCAGTGTGAGTTATAACTCACAGTACGTCTAAGGCTCAAGAATGACGAACATATCAAAAAAACCAGCAAAATGTAAATAGGTTAGACGACACATTACTTGATTTTTGACGTTTGATGAGCGTAGAAACTTGCTTCTTGATGTTTTTCAATGATTTGAGCTCAAGCATTTTTACCAAAAATTTGCACTTTTGGGTGTTTTGGATGTGAACAGGGAAATAAGTGTGTGTTTGAAGTGTATAGTTGCTGGTGTTGGCCTAAAAACAGGAATGGATCGCAACGAGAGTTAACTCACATTAATTTTCAACGTCAGGTAAGTCATCTTGGGTACGTACCGAGCATAAGTTAACTCACGTTAGGGTTAGTTTAAAAAGTTTGGAGTGGAAATGAGAAATTAAAAACAAAATGGAAAAAAGCAATTTTCCAAAGTATCTTGGATCTCGTTATACATAATCCAAAATTGTTCAGTCTATGAGAACGTAGCCTTTGATAAACATTTTTCATGCTTAAAAGCCTATCAGATTTTAGCTTTTGATAGGTATTTTCGTTAAATTTTAAGCAATGCAGGGGAGTTCAAGTAGCCTAGTGGATAGAATTCACCTTTTTCAAGGTGAATAAGTGGGGTGTCAGGGGTTCCAACTCCGACCCCTGCATATAACAATGCATGTCTCTGCAAACTGAGTTATGTTCACGGGGAATTTTGAAGCATCTTTAATTGGTTGTATTAGTGAGGAGATATTTGTTGAATCTTAATTACAATTTGGCGTCTAGTTGCTAGTTAGTATCTTATATTATCGAAAGAATTAAATATTTTCTAACCTACTAATTACATATACTAACTAGGATCTATGTTTGATATCGGTACATCTGAATTTCTTACATCAAATTCTATACTTAATTTATCTTTCAAAAAGAACACATATCTTAATTTAATTTGCACTAATTCCTCTTTATTTTGCTGAACTTAATATAACTCTGAAATTGTACCAATTTGCAGTGTAGTAGTCCTTTCCACTACTATTCCCTGTAAATGTGGCAACGAAATGAATTCCATTCTTGCTTTTTTGTCTTCTTTCAAAGGATACACACAATGACCAATGAAGCCACAAACACAAGAACTAAATGAATTTAAAAAATAATAATATACCCCAAATGTAATTTTTGTTTCTGATTTTGTACAAAAACAAAATTAATATTGCATAAGATATATCATGTGGCTCATATATGTAATAAACTACAAAAACTCAAGTACTTAATACATGATATGATATTGAATCATAAATCAAAATTTAGTACTATATGAAAAAGCTAGTGCTAATTTCATGAAACCTAATAACTCAAGGTTCAAAAGGGTTATTGTTGTGATGAAGAGGGTCAGGTCCAGTTGGAACTTCTCTTGCTGAATCTTCTACTGTTCCAACAGTAACACCTTCATTTTTAAACCTTGCAAATGCAACCTAATATCAAAAGAAAAAGGACCATTTTTATTAACATTGACCAAAAAGGGTTTTGAAAGTTAAAAACTTTGGAACCAAAAAACAAAGTTTTCATCTTTTTCTTGTTACATACCTCAATGCTTTTTGCTATGTTTCTACTACCTCCTTCCATGTTTGAACGATAAATACGAGCTACAATAATGATATAAAAAACATAGTTTAGTACAAGAAAAACTAATGAAGAGTGATTTGGTTTGAAGTTGAACTTACTTGAAGAGCATTGAACAAGTGTGAGAATCACAAAGACCAAGAACAAAGTATTAACTTTCTTCATCTTCATTGTTTTAGGACAACAAAAACAAAAGGGTAGCATAAAGTTTTGATCTTTTTGTTGGTTTTTCTTCCCTTGTTTCTGGCAAGAAATGAGGAAGCTTTTTGAAAAACACTTCCAAGAAAATTGGTGTGATGGCTGAGAGAGAGAGACACTATGAAATAGTGAAATGGGTTCTGAAATTTTACTGTGGCATGTTTTGTACTGAGGTTTGAGGTTGTTGTATTTTACAATTATAACCTTTTGGTGTTGTAAAAACAGAGGAAGTAGAAAAAGACAAAGAAGGGGTAGAATTGGTATTAAAGAAGAATGTTACATAGATAGATACTGTTACGAGGTAAGGAGACGTTTGGCAGTCTGGCGCGTGTCGGTTAGGACATCGTCGTAGGATGTTGATGGCGGCGTGAAAGGTACACGTGGCTGTTTTTTATTGGTGTGAAGGTGATAAAAGCATGTTAAGATGGCCCACATTCAATCATTTTTTGTGGGGATAGTTTTTAATTTATCATACTGATGCCATGTTTTTGTCCTGAAACAACTCACCTCTTTCAATGCATTATCTTGGTCTTAATTTTATTTTTTGATTGTTACATTTTTTATGTTATCTTATAAACAATGAAAAAAAGGAAAAGAAAAGAGAGAGATTGAGATATTTTAGTTGATTGAAAGTGAAGAAGAAAAAAATTGCATTTATTTGATTTGATAAAAAAAAAATGGAAGTATGTAATTAGTTTATGAGAAATTACATCTGTAGAATCATTTTTATACAATATTTGGTACAATTATTTCTTCTTTTTTTTTCTTTTCTTCTTCAATCAAAATAAAGAAGAGGGAGGAGGAAAGTTGTCTCAAATAATTGTACAAATATAAATTCTCTTAATTTAATGTCTTGTTGAGTTTACTCTTATCTGCCTGATAGATATTAAAACTTTTTGTACAAAAAAAAACTTATTAATTTGGCGAACAATATATATAATATACACACATATGACATGTTCTAATTAGAATAATGGAGTCCAATGAGCATCATCAACGATGATGCAAATTGCATAGGATGTACTTGCAAACACTTCAACACTCAATTCGATAAGAGAGTAAAGAGTGAAAGGTTACAAAAAAGATTGTGTGTACCTTGAGTTTGTGGTCCAAGGACCATTTTATGCAACACATGGAGTGATTGACGAGACCGCCGTTGGAAGGCTGTTACAATCGGCGGGTTTTCGTAATTGTTTTGAAGGGTCATGATGGTTGGAAGCGAATAAGGCTTCATCATCATCATCATCATCATCATCATCATCATTTCTTCTTCGTTGTGCTTCCAATAAGGCTTGTTGGACGTTGACAGTCTCATGTAGTAGTTGAATTTGTCGCCTCATTTCTTCCATCTCAATTTCATGCAAAGATCTCTCTCATTTTGTTTTCTAGGTGGCATTTTGACGATGGTGGTTGGTGATCTTTTTTTTTTTTGTGAAGATCATGGTGGTGCGTGGTTGTTTTGTTGGCGGTGTTAGTTTCGCGAATAAATGACCGCAAAGTGAGGTTCTAAGAAAGCAACTCCTTGCTCTCTTAAAAATTCACTTTCCGTTGATTTCTTCGCTCAAACTCAACTCCGAGGTATCATAACCTGCTCTGATACCAAACATGGCTCAATGACAAAAGGAAATGTTGAGAAATAGAGAAAACTCTCTAATTTGCCCAAAGAACTTGTTATTGCTTCAATGCTTGAATCCTAAACACTTGGTGGTGTGCCCTATTTATACTACTCTTGTATAAGGCTTCATATTACAAAGTAGAAAGATCTAGAAGCATTTATTGCAAGAAAAGTCTAGAGATATAGATACTCTAGTTCATATGACTAGAAAGATCTAGAAAAGTTAAGATTTTCCTAATGCTTTATTTTATCTTATTTAGTAGAGTGTCTAGAAGCTTCCATAATATTCTTTAATATTCGCCATCCAGAAACCTCCATATTATTCTTCATCATCTTGTGTCTTGATCTCAAGGCTAAACTTGTATCAGACTGATATGTCTGATCATTTCCCCATCACATTTCCTTTGTGCATATAATTAATAGGGAGGAAGTTTTGGGTTTTGGAGTGGAACTCCGAATACATGTACGCATTTCCATTGTGCATTATTGTGTCTCAAGTCAAAACTTGTATCGGGACTGATATGTATGATCGTTTTCCATGCATAAGTTGTGTATTTACATCTTTTAATTCTGCTGTCGAACTGATAATGTAGTTTGTCTTTCTTTAAAATTGTCTTGATGCAGTGGTTGGTGTATATCTTGGTGAAAGACTTAATATTTATGTCAATTCTTTGGTCTGGACCTCTGCTTGCATTGGCTATAATAATCTTGATCAATATACTCTTTTCTTTATGTTACTTGATTGTGAAGTGGAAAAGAGCTGAACTAAGACATCGTGCAAGGGCTGCTCGTAGTAAGCAGGAATAGTTGATCTATAGTCGAATTTTGCTTGATTAATTGTATGATCTTAATAATTTGAAATACATCTTAAATGTGACCAATGCATAAATTGTATGATCTTAATAATTTAAAATATAGTAATTTTGAATGTGACTATGCATCTTAACTGTATGATCATCAATAGATAATTCACCGGCTATCAAATGATGATCCTCTGCGTGGTCAACATCAACGTTAACAACAATATCCTAATGACCACTAATGTTAAGTATTAAGTAACTAAATAATCTTTTGGGTGGTCAAAGTCAAGGACCTAGCGTCTAAACGTTTCTCTGGATTATTCTAAGGAAGACTCCAAAGAAATTGTCCAGACACTTCAATCCTTTGATAAAATCAAATTGAAGATCAAAGGCTTTGAGTTCTTAAATGATGTTTCAAGTAAAACAAAGTGAATATCCAAAATGTAAGAGATCATACTCAACCTAACGAAGACAACAATCATAAAGCCCAAACAGTTCAATATTGTACAAATTTATCTAATGGCTCTTTGTACTTTATTTTTGTCTCATTCTCCAACTTCTTTTTCAACTATAGTATTCTCTCCTTATAAGAGAGAAACTATGGATAGTGTGAAAATTGTTGATCTGCCTGAAGTCATCATTGATCTACTTGAAGACTTCAAGAGAAAGAAAGACAAGTGTTGGTGTTCAAAACACCACAATTAAAATGTAAAAGGCAGTGTTCTTGAAAGAGAAAAACTTAAGAAAAACCAAGAACATGATTTAGAAATTCATTGTAATATCCTCTCAAAAGAGAGTCATTAGATCATATAGTAAATCAATAGTGTAGTCTAAGTACACTTGAATTGACCTTGGATTCAAATTGTAATATCCTTTATTAGAGAGTAAATATATGATCTTATTCTATGACCTTGTATTACTTGATGACAAATTCAACCCGATGTAAATGACCAGTATTGGGAAAAACTTTATTTGATAAAGGGGTTTTGTGGGTCATTAAACCCCTAATGAAGTCCTTATAGGTTTAAGGCAATATGTCCTCTTCATTGGAGGAATGAAGTCCTTAATGATTTAATGCATGAAGACCTCTAGTTTGTGGCAAAGAAGTCCTTTGATTAAAGGCAATGAAGTCCTCTTTATTGAGGCGAGGAAATTTTGGATATGTTTATCTTAGTGGACAAAGTCCTTCTAGGGTTAAGGCAAAATAAATCTAGTTAAGATGGACTAGACTAGCCATCATGTTAATGGGGAACTAGTATAAAACGTGTTATATATATATA
>Ga0315915_1009097_pt1 | contig 11404 bp, 3 predicted proteins | sample MpolbnodulesMG_FD_207738 | JGI IMG/M metagenome (GOLD analysis project Ga0315915, IMG submission 207738) | Medicago polymorpha root nodule microbial communities from Los Angeles, California, United States - branched nodules | ecosystem: Host-associated > Plants > Roots > Nodule | place: USA... | reverse complement strand
GAAGAGGAGTGAGAAGGAGAAGGAGAAGGAGAAGAAGAAGAAGAAGAAGAAGAAGAAGAAGAAGAAGAAGAAGAAGAAGAAGAAGAAGAAGAAGAAGAAGAAGAAGAAGAAGAAGGAGAAGGAGAAGGTGAAGGAGAAGGAGAAGAAGTTTGTGCTTGGAGGAGGAAGGGTGAAATGAGGAAGAGGGAGAGATGAAGGAGAACAATGAAGGAAGTTGGTGAGGTTGACATTGTAATTAGGGGAATGAATTGATTAATATTAGGGTTGATTTGAGGTTATGGTTTTGAATATGATTTTGTTAGAATGAGAGAGATTTATAGAAAGAAATTAAGAGAGGAAGCGTAAATAAGTTTGTGAACGTGACTTGTAGGGTGGAATGTGGAATTATTTTTAAGGAATAAGAGCACGTATATGAAGCGGGGCTGTCGGTGTATGCATGCAAAAAATGGCGATAAATAATGCATTGTAGACGGTGTGAGAACGTGACTTTGATTGAAGTAATTATTATAGTTATGGAATATTGCTTATACACGTACGGTAAAATTCAAACTTGATCTCATGCATAGTCAAATATTTAAAATTATGAAAAACATATTGTAGGAAGGATCACAATTCCTTTAAAGTAGAGGAATCTTGAATAGGATTCCTGCATTCAATTCTCCTACAACATTTGTACTAACTATCATCTAAGAAATTTCTATATTTTGCTCACCTAACGTGGATTTTTATTTTGTCTTATATTGAGATTTATATTGAATGTAGGCACCTATATACCTCAAGTAAAGATGGCACGGTTTTTGAATTGCAAAGGAAGTATGTGGATTATTCTTGTTGACTTTTCTCATTTTTTAAGAAGTGCCCTCAACATCATTCCAGTCTTTTATCTATCATTATTCATTATATTTAATCTTTGAGATGTCTATCAATGTATGAAAGTTCATCATTCAGATTCAAAGAGAATTTCTTTCCGGTGGAAGTGTATTGGGAAGACCTGAAGAGTGTTGGGAGCGAACAAGAGTTCAATGCCGATAACTATAACCGCTAGTGTGTGCCCATTATGTGTTGAAATGCCAACACTATGTATTGCACATGTATGTTGTTATTATTTTTCAATTATTAGAAAGTCAAGTTTGATGGTTTCTTCCACTTCTTAAAGACATGCAAGCGTAGTATAATTGTTAAAACACAAAAATTTGAAAATTCATAAGTTACTCTAAACTTATCCCACTTGACGTTCAAGTGGGTTTGCAAGAATGTGGACAACTTAATAGATAAACTCACAATTGGTGGATTTGTTTTAAACATAGCTTTGGATTTAATTCAGGTTTTTGGGTTGTAATTGACCGAAAATGGTTTGAAGGTGGCTATAGCTTTAAAATTAAAAGACCGAAACTGAAATGATAGTTATGTTTAAAGGAGTTATGATACATAGACATTCTTAGGTGACAATCCATCATTTGACACCTACACAAAAATCTGACATGTGACCACGTGGATCCCGCATAAGCACACTTTCTCTTTCATCTCCTCATCTCTTCCTAATGTATGGGGTGCACAAGGATGTATGAGAATAAAGGGTGTTAATTTATGTAACATTTTCCATTTAAAAGATACCTAAATGTAAAACAGTTTGGATTAAAAGAGATAATTGTATATGACTTAAAGATTAAAATCCATAATATATTGACTTTTAGTTTACAAACTCTAAATATCTCTCGCAGTAAAAATATAACATAAATAGTCAACTCGAAAAAAATATAACCTTAAAGAGAAAAAAAACGAGAGTAAAGCTTAAAGTAGCACATTCTTAATTTTTCCATATATAAATACCACGACTTGAATGAGTCAATATGTAAAGTTGGTCATAGTAAGATGAAAATGCGGTTCCAAGCATACTGTGGAGTGTGGACTAAAGAGACAGCCATATTTATCAATGGTCCCTACTCATATTTTGCATGGAAGCTTCATATATGCACAACAATGCACGTTTCACATAGGTTTTTGCATGGTCATGGAAGACAATACTCTCAACTTGCTAAATCAACATACAAGTTGGATTTAAATTTACAGTCAACTAATAGCTGTTTTCTCTCAAGTCAACGTAATTGTAATAATTTGCTTGTTGTGAAGATCTGTTCCCAATGTCAAAGCCTTAATTAACATCATAGTACTAAATGTGATCACAAAATTAACATTGTTTTCTTTTTGCAAAGATGTAAATGATTTAAATTTAAATATTCATGGACACTTGAAATGAGTTATTATGTGTACAACTCAGATTTCGAATGCCAAATATGGTTGTGGACGGTTCATTATTAGGGAAGCGTTTGAACAAGCCATGCATGTGAGCTAGCGTGCTCCATATGCTTCATTATTAGGGAACCCTACGAAAAAACACACATATTTTTTTTGAGGGACACACACATACTAGTGAATGGATCCATGTCCATCACGTGTTAATTTTTACTCACAAAAATGAATATTTTGGGCTATAATGTTTAATTTTTTTCATTAAAAAATATAATTAAAACACTTATTTGTCGTAAAAGTACAAAAAATCAATTAATAGATGAATAGAAGTTTAAGAAAATTGCCATTTTTTTAAAATAAAATATTTTACTGCAATTATTTTTATCAGTGAAGTCAAAATTATTAAAATCTTTTTCTTTTGAAAGAAAATTATTAAAATCTTATTTATCACCGATAATTCCTCATTTTATTTCTTCATATTCTAACAAATTATATCTCTATATTTGTTTCATTACAAAAATATGGAATAGGATGTTTGTTATAGCAGAGAAATAAACAATGTGCTAAAAAAGAAAAAAGTTAAATTTTTATATACACACTGATTTATAAAATAAATTTCATTTATGTCAATATTTTGTAATATATTTATATGGCATCATTGAACTAATAATATTTTTTTTTATAAATATATCAATATATTCTCATGTAAAATGTGTAGTGGTTAACTCCAAGACACATTATTCAAATCCCACATGTGGCGGTTGTAACACCGTCATTAGTATCATTCTTTTTCCTTTTTTTTTTTATTTAAGGAGTGTCATTCTTATTAATTAAATTTTCCTTCCCCAATTTTTTCATTGTTTTTATGTAAAATATTCTATTTTGATCTTCAATACTATATTTTTTTGTGGTTATGGGTCGAAGCTAGACCATTGGTATATAATACTTATAATCAAACGAGGAGTATTAAATGAAAGGGAAATGTTAACTTGCGCCCTTATGGCACAAGTTTAGAAACCAAATCAAAAAAAACATGTAGAAATAATGTATTGGAATGCGTGCATTAAATTTAATTTTTAATATTTTAATGAGTTGAATGCACAAAGTTTAAGGAAATATTTTTTTTTTTGTATTTATTAACATGTGCCCTAAGGGCACAAGTTAACACTACCCTAAATGAAATGATAATACATATACTCAAGTATAAAAAATTATTTTAAAATTGAGAAGTGTTAGTAACACTTTTACTCTTTTATTGAGTAAAAATTTTCACATGGATCTCATCATATATTATTGAGTAAAAATTGGTGACACATAAAATGAGGAGAATCAGATGAGTTTCAACTAATAAGACAGTGAATATTGGAAAGAAGAAAAAAAAGTGACGGTGTGTGTTGCTAATTAATATGAGCATCTCTTAGAAATGTGAGAGGTGCAAATCTTCTCTTCTTATTATAAAAGCTTATAAGGTCTAGCAATTGCTAAACCCTAATTGCTTTTGCATTTTCCCTCCCAAACTATCATTTAATGTATGTTTATAAAACATTCCAACTTCCCTATCTGTCTCCATTAAATGCATTTTTTGAATTCAAATTTCCCTCCCATCCAAATGCAATAAATTCGTCATATTCTCAAACTTCTCATAGAATTATATCAAGTGAAGGCCTAACAGGAAAGCATTATGCTTTAGTTTGTTTTGTATTTTATTATAGGGTCTTGCTAAAGGGTACTTTTTAAGGATTCAAAATTATGAAATCATTTATTATTTTTTAATAAAAGAAATCATTTATTTGGAAAGTCAAATAATTCAATTGCATTATTGTGAAATCATTCATTTAGAAAGTCAAATAATTCGGTGCTCTAACTTTAAATATGAGTATAGAGAAGTATTTCGTAGTTTTTGATTAAGAGTATGTTAAATATAATACAATTGATTTCGTAATTTTTGTCAAGTATTATACAATTTAATTTATTTAGTTTTTGACAGGTAATATACGATTTATTTAACAACAATTTTCTTTATGAGGGACAAAAGGTGGGTCCTCCCCTTCTAACCAGACTTTTTCCACACGCATCAGTCATATATGGAACTTCGATTTTGACCACATGTTTAAGAGGCACACGTCTCTTACCACTTCATCAATTCATTATTAGTAATATCTAATTTTTTTTCTTTATCAGATACTTTATTCTTATATATTACAGTCAATAAGATCCGTGCGGAGCACGAGTCGATGATCTAGTTATTAATGTGTATTTGGGTCATAAAGCCCTAAGTTCATATCATTTCAAGGCATCAGTATATGATCAGACTCTTGTACAGTTGTCAACTCTTCAGAGTATAAAGTAAGTGATTACTATCAACAACTAGTTGACAAATCAAAGGTAAATTTTACATGTGCACCATAATAAATCATGAGTGTGGTGAAATTGTTAGGTCACACGGAGAGCTCGGGAGATCATTCGCATTGGCGAATAGCAACGACATGAGTTAGACGCTAGATCTTAATCAAAAACCTTAAAGGCTTTTAAACATTGAGTTTATGATTCCTCTTACTTATATAACTCAACACTCAAATTTTCATCTAATATCTAATGTGAAACTTTTAACACACCTCACACTTGCTACATCAATATCCCTCCTTTCAAGTGTGAGTCATCAATTCACTATGTTCCTCCCTCAAGTGGAAACTTTTTCCTCAACATATACGTGTATTTGAACCACCGTTGCCAAGAAAACTTTTTATACAATCAACCGTAGATTATTTGCTATCATCCAATCCGCTAACAAATTAAATATAAGTTCAATCATAACTATTTTAAAATATTTCAAATCCATCTATACACGGTAGACAAAGATATGGTGAGAATATTTTGATTTAGAAGGACTGGTGGTTAGGTGAGCAGCCCCTATGCATTATATTTTCCTCAAATATTTAGGCTCGCGGTAGACAGACACTAAAGTAGCGGCCATGGGACAATGGCTCGATGTTTCTTGGCGTTGGGACTGGTTCTGGTGCATATAACTGAAGTCTGCAGATGTTGTTTCTGCAGAAGATTAGCATCTCCAGCTATGTCATCTGTCGGCAGCCTGCTGTGCGCGACAGGTGCAGATGGCTGCCAGACTCGGAGCCACTTTTCTAGGTTAAATCATGTAATACAGCGTTGTCCAACATGTCCTTTTCAGCAGATTATGATGATGATGATTACGCAGTAGCAATTAAACTAATCACAGTTGTACCATAAAAATTTAGCACATTTGGATAGTGCATTTGGGTCACATTCGGAGGTTTGAACACGATTTTCAAATGGATGGGAGTTATGATTTCTGGGTGGGGTTCCGAAGTGGTGAAGAACTTTCTTATTTTCAACATGTGCAATGGAAAGAAAGCAAAACGGTGTCTCATCTTGTTTGTCTGACAATGGATTGGTGTATTTTCTTTGAGAAGAATGATGTTCTCTTTGACCATAAAGTGGCTAACTCTGGAGACGGTTGATTGAATTAAGCGTCTTTCTTGGTCATGTTTCATATGCAAGGAGGGTAGTAACAAAAGTATAGATTTTTCGGATTGGTGGTTGAATCCACTTGTTTCTCTTCAAAACATTGAATCGTTGACTTTGTAATTCAATTCGAATATCCATTGTACTCACTTTAAAGAAACTTCGATTATTAAAAATAGAAATGGTAAAAGCTCAAAACCGTAAGTTTTACCCAATGCTACTCAACTAGTCCCTAGACATCAAGATCTCCCTAAGAAAAATTACCAGACAGGAGTATTTGAATGGCGAGATTTTGATGAGACCAAAACGCGCAACGGAATATGCAGTGTTCTTTAAATTCTCCCTCTTTTGCGAAACTAAAATATCAGCAAAAATAAAGCATATCCTGATTCGTTCATTGAACCACTTCCTCGTGCGGCTTCTACGTTTTTCAACTATCTAGTGTGACACTTTTCCTAGGCATGCTACTGCTGTTGTTTTTAGGAACTTAGAGATGTTAATTCCCTTTCCTAACCACCAACATAACACATGGGCTAAACCAATTCATAAACACATACATTCTTTATTTTATTTTTTTCTAACTTGGTAGGACTCCCATTTGATGAGGGATCCACCCGACAGATTTGAAATCATTTTATACATTCTTGGAAATTTTTCCGGCATGATTAAAATCCAAAAACAGGCAGCAACACAACATCCAGAAAAACACGCAAACCAGAAACCCGGCTAAACAGGAATGCAGTAGCAAAATGAATAGGCATGTACACTTTGTAAGTTTGTATACATCAGGATTATTCACATAAGCATGCCTATGAACACTGGTTTAAAACAAGAAATTTCAAGTTCTCATCAAACTAATTAGTCTGAACCATCCTTCATTTTCAAACACTTCTTCTATGCATATACAACTTCTGGGGCTGAATCAACAAACAGAAGAAATCGATTATGAGAATGAATCAACGACACACCTCCCAACCACCATACATTGAGGTAAATGTTCCACCACCATTAGCATGTGCATAATCAAGGATTGCTTCTCGAGCACAATGTTCCCATGCTCTAGCTACATCCTTAATCAGCCATGGTTGTTTCGTGCTTTGCAGTTTAAGTCTCAGCTTTGCTTTTGCTCTCTCAAAGAGAGCTCTCAGGTCATCACTGCATGTAATCAAATTATTAAACACAAATTCTGGTCAACAACTATACATTGCAATATAGTCCATCATCAATCAAGTATATCTGCATGTAATCAAATTTACCAAATACTATGTCCATTAAATAAAAGAAAATCAATCTAAGCGCATCTTCGATGGGAGTTGCATAGAAGTTTTTCGTCAATAAAAGATTATTTAGCATGTCACATGAGATTTTGGGTTTCTATAGATTTAATCAAAGTTACATGTTTAAGAAACTTTGAAAATGATGTTTATTAACAATAGAAGCTATTGCAACTCATGTATTTCAATATATTAACTATTGTAATATCAACTCATGTATGTATGGTCCGAAGATCCTAAGCATCTAGATTCTCTCTGCATCGTCTATATTAACAAAAAAATTGAAACCATAAAATTAAAAACAAACTTCCTCATTTATATTATGTATCACTTTCAATGTGTTGCACTAACATGTAACATCTACAACATCAGATCAACCTCTCTTGAAAATTAATTTAGTTGATACTAAATGAATGTTGTCTTTTTCATTATTATCTATAGTAGGACACAATAGTAGTAAGTGAAGACTTTATGATCATGTTTATTGAGTTTTATGGTTGTCATGTGTCAAGTAGGAAGTAAATAGTTTCAAAGTATACAAGCATAACTTGATAACGACTCAGAACTAGATGCATAATTGCTTATATCTTGATAATACAATTGTAGTCTCTAACCTGACTTTCAACGGCAATTCGTCCAGAATAACAAGAGAGGAAGATGGATAACTTGCAGGAATAAGCAACCGCAGTGGTTTGATCAATGACTGCAAAACCAATATACATAGTCAATGAGATGAAAATCAAAATGTTCAATGCAAATAATTCAAAACAGACTATAAAATCATTTACCTTTTTATCAGAAGTGAAGTGAGATACAAGGTTTTGATTGATAGTCACTGCATTGTACATAATTTTCACAAGTAATCCTTCACTTTGTTCGGCAGCTACTCCAACTACACTTTCAACAATTTCCTTTTCAGCAATAACCACCTCACTGTCGAACAATTGATTGTTAATGTCTTTTATTTCTGCTAAAATATTCTGATTTTCCTGCTACAGTTAACAATGTGACAGTAAAATTCTTGTAAGAAGTGAGAAAAAAAATAATGGTATACTCTTCTAGTAGATTTCAATGGTAGAAAAAAAGGAGGAGGAAGATTACCACAGCTGGAGGGAATTTTCCTTTCATTGTGAATGAATCCAGTTCAGGTGCCGCAACGTCAGTGAACTGATTGAAACCTTCACCTATGCTAGCACAAACGCTAGGAGTATCAAAGGTGGTTGCAACAAAGCTGCGATGCATTTTCCATCCTGTGGGAACAAATCATTGCAAGTCATAATCTTGCTGATGAAAATGCAGCAATATCAAATGTAATTGAAACACTTCAGTGGTGAGACCCCACCTTCCGGACTAATAAAGGTTGGTATTTCATCATTCAAACGGACAACCTTTTCAATGTCACCAACTGCTGCACTTAGTGCTTCAGGCGACATAGATGTTATCTGAAAAAAATATCAGATTCATTGAATTTACTATGTATCAGCACTCAACTTCTATGTGTCAATGAAAAAATAAATAAGGCACAAGCACAAGTTTATAAGCCTACCACTTTAATCAATCTTTGCATTTCAGGACATAGCTCTTCAGAACCAAGAGTAGGTTTCTGAGAATCTTGATTTTGATTATTGCTTTCTTCTTTCAAGGGTGAAATCCTCTGAGTGTTTGCGTGTTTACCAAATGCTTCAGTTTCTGAGATCCTTGGAGCGTTGTTGCTTACACCAAATCCTTGGAGTGAAATGTTCGTCTGCTGTTCTACAGCATTGCCGGGACCTAAGATTGAAATATATAGCAAAGAAATGTTTTCCAGAAACCTTATATAGGTCATTTAAGAATCTACAAAGAAGTGTCAACTAATGGTTACCTTTTACGATCGATGGTGGGTTTATAATACCACGCTGTGAACTGCCAATTGGCATTGCAACTCGGTGATCTTGAATAAACGTATTGTTCTGCCTTGTTAAATGATGTAACTTGATATTAAATGATGTTTTTTTTTCAAATATTTGCGGTAAATGGTGCTAGTTTTGTTTCAAATATTACAGATTGAGAAAATCAAGAATTAAACGGGTCAAAAACCTGTTGATTGGATTGCAGATCAGGTGACTCTTGCTTGTTAGGTTTCATGAAAATCTTTAAAAGTAATTGTACGTAATCATCTGCTTTGCTCGCTTGATCCTTCATATCAGTAGTGATCTGGCTTTTACTCAGTTCAAAGAGTGAAAAAAGGTCTTCTATTGCACTTCTATGATATCTAAAAATTTTCAAACCTTCGTTGTTTAAAACTTGAGTTGAAGATTCAGCCTGAAGAAATTTAATAGAAACAGGAAAAATTTGTAGCAAAATTAAGAAGGACGATATGAAAATGAGAGTTTTCTAGAATCATAATTTGATTGAAAAATTCACAAACCTGAAGTCCTTTGCAAAGCTTTTGGTAAATTGCATGGACCAGAGGGTAGTATTTTTCCTTCAGAAGTTGAAGCTGCAATAAGAAAGTAACACAACATATTACTAACTATTGTTACTTATTGGAGAATCAATGAACATAAACAATCCACACACAAACAAAATTGCTATTATGTTAGTGGTTTACTTTTTTTCTTGGTTAGACAAATGTTAATAAGTTAGTTGTTATGTTAATTTCCAAGGTTTGAACCTTGGCCCTCCTTAAAAATTGTTCTCTTTTCTCAGCAACTGACCAAAGATCCTAGATTAACCAGAGGTTAGTGTGATCTGCTTTCAGTCTAGTTCATTGTTTCAAAAGCATAATTGAACCAATATACACAGTATGTATGTTTCCTTTGTGCCGCACTTTAGTAGAATTTCATTAATCATGTAAACAATATCAAAGCAACTTTAAGAGATTGGATAAAGAAATAAGGTGGAGACAAGGAGGAGTTTATGAAAATTTTGGAACAATTTTAGTAATTACCCTTTTATAAACATCCTCCTGCCAGTCAATGTTTGCATCTGTTCCTGCTTCAAGAAATAGAATGATCAGAATAATAGCACATCCTCAAGGATAAAATCAAATGTTGGTCTACCGAGCATTATCATTATTGAACTATGGTCTAGTTGTGGAAATTACAAGCTTCTAAAATTATGAGTAGAAATTAACCATTGCAAATATATATCTCTAGCACTATTGTAGAATCCTTGTTTAGACTAAAGAGTATCATAGCATTACTACTGAAACATATCAAGTGTGGAAAAGAGAATAATTCACCTGTGGCAGAAGTGTTAGTGAACAATTTTTTGGCTTTATCAACCTCCGCTACCATCAAACTATGGTACTCAGCCTGTAAACAGATGTAGTATGTTTATAGATTTTATAAAAGGCAGAAGCGTATAAATTACAGCGTCAATTTTGTTTTAAAAACTACTCAAAGTAGCTTCTCTGTATAATCAGAAATCTAATTCTTTTCAAAAGCTTAAACTAGACACACTTTGAATTCTTTAGAAAGAGATTTTTTGTAAAATAAAAGTCGATTCTTTGAATATATACTTACAGAATCAAGCAAAGTCGCTGAACTGAAAATCCACATTGAAGGATAAAGTGTATTTGCAATAATAAAATCATAATATTGCACACATAAGCTTAAAAGTGATACCTCAGTTTTGGCAGAAGCATTCACTTTCTCCTCAAGTGTTTTTGCTAATCGAGCAAGCTCATATAAACTTGATACTTTATTAAGAGCACCGTGCTTGATTAAATTTTCCTTGCTGCATCGATTATATTCCATTTAAAGATAATGTCAGAATATTGAAGTGCATCCTAAAAGCTATAAACATAAAGAATTAAAAGTTTTTAACAGTAAAAGGAAGTTAGTTATTAGAAGCTATACAATATCAGATACTCATTGTCAAGCCAAATGTTTTTTGACAAATCAAAAGAAAATGCGTAATTTGGAATCATATTTTATGTTTTCTTACACTTTCTCCACAACCCTTTTTCGGTTGTCTATCCTTTTTCTTTTCTCGGTCGCATTGTTGGCTACTTGCTTACCAGGTTCCATTTTGTTTGAGAATTACTCAAAATTTCCCTGAAAAGTCACAAATTTTGTGAGAAATTAAAAATTGGAAGAGCACACATACAATGAAATCAAGTAACTTATTCAACAGTTTGAATGCAATGTAGCAAACTTTGCATGTTCAATTGAAGAGAAACAACAACTTTGAATGTTCAAACGAAGTAGTTTAGGTTAGATTCATGAAATGTCAAAAAAAATTAACAAAGATTAGTACATGAATTAATGAATGATTCAATTTCATACCTAGAAAAATAAATTAGTTATTGTAACCACATGAATTTTTTGATTTTACATGATTATAATAAAATTGAGAAAACATGCAATGCAATAATAGTTCATATATAAACATAG
>Ga0315915_1009096_pt1 | contig 11405 bp, 5 predicted proteins | sample MpolbnodulesMG_FD_207738 | JGI IMG/M metagenome (GOLD analysis project Ga0315915, IMG submission 207738) | Medicago polymorpha root nodule microbial communities from Los Angeles, California, United States - branched nodules | ecosystem: Host-associated > Plants > Roots > Nodule | place: USA... | reverse complement strand
AGATGTCACTTTGTACTCTGGGTTGGGGGTAACATGGTTAGACATGCCATGAACTATATTTTTGTGGAAGAAGAGCGTGCTAGGAAAACCTTGTGCATCGAGAAGAAAACTTGCGGTTGTGTTCAAAGGACGTTGTATGGCCTACCTTGTGCATGCTTCATTGCTATGAAAATCCGTCACAACAAGCCCATTCAATTGGATGAGATACACCCGCATTGGCATAAGTTGTATATGCGTGAAGAAGAAAGTAATGAAGATTTGTTTTCGGTCGCGGAGGAGTAGAGTGGTATTCAAGAACGTCTCAAAAGAGTTCCAGACCAAATGAAACTAGAAATCAAAGAGGGTTTGCGGTTGTTAGTGTTTCCGGAGACCACAATGTTGTCACCACCGCCAAGAAAGGTACCAACCAAAGGAGCAAATAAAAATCTACACCAAAAAGTACGTAGGATCCCATCTTCGTAGGATCCCATCTTCGTGGGAACATTTAGATGACACTCCGGTTAAGGCAAACGAAGAATTTGAAGATGTTGTGGAACATTTAGATGATTTAATTTCATTAGGTGAAATATGACACTTTTTGGTCGGTGTTCATCCATTTTTTAGTCGATATGCGCCGACGTATTTTTTGGGATATATAATGTAATGACCAATTTTTTTGGTTAATATGTAACTAACCTTTAATTATTTAATTATATATATATATATATATATATATATATATATATATATATTAATGTACTTTACGTGTAATGTGTTGTATAATGTGGAAAATTTGACGAATTTCAAAAAATTGTGAAACGTTAACGCATTATCGGTTTTGTGTAATGTTACCGAATAATTGATAAACTATGAAATGTTGATGTTTGTGATTGCTGGATGTTGTTGTTTTGGTTTGAGTTCATGTGAAATTGCCATTTGAAATACAGGTACAAACATGTCAAAATGGCTGGAAATCACAGTGCAGACTGCACTGGTTCTGTTTACTGGTGTAAACGACAGTTAACTGCTGCCGGTTACTTGAGCGGCAGTTAACTGTCGTTGGAGACTTTTAGGTAATTTTAATGTGTCGTTGTGACTTTTGTACGTAGAAAAGCAATTTTCTTCAAATTTTCATGCTTTAGAATTGAGTTCAACATATGCATCTAATAGTAGCTTCTTCGTTTTATCAAATTGATTATCATATTCAGGATCAACATATGGTATATATTCTCCCTACTACCCTTTATAAACAGGGGACATTAGGATTACACAATCTTGTCATACGCTAAGTATGCTTCAACAAGTTGACTATGAAAAAAGAAAGCATCAATGAGTTGAGTAGACTTATCGTTGGATCGTGCTCAAAATTAGTGGAGAAAATAACATACATATTTGATTCAGTTTTTTTTGAGAAAATAATTTAAACTAATAAAAAATAATCAATTTAGTTTGGTTTGATTTTTACAGTATTTTTTTCTTGCGAAATTCAAATCAAACCGATGAAAAATGAGTTGTTTGGTACAATTCATGCAGGTTGATATTTTTTTAATGAATTTTTTAAAACTTCTTACTGAAAAAATATTTAAAAAGAAATTTTTTATCAAGCACTATGACTTTTGATCTTGTTGAAATAAATACATTTTTTTAGGAGACAATCAAATAAGTACATAAGCTACAAAGAAAAAGATAATATATAATGATTAAAAAAAATACATTAGTTCAGGTCTCAATGATTGGTTTGAATAATGTGAGATCCCTTGTTCAAATTTCATTGAAGGTGTCTAACCTAACAATATCAACATTATCAATTAAGTTAGGTCTTACTATTAAAATCCGTCAATTTAGCCCCTAAAGTATAAAAATACGCCAATTTGATCCCTAACAAACAATCAATATCCGGGGGCAAATGGCAAATCTTTGAAACAATCAAAACAATGAATAGAAAGGGATGGGAAAGGTCACTTGGAGATATGGTAAATGGTAATGGCATTAGGCTCTAATACAAATACATGCTGTTGACTACTCATTCCTTGATAAAGCAAACAACCATTCAAAGTAATTGCTTATTCTATAGTCCAAGTGGTATATATAACCACCGAAAATTTCTTAACATATAGAACAGGACCAAACAATTCTTCTTCGACTATAAAAGCATATGTAGAAACCTCAACAATCATATATACATAGCCCAACAGCTATTCCATAAGTTGCATCAACATTCCATCAAAACCTCAACCCTTTGTGTATGCGCTCAGTAGTAGTTAAACATGAGGTATATATAGCAAATATGCAGTGCATTGCTTTGGTTGATTTCAATTGCTACGTAAAAACACAGTAAATGTGATCAGTGATCCAAACAAAGCAAGGAACTGCAAGGCCATGTTTGCTTAATAACACTTGGATTATTATTGTGAAAAAATATTTATTGAACTATATAATATCCAGCATTTTGACAAAAACTAAATGAACGTATTAGTATTTCTTCGTACTTGGTGATAGGCACTACCAAAATGTCTATCGTTTTGACAAACTATTTAGTATTTCTGCTATCTTTCTTGGTAGAACCCGAAAACACAAAATATCTAAATAAAATATCTGTCCATTTTATTTCATGATGAGGAATCAAAGCACAATAATTATTACCTACTAAAAATGGCAAAAACCAAAACCGTCTTCAAAATATAAAGTTTTTTTCATTTTCCAAATCTAGATTTTTCGTCATCCAAGTATGTTAGTGTAACTTCACTTGATAATGAATGATGAGTAGTATTGTAGCATTAGTCTTGTGGGGAAAAGCATGACTTATGACCTGAAGCTAGTATTTCTGAAACATTTACCTGCAAAGTGAAAAGGCAAGACATTTAAAACAGAATCACTATACAAAGGAGAAAACCTTCTCTAAATTTTGCCTATTATAATCATGAAAATGATTTTTCTATTTTTATTGTTTTTTTGTTTTCTTCTACAACTCTGTTAAGTAATAAATATGACCTTGGCCGCTAAAAGTTTATTTCACTTATAACCACATATGTTTAGTTATACAAGTGACCCTTTTTTGGCTTCCTAATGATTGATGCAAGTGAAATTTTTTATTTGCATGACCATAACATAACAATTAATCTCTTCCTCAACTCTTTCTTTGTGGCTGTGAAAGTTTTTATTAAACAGTATTGTGTTGTTTTCATGTCCTTATTTCTCATCTTAGACAAAAGATTCATTTTCACTCTTCACTGATATCAATAAAAGATTAATCACCACATTGTCATTCAACTCATACAATATCTAACACTTGATTGTGAAAAAGAAGAGGAACTCATAAGAAAGGAAATAAAATAAAATAAAAGACATGGAATGAGTTATGACTTGAAGCAAATCACAAAATCCATATTCATAAATGTATCACCACTAAGAACTAATTACTTTTGAAATTTTAACCAGCCAGTACAATATATATACCACTTAGGTTCTGTTTGGATTGTTGGAACAAAACGAAACCGAGTGGAGTGAAATAAAATGGAATGGAACAGAATGAAAAAGAGATTTCATTCCCTTCTTTGGAAATTGCATGCATATTTCCATTCCATTGTTTGGTAGATTTGATCATGTGTAGGAGAATATGTAATCAATAGTGATTGGTCTATATTCCAAACAAAAAGATCAGGTCTAGTATATTATATATGTCACATGTTGTAATCAAAATGTAATTTAAACCATAAGCATGGAAAAGAAAAGCGGAAAAAATTATAGAATGAGACGCGCCATTGTTTGGTAGATTTGATCTTATGAAGGAAAAATACTTAAGCAGATAAAAGTAACAGCAGAAAAAAGTGCGTTACAACAAGTATATATGCAATACTCATGCTGCCAAGAACTACAATAAGTATCCGAGTAATATAGGTCAAGGCAAAAGGCTATACAATGTAAGACTTCATATAGCACCCTTGCAGTACAAAATAACTGGCTCGTTTATCATCACGCACAACCTAATGAGCATATTCTTTTCTTAAAATAATTAGAGACGTAAATTTTAAAACAAAAAACATCTTACATTTCAAAGTTTAAACTTCCACAGAGCAGCTTCAGAATGCTAGCAAACAAGACAACCATGACGCAAAAAGAGTTCCCTCTCTCTATCTTTGAAATGATAAGGGAAAGGAACAAATATCTTTCTCAATGATGACCTTGAAAATACTATTGATGTAACAAAATCAGCTTGGACTTTATAGCATTAATACCTCAAGTTGATATCTCTCAATTGTATGCAGTTTTCTACCACATGTTTCACTCCTTTTTGTGTGACATACAAACAACTTTCTAGAAACAGTTGCAAAAGTCCACGACAACTCTTTGAGATTACATATAGTTTTTCATCATCAACTCTTGTATGGGACAAGTTCAACACCTCCAATTTGAGAACTTCAAAGTTCATTCCATGCAGTTTCACTCTTGAGCAACCGGTTAAGTTCAAGTGTCTAATGTTACGACATCTCCATAAAACACAAGAAATACCTTTTTTACATATTTCATGGCAATACTTCAAATCAAGCGACTGCAAATTGGGAAAATAATCGGCGATGAGGAAAAAGTCACTGCAACCAATATAATTTACGTTGAAAAAAGTGAGTGAGGTCAAAGTTGTAACATTTTGAGAGAAAGCTCGCAAGGCAAGATTGGTGGGTCTGTAGGAGAGATGGAGTGATCGAAGTTTCAATGGGAAAAGAGATATTTGGAGGAGAAGCGTGTTGATATCATTACCGTAGTATATGGGAAGGTTGAGGGAGTTAAGGTTGGAGAATCTATGGAAGAGACGACGAAGGAAACAAAAGTGCTTTGGAGCACGTATAGTGAGAGAGAATCGGAGAAGGTTGGTGATTGAGAGGAACTGCTTCGAGACAACGGATAGATGTTTCAAGTAGTTGTTGCTGATGTTACCGTCGCCATCGGTGAAGAATTTGAAGACACATTCCCAACACTCATCAGGTAAATAGAAATATGTTGCTGTAATGGTTGTCGTTTTTGTGGAAGAAGAAAACAATTGTTGTTGGGAAGATTTGAGAGAGTTACTTCTCTTTCTTTTCATATCATTTATCCTTAAAGCTTATTACGTAAAGCAATACCTAAACCTAATATTTTCCCTCTATTAGTGCTGCATTAACTCTTAGGATTACAAGCCTAATTTTTTTTCCCTCTCATTTAGTTCTCAAGTTAAATTTTGAATTAGTTTAATTACCGTTTAACTAATTAATTATGAGCCTATTACTTAGTTTTGTTGTTTACCGTGTTATATTAGACCTTTAGGTTTCTTTGCATTTTCAATTTCAAATTTTGCAAGCTTGAAATCCTAATCCTAACCACAATTAATAACGTCCCGGTACTACATGGAAAACATGCAACTGATCTATTTCCCACGCATGTTCACACACTAAACCAGCATCCATCATAACTTTTTTTATTCTAGCTCTTCTTCCCATGTCAACTTTAGGAATCAGAGTGCTCTCTTCCCTTGGTTCAACAACACAGTATCCATCCAACTCTTCAACGCCATCACCATAGCTGCATGTTCTCCGCCAGAATCCTTCATCAACCTTCGTCAACACCGAAATTTAGGACATGTTTTGGATCGATTCAATGCTCATCGAGGATTTCTTATTTTTTCCGCAAAAGATGAACACCTCTCTTTGTTGTCAAAATCCAAGCTCTGTGGTGGTGTTTTATTTTTTTCTGATATGAATTTGATGTCCAACTCTTCATTAATCATTTATGTTTCCCTTCGAAAAAGGAAAAAAAAAAAACTCTTCTACTTCAGAAACGAGAAAGAATATAGAAGAAAAAGACAATTTTGAAGGAAAAAATTTGATATCCATTTCTCCAAAACATGAACACCTCTCTTCTATATTTTTTTCTTAGGTTCGATTGGTCTTTCTTCCATAAAAAGCAAAATAAAAAATTGCTTCTTCTTTGTTTAAAGGAAGGTGTCTATTGACAGCATACATACAATGGAAGGAGAGAAAATGGTGTTAATTACAGAATTAAAAATATAATGATGAAGGGTATTGATGCTTATACTTTTTGTGCCAGGAAGACCTTACACTATAGAAAGTGAAATACTGGGTAGAAATGAAAAATTATTATTCAATGGATCCTTTACTTGGTGTATCATATTTTATAAGCACTTTGTGAGGTCATGATATCCACAAGATCAAGTGAGCCAGTTAAAAGGAAAGTAGTTGATGCATGTGCAAGGAAGGTGCTCGTTTTAGATCATCTATGAGTGCCTTGACTGTTTTGAAAATGTTTTGAAAGTGTTCAATCATGGGTTCTCCCGATGGCTACAACATAAATTTTTGTTCAATTATAACAAAATTGCAATTTATAGTTCTCATATTTAGAATAACAAAATTGCAATTTGTAGTTCTCATATTTGTAAAATTAATTGCAAATTAAAATAGTTTGTGGAAGGAACATATGTAAAAGGCATTTTGTATTTCATATTCTATACAAATTGGTGATGTACCCAAAATTATATGGAGATGGCTATTGATGCTATTTATAATTAGTGTCAATTTTCTTTTTTTGAAGGAATAATTAGTGTCAATTTTCAATTTTATTTTTTAATGCGGATAAAAATATTACTACCATTTACAATTAATACGTGCAAAAATCATTAATTGTTACTCTGCCGTTTTAAAATGAGTGTCATTTTAGCAATATAAAATTATTTTTAAATGAATGTCATTCTCACTTTTTAATGTACTTTTAATTGCTTTATCCCAATAGTAACCCTTAAAATGAGTACTATGCACACTATTTCAAAAGTAACAAGGCTATCTTCGTAAAAGTTTCATGTCTATAGGCAACATTATTGCATTTCTTAATATGTGGGTAACAACTTTAAATGACACTTATTTTGAAATGGAGGGAGTATAATTTTTTAAGTTTTTTTTACAAATATACCTTTATAAAAAGTTGTGAAACATTAAATATATAAACTAATATAAAAAAAAAACATATTAAATGAGGGATAGGTAAGTGTTTTAAACAATAACATCTTACGATTCGTGACATTTTCTTATAAATAGGATAATTTTTATAAAAAAATTCTTATGATAAAAGACGAGATGGAGTATTTAACATCAATGAAAATATATAATATTTAGTCTCTATTATAGCTGATAGGACATGTGCGTCGCATGAGTCGAATGTATTACAACTTATAAGACCCGTGCGGCGCACGGGTCATCTATCTAGTTGATGTTGTTGATGTTGGTGATAGTCGCGCTATCTGTGAGGGTTTGCAAGTTTAAGATTATTAGGTTAAACTTATACGAACAATATTAAAAGTGAGACATAAATTCATAATCAAGGGATCAGACCTTGTAAAAAAAGAAAGATTCAGGGATAAGATATAAATATTCCAAAAAAAAAAAAAAAGATATAAGTATTCTTTGTCAAAAAAATTTTAAATTTTCTAAATTTTAACTCAAGAGACTGAATTATTTGCTGCAATGATATGTTTATGCTTACTAGGAATAAGTTTATTGCTTGCAAAAATAAATTTATTGGCTCCCTAAATAAGTTTATATTTTGCAAGAATGATAATACTGGCCGGAAAAATAAGTTTATTGTTTGCAAAAATATATTTATTGACTGACCACTTAAGATATTGCATTCAAAAATATGTTTGTTGTTCGCGACACTAAGATTATTGCCTGCAAAAATATTTTGATTGAGTGCAGAAATATTATTTGTTGCAGTAATATGTTTATTGGTGCCAGAAATAAGTTTATTAATTGTAAAAATAAATTTATTGGCTTCCTAAATAAGTTTATTTTCTACAAGAGCAAATTCATTAACTACCAAAATAAGTTTATTGTGTGCAAAAATATATTTAGGCTTAATTACATTTTTGGCCTCCTAAGTTTCCCAAAGTTGTGATTTTGGCCCCCTAAAAAAACAACTCTTTTCAGGCCCCCTAAGTTTACTTTTTGTTGCAATTTTGGCCATTAGCTCAATTTTGACTCAGTCAACGTTGACGTGGATGCCACATGTGTAATGTTTTAATTATTTTTGTATTTTTTAATATTTTTTTATTTTGTAATTAAAAAAATAAATATTTTTTTATTTTAAATTTTTGTAATAAAAAAACAAAAAAACTTTTTTTAGTAATTAAAAAAACAAAAAAAAAAATTAATTACAAAAATATTATTTTATTAAATTAAATAAAAATAAAAAAAACAAAAAAATAATTTTAAAAAAACAAAAATTACAAACGTGTCCGTTGACTTGGTCAAAATTGACGTGGGGGGCCAAAATTGCAACATAAAGTAAAGTTAAGGGGTCTAAAAAGAGTTGTTTTTTTAGGAGGCCAAAAGTTAATTAAGCCATATATTTATTGACTACCCTCACATTTTTTTTTGAAAGATTGGCTACCCAGACATGGATATTGCATTAAAAATTATGTTTATTGTTTGCCACAATAAGATTATTGCCTGCAAAACTATGTTGATTGAGTGCAAAAATATTATTTGTTGCAATAATATATTTATTGGTACCAAATATTAATTTATTGATTGCAAAAAAAAAAAAAATTGGCGGCTTCCTAAATATGTATATTTTCTACAACAATAAGTTTAATGACTGCCAAAATAAGTTCATGGCATGTGCAAAAATATATTTATTGATTACCCACACATGGATATTGCATTCAAAAGTATGTTGACTGAGTGCAAAAATATTTTATCAAAGAGGCAACAAGATATTTGATAGACAATTTATGTAAGTGTATCAAATCGTTACCAAATAATAAAGTGACAAGTATAGTATCGTATTATGGATTATCATTATCTCAAGTATGTATTGAATTCAGGTGAAAGCATTAAGACTTTTGCATAATAAAATTAAATACATAAAATAATTGAATAAAAAGATTTAATTAAATAGATCCAACATATAAATTAGAGGTTCATCCGGAAACCCTTTAGTTACTCACAGTGACTAAAGACAAATTACAAAAGAAATAAAACATACCCTAGAGACTTGAGTGATGAGAGAGATCACTCCCTTGAAGCTCCTGATGTTTGCCTTCCTCTTGAACTACTTCGTTCTAAATGAATAATTGTGAATGAGATGAGTTGAATTTATAGACTTGATTCCAACTGGGTTTGGGCTGAAAAAATGGGGTTTTCCACAACAACAAAAAATAACAAAAAGCAGTTGTTTCCAGAAATAATACACTCGGGGGTGTGCATACCACGCCTGAGGGTGCATAAGTGTATTTTTGCGCATACGAGGTTGCCTGGTTCACACTCGGGGGCGCACAAGTATTTTTTTGCCCACCGGGGGTGCATGAGTGCTTTATCCGCGCGTAATCGTTTGTTTCTTCGTCTTTTGGGGTGCTTTTTTCCATAGAACATGTCGGGACTTGGAACATAATTTCTCCTTTTTGCGATATCTTCAAAGGCCTTTTGAATCTCCATTCATTGTCTTCCCAAATTCTCATAAAATGCTTTGTTTTGCCGATTTGCATGATTTTCCCTTGAATTACATTAAAAACACCCAAGAACTGCTTGGTTTTGGGAAAACTAGAGGTTCCCAAAAAGCTTGGGTAGTGAGATTTCATCATTGGAAGGATCAAAAAGCTTCCTTTTGTGTTTTCTCTTAGGATTCATTGGGAGTGTGGGTGACATGAAAATGGGTAGAAATTAGGATTTGTTCTTTTGTGAGCTTTTAAACTAATTTCTTATAACTCATGTGTATCACTTTCATCTTAGTGGATTGGAGGGCTGCTCTCTCCCCCAGAGTAGGTCATATAGGACCGAACTGGGTTACCATCTTTGTGTGTTTGTTTTCTTTCTTGCTTTCTTATCTTTGTTGCTTTGATTATGCTTGTTGTGTTGCTTTACACTTAGTTTTAGGACTATTTGTTGTTGTCGTTGCTTGAAGACACTTTATCCATTGATTACCACTTACATCTTTGTTTTTCATTGGTGTGATTTTGTCCCAATTTACAACAGGAAGAAAAGGAGCAATCACATTTTTCATCTTTGGTTGCTTAATCCTATTATGCATTTGGGTTTTGGCACTTAGCTTATAATCTATGTTGGTTTCTCAGTTGTTTGTTTTGGTATCGTAATTAATTGTTGATATGTTGGTTTCTCAGTTGTTTGTTTTGGTATTGTAATTAACTGTTTGCACTTTTGATTTCTATCGTTGCACTCTTTTTGGTAGATATCTTTGTTTAGTTAATATATTTCATTTTTGCTTGTTCAAAAACATTCACGACAACATCAAGTCAACACACAACAAGTCATATAACTCAACAATTACAACAAGAACACAACAATGACATATTCATACTTCAAGAAAAATTAGTTTAAGCAAGAGCAAAACCAATTCCAATTTCAACATAAAACTTACAATCCTTCATAACCTAACCCAGAAAATCCACACATGCAAAGAGAGTAAAGGGGAGGGACTTACTTAGGTTATGGATTTCTAGAGAGGATTGAGGAAGACAGAATTTCTAGGGAGGGACTTGTTCTTTATGGATTCTCTAATTTTTGTTAAAAATAGTTGGTTGATAAGCAAGTTAGTCTCGGTCAATTTCCCGATAATTGTTCTTTAATTATCACCTGGTCCCTTAACTTAATTGATTGTCTCAATTTAGTCCCATAATTATAATTTGTACCAATTTGGTCCCTTATGTTTTGCTCTGTTACTAGTTTTAGTCGTTTCTGTTAGTTTCTCTCAAAAAAACGTTAACTTATGTACCAATTTGGTCCCCTATGTTTTACTCTGTTACTAGTTTTAGTCCTTTCTGTTAACGTTTTTTTTTTTAGAGAAACTAACAGAAAAGACTAAAAGTAGTAACAAAGCAAAACATAACGGACAAAATTGGTACATATTATAGTTAGGGGACCAAATTGAAACAATCAATTAAGTTAAAGGACCGGGTGATTGAATAAGCCTTAATTCTAATTATACTACTCTCCAATATACCCAAGGCTAAACCAAAATGCACACAATAATAGATTGTTTAATGATGATATAAATTAGGCTTAATAGGTCATTTGGTCCTTTAATTAATTTCAAATTTTCATTTTGATCCCATAAGTAATAAAACTAATGTTTTGATCCCTTAATTGTCTCTCTATCGGTCGAATAAATCCTCGCCGTTAAGTTTAACCTCAAATGCCTATCGTGGACCAACATTGTAGGTGGTCCACCATAGACCCTAATAATCTCTTTAATTTAAACCATTCGATTTATTTTTTAAAAAGATGACCGTTGGATCACAAAGGTCCATTGTATGTCAAAATAGACCATCAATAACTAATATTTTCCCCATTTCTTCATCTTCTTCCTTCATCAACATACCATCTTCATCATTAATCTTCATGAGTTTATACTGGGAAACATCAAACACC
>Ga0315915_1009095_pt1 | contig 11408 bp, 4 predicted proteins | sample MpolbnodulesMG_FD_207738 | JGI IMG/M metagenome (GOLD analysis project Ga0315915, IMG submission 207738) | Medicago polymorpha root nodule microbial communities from Los Angeles, California, United States - branched nodules | ecosystem: Host-associated > Plants > Roots > Nodule | place: USA... | reverse complement strand
TTTGGTTAAAGTCTTATCTCTTGATGAGTTATTTATGTGTTTGTGTGTGTGTGTTATATTATATATATAAGAATAAAAGAAAATGAGAAAGTCTTTGGGTTTGAACAGAGAATTGCTAGGTCACGTTTAAAAAGGAGGTTGACAAAATACCCTCCAATCAAAAGAGTAGAAAGTGCATGCTTTCTCATATGGAAACATTTTTAGACCATCTTACTTCCATTAAGGAAACTCATCAATATTAGTTAACCAGATAGGGAGATTAATGTCACTTTGCATTTGCAGCCTGACCTATAAATAAATCAAAAGGCATACATTATTTCCATGTAAAATTTTCATGTAAAATTCTTTACACCGACATTTATACGAATTAAATCATGCTATTATTAATTAATTAACCATAAGATATATACACTAGTCATATAGGGTGATCAAATTAATCAAATCATCACCTCTGGGTCCACATTAAAATATAATATAAGATTTTTTTTTTTAATCAGTACAGTAATATAAGCATTTTTTTTAACAATAATATAAGCATTTTACAAGACAAAATATGGTCTTTTAATTTATATACTGCCATGATATAAAATTTACTCTAATATAATCTTAATTAATATCTGGTAGAATCTTGATTTGATTACCTTTTTTTTTGGAGGAAATGATTTAACCCTTTGAAACACTAAAAGTTGGCAATAAATTAAAATTAAATTGATCATTTTTTTAAAAAAGTTTTTGACTGTTCAGCCCAATTTGGAGTCTTCTAAAAAAACCTAAACCAAAAAACAAAAACTTCTTTTGTGCTCTCTTTTTTTGACATATTCTTTTGTGTTCTCTTGGAATGCCGAAAACATAATGTACCACATGAAACCAATAATTCTAATTTATTTAAGCAGTCAAAAGGTACAGTGGAATAAAATCCCATGTAAAATCTTCATTCACTGGTTTGTATTTCCGGTCTTTATGTTGATTTAAAAACTAATAGTCAAATAAAACATGGTTGACTCTATTATTGCTTTTACCTAGTCTCACATTTTTCCAATAATGTCAAATTTATTTTCATACATATAGGGAACGTTGATGAATTCGAGTTAAAAAAAATCTCAGCAATTGTTGTCGTGTAGTATATGACATATAAACTTTCGTAATTTAAATAATACTTGTTGAGGTAAATTAAAATTAAATTTTATTTATCATCCGCCCAAATAATATTGTCTTATTAGTAAACTTTTGTACTCCCAAATCAACTCCTCTAATTATAATACAATCATGTTTATAATACACACATTACTAATGTCTAAAGGTTAAGTTAAATTTTTTATAAAGATATATGATATTCACATTGGACCATTTTTATATATGTATATATTGCATCACATGAGAAAAAGAAAAGCTTCAAATTAACGTGGAGCTATGATGCACACAGCTTGAAGTGGAGCTTGAGTTGAGAAGAAGATGTTTAGAAACTGTAGTGGTCAATGATTCAAACATTTCGACTTAGTTGTAAAATTGAAAAATACGTACGAACTTTGGTTTTGGAATAATAGAAAGGAACACACGTGTCTGAGACTGGCACCGGCATTTGACCGTAGCCTGAAACAGTGACAAGCACGTGGGTGAAGACGGTTTGTCTTGCTGTGCTGATGGGGAGCCAACGTCAGCATCTATTCTTTCTAACCATTCAAGTTTTGAGCATGATTGATTTCCCACCTCTCCAATCTTAATTTAGAGCACATGATTTGATATAATTGTATATGTTGATATATATTCAAATAAAATATTAAATTTGTTTTTTTTTTTTTACAAAGCTAAGAAAAAAGAAAACAACAAGGTAGAAACAAAACAGGAAAAAGAAAGCCTATGCTCTAGGGAAGAAGGTTCCCATGACGTCGCTTCTAATCAAAGGGAGAAGGTCGCCCGGAGGAGTAGCATGGTAAGAGAGTTCTTCATTGGAGTTGGCTCCAAGCTTTGCCATGTAGTCGGCACACTGATTTCCTTCACGGAGACAATGATGAATGGTGAAGTTTCTTGAGGACAAGAGGTCTTTTATGTCTTGTATTAAAACTCTATAAACATGAAAATTGGAGGCATGACCAATGATGAGACTTACAGAGAGCAGGGAATCTGAATAGCACACCAAATCTTCTAATCCCATTTCCACAGCTAAAAGAAGGCCACGATGAATAGCGATGAGCTCGGCAAACAAGATGTCCGTTGAAGATGGGACGAATCCGGAGAACCCCGAGAGATAAAAACCAACAGAATTGCGAATAACCCCATCAAAACAACTTCCATCCACATTGAGCACATGACAACTGAAGTTTTCATTATTCCATCGAACCATGCGATTTTGGCGAGTATTTGTCGTCGTTTGAAAGCTGGCATCAATGGAATCAGCCGTGTCATGAATGAGAAAGCTCAGCCGAGGGAGAGTCCAAGTGTCATGGCTAAGACACATTAAATTCCGTGTCTCCACGTCCACCAGAGGCCGGCAAGGAAGGTTGAAGGATGATTACCACTTGCGTTATATTTTATCCAGTTGTGCACGACGCTGTCCGAGAAAAACGTCTGATCCGTGGAACCAAGGTTGAACCAGATGCTGGAAGAGAACCTGCAGTCTCGGAGGCAGTGTAAAATAGTTTCCTCTTGTTCTCCACATCTCGAATAGGCAGCAGAAGGCGCAATATGACGGTGATGAAACAGAGATAAAGTAGGGACAACATTGTGACACGCGAGCCAAACAAGCAACTTGAATTTCTCAAGGACCTTCAACTTCCAAATCCAAGACCAAGATAAAGTAGGTGTAGTATTTGAAGGGGAATCCGAATTTTGAAGCAGCCACGAGTACCCACTTTTAGTGGTGTAGACACCATTTTTGTTGTGACTCCATATGAACGCATCTTCCATCATTTCAGTGAAATTCATGTGTGTGTTGTTTATAGAGTCTGCTATTATCTGGGGAATATTTGTATAGAGAGCCTGAGTATGTTGACCATTGAAAGTGAAAACATCTTTAACTGAGAGGTGGATGTCATGGATGTCAATTACAGGAACAAGCGATCCAATAAAACCAAGAGTGCTCCAACTGTGGAACCAAAAAGAGGAGGAACCTGACCCGGCACGCCAACGGTAACCAGAGCAAAAAGTATCTTTGGCTTTGATAATAGAAGACCAGGAAGGGGAGCTGCTACTGTTGAAGGTAGCATGGATAAAATTCTTCCCTGTTTTATACTTATCAGAGAGAAGGTTAACCCACAATTTGTTAGTTGATTGAACCATTTCTCAAACAAGTTTCCCAAGCAGACATGTGTTGGCGTCTCTTGCTGTGCAAACTCCCAACCCTCCAAGATGCTTTGGTTTAGTGACCTTTTTCCAATTCACTAAATGGATACCTTTATTATTAGTTCCTTTCCAAATGAAATTCTGAGTTGTCTGATCAATACTATCACAAATATTCTGAGGAAACCAATTAATTTGCATATAATAGGTAGGGATGGAGGATAAAACAGATGTTGCAAGAGTTAATCTACCTGTTCTACTTAAGAGCCTATTCTTCCAAGACGACATACGAGTTTGCAGTTTTTCAATTATGAAATTGAAATCACTTCTTTTCGAATGACCTTGAAGCATAGGGAATCCCAAGTACTTTCCAAGAGAATTAGTGCTTTGAATTCCAGAGATGGTGGTGAGATTGGTGATTTTCCATGCGGAGTACCAGAAGAGTAGTAAGCTCTTGACTTAGCAATGTTGATTTTCAAACCAGAAGCTCTACTGGATCTATCAAAAAGGTTGTGGATGAAATGAAATTGAGAGTTCTTCGCCTTAGTGAAAAGGAGGACATCATCTGCAAATAAAAGGTGAGAAATTTGAGGCCCCCCATTTGTGAGTTGAATCGGATCTTAACTCCTTTGGTTGACGACAGAATTGATAGCAACTGAGAGCTTTTCCATGCAAAGGATGAAAAGGTACGGAGACAACGTATCACCCTGTCTGAGATCATGAGTAGGATTGAAGGGAGGAAGTTTGTTCCCATTCCATAAAATAGAGTAGCTGGAGGAAGATACACAGTGCATGATGAGCTTGATGGTGATGTCAGGAAAACCAAAATCATGGAGGCAAGAGCTAAGGAAATCCCAGTTGACGTTGTCAAAGGCTTTTTCCAGATCAAGTTTGAAAGCTACAAACCCGTTCTTCCTTTTAGACCGCTTCATGAAATGAAATATTATATTTGTTGATTTCAAATTCACACGTCAAAATGCAATAATATTAAATTATTTGAAAGAGAATATGTTATTGTTTTTTTTAACAAGGAAAAATGAGATATATATCAACACAACAAAAAGGACCCCCACCACACAAGGAGTGCTAAGAGGGATCAAATAGAGTTGTTACAAAAGCAACATAGCCAAAAACAAAGGCAAGCTGCTACAAAACAGCTAAAACAATTACACATAAATGCCCATGCAAGATAAAGGATGTTGCCATCACTCATGATAAGAGTAGGCAAAGTTTGACAATTTAGCCTTGAGCCAAGTGAAAGATAGTAATTTAACTTTGTCTAGTAATTGATGAAGCTCCGAAGATTTGTTGTTGAATATCCGATTGTTTCTTTCTTTCCAAATCGTCCAAACACATGAGAACCATACGAGTTTAAAAAATATATGAGTGTGTCTGGGAAACCCTACTAGCTGGCCGAATTGGTGAAAATGATCAAGAGAACGAAAAATATCAACCGAAGAAAGGCATAGCCAACCACGAATGAGCGTCCATAGCTGACCAAAATGGTTACAAGTAATGAGGAGGTGATCGACGACTCTGCATTCCGCAACCGCCCACACAAGTAATGAGGAGGTCATTTTTTTATTCTATCTGGTTCAAACGATTTGTCTTTGCAATTTAAGACGATTTTGGTGTAAATTTGGTATTCTCCGTGCGCGCAATCTCTAGAGCATTGTGAAATTCAAATAGACGGCAAATTTTTTCTAAGAGTTTTAACGTTGTTGCATGTTCAAAACTGGATTCGAACACATGACTTTGGTTAAGCTAGAAAATACTTGTGCAATCAAAGATGATTGATTCATACAAAAATATTAAATTTGTTTTGATGCACAAAATATTTTACATTATGTGAAAAAAATCAAAACTTTAAATAGTTTATAAGCATTTATATACTTTTCAACTGTGACCACCTGCATAAAACCTAATCAGACTATATGATTTAAGTAAAAAGCATGTTAACTTCGTTTGTAATTACCAACACTTTGCTACTCTATCACTATGTGGTGATCATTTGGTTTCCCTCAAATAAGGTATGTCTAGTTCAACTTTTGTGTGATAGAAAAATTGGTATTTTGAAATATTTTCCTTTATTTTATATATATAGGTCATCCAAACTTAGATTAGTTGGAGATCAATGCATGCATTCGAATTTCCATTTAATTGACAAATAGAATTGCCAATTATATTGTAATATATAGTTTCAAATTAAGCTCTGGTTATTATTTGTAATTTAGGTTTTTATCTCATTAGTTATAATAATTTTATTTAACAAATTTTCTCAAAAGTACTCAAAATACATACATTAAAAATATATCCATGGATCCAGTGTAAACATTTCTATCTCAAATATCAAATGTGATAATACAATCAAAGTTCATAATAGCTAAAAAGTTTACTAGCACCAACACATGTGCTGACAAGTTAGTTAGTTAATCATGACATTTCTATCTAGGGTTTTGTCGGGTGGAATTCGACTATTCATTCCTTTTATTTCAGAGGATATTTTTAGAAATATAATTTTCCCTCCTGGTTATCGTTTTTCTTGTTAATTAGTTATAAGTTTGGTCTGTTCATTCTTTCTATTTTTTTCTTTATTTATTTTGAAAATAAAAATAAGGCAAACCTAAATAGTCCTCAATTTTAAATTGTTTGATGAATTAAATAACTGAAATTAGTTAAAAATTTAATAAATTAGCTTCAAATGATACATAAATATCTCAGCTAACTTTGCCTCACTATAGTTTAATTAGTACTTGCGTGTCCATGCTGCGGCTCCTTATTAAGCTTTGAACTATTGAATAACAACTTGGACTTGGTCATCTCCTACCTTTTTAGTGCTTTCCTTTTCACTACCTGTTTTTCTTTTTTATAGCACAGCAAGATGCTTTACGTAAAGGCAATCTAAGACTGTTTTTGGTTCAACAACAATAATAATTAGCTTTTGGCAATTGCTAGACCGCATATATATAGAATTATTATATTCTATTTCTAATTGCTAACATAGAATCAGATTTTGTGACAATAGCAATATTGATAAATCTTGACAAGGCAAAATGTTAGAATTATATGATGTAGTATACCTCATCTAAAAGCATATAATATGATGACACTTGTACGGTCATGTATATATGTTAGTAAGAGATGCCGGTGAAGATGTATATAAATGGTGGTGTAAATGTGTACACACATGATGCTCAATGAAAATTTTGATGCCACTTGCAAACGAAAAAAAATGTCTTAATTTAAAAAAAAAAAAAAACTTTTCTTATGTTTTTTTTATGCAAAATTACAATTAATTCATTCATAATTAATGTTCTTTAAAAAAACTTTTTTTACTAGAAGTCAAAAGACTCAAAACAAGATTATTTATTTCCAACAAAACAAGATTATTTAATCTACATTATCAGATAGTTGATTGCAGTGTGTGTAAAGTTCAAATATGAATTATATATACACACTATTCACATGACATTTTTCAAGTGTTTGTGATAACTATTTAATGTTAAGCGTTTCGCACTGAAATTTTAAAAAAAAAATCAATCCCTTATAAAACAAAATCAAATATATGTGGTACGAGAAAATACATTGTAAATACGTTGCTTCTATCGCTTTTGATGATCTCATGTGCTTGTCCAGTCCACCAAAGAACTTGCCTTTGTTGCCATGAATTTTCCCATTAACTTCTTTTGAGGTCAATCTTACTCATATATTAATCATGCAAAAATTCAAATAGCATATGAATCAATACATCCACTAAAATTTGCTCAAAAAAAAAAAAATACATCCACTAAATTGATGGCCATATATCTCATATGGGACTGTTCCTCTCAATGATATGATAACGTGGTTAGTTAAAAAATATATGGATAGATCAATATATTGATAGTTATAAGACCAGTCCTTCTATATTATACAGACTTTGTCATTAATTATGACGTGGAAAAGATCAAGGACAACCTTTAAAATCCATCAGGATGAAATAAAGATTCACTTTGTCCCCACTTTTATCTTTTTGGTGCTAATGCAATTACATTGACTACTTAGATTATGGAGTAAATAGTATATGGATCAGATCCCATACAAATATACTTCAAGAAAAAAACCACTTTTTAATTAATTTAACCAATCTCCAAGAAGACATTATCATGACAAAACTTCTTGCTGCTCTAAGAATGCAGGAGGGCTAAGTTATTTTCCCTTTGACTTCACTAGATATGGGAAACTTCTTGCATTGCATTCAATAGGATTAAGCAGTCAATATAGAAAAAAGAATAATGGAGAGGAACAAGTAAACAATCATCTTCTCTCACAACAATCTTCCATATTATAGGATGAAGCAATTTTAGTCTCTTTTTTTTTGTAATTGTTACAATTTCCTAATTTTAGATATATGTTGTTGCTAGATCTTTAATATGAAAGAGAAATGTTAGGAATAATCTCTTGCGTTCTCGAAAAATGATATGAACACACTATGTAACACTTATTCTCTTATTTGATGAAATTCATGCGAGTCTCATCATTTTATTTGGGACTCATTCTGAAAGTCTGGTACCCACATGATCTCATCTAATAAGATAGTGAGCGTTGGAGAGTGTCCATAGCAATAGTATTCTCCACTTCCTCCCCTTCACGGCTTGAACTGACAATCATCGATAAAGCATTTTACCAACTAAAAAATAAACATACACATCTATTTTTTTTCTTCTAATAAGATAGTGACCATATATTGTCGCTAAATTCCCTAAAAAGAATTATTTTTGCTAAATAATACTATATCAAAAAAAAAAAAAAACTTGGGCTCAAACTGTTTTTTTTTTAATTGTTTTGGTGTAGGCATCATTATCTCTAAAGTTGATTGAATATGTACTCAATATCAATTATTTAATGTTATGTCATATTTTTATATTAATTTATTTTAAAATTAATTCAAATTTTAAATGAAATTTTCCCTCCAAAAAAAAATGAAATTTTCTTACAAGGTACTTGTACCAATCAAACTTAAAATTTCTAAGATTTTTATATTCAATTAGTTTTTGGTCTTAACTATCTGATTTTCAAATGAAATAGATTCTGTTAATTTGAAGTCTCACCGGAAGGCATGTAAAGTTTAGCTTAAGATTGTTTCATTCAATATTCAAACTTGAATATTATAATTTATATAGGTAGTGTAACCAAAGTGTATGATAAAATGAACTCAAATAATTATTGGTTTCATATAGGAGTATATGATAAAACAATGTAAATCAAGTAAAAAAAAAAGTAAATAAGTCATGCGTGACATAAAAATGAATTACAGGTTCGTCATGTGGAGATATATACACATAAAATGAACTCAAATAAAGCTCTAAACATCTATCTAGAAGCTTAATATAGCAATATGATTGGTTGTGAAAAAGTGAAAACATAAATACGTCAATTATGGGACGCTTAAGAACCTCTTTGAAGACTACTAAAAGAGAAATGACAAATGAAAGAGAATTGAGCATATCATATTAGAGTTAATTGGATGGGTGCGGTTGCTTAAAGGGGACACCATATTCCCCTTTTTATCTTTATACAAATTTTCAAAGGAAGAATTGACTTGGAATTGTTCTAAATTAAACGAATAAAAAACAATGAAAAAAAAATGAGATTGTTGACCAAAATTAGTTTATAAGTGACATAAAATATAGAAGTATTTGGTGATAGGCTATGATGGAAGTCGTTATCAATATTGAAGAGAGCAGGTTATTTGTTAGGTTCATTGAGATGTCGACACACTCGGGATGCCTCCAGCCCCCCAAATTTAAGGCATGGATAAGTCACTTTCGTGGGCCACATTACTTAGGCTTGGCCATATTTTTTTACTTTCGTAAAATTGATTTCATAGGTTTCAATTTGAACAAAAAAAGACCACGGAAAAAAATTTAAAGTGGTTCAAATTTGTATATGAATATATGAGTATTTATGTCATGGTTAAACATGAAAGTGACAAAAAGTGGTTAACATGTTTTATTTGGTACAAATGGAGAAATAAAAAGTTACTTGGGGATGGTCTACAAACAAAATTCTAACGTAGTGGTTTTTTTTTTAAAGCTATTTCATAATCGTATCCAAACAAGAGATAACCTTGTTAGAAGAAATAGTGTTTTTTGGCGGTAAATTTAAATCGTGTCTTTTGTGATGGGAGCGTGGAAACTTTGACTCACATATTCTTGCATTGTCAAGTGATGTTTGAATTGTGGTCCAAGATAATGTCTTGGCCTAATATGAATATCATTACCCCGTAAAATTTGTTTGTTCATTTTGAAAGTTGAAGCCGGGAGGTGAGGAACAAAACACTTAGAAATGGTTGGTGATTGATTTGGCATGCATAAATTTGGGTAATTCGAAAATCTATAATAATATCATTTTCAATAATAATATCAAGGAGATTGATGAAATGGTTGAGGAGAATAATGTGTTGTCTTGGCAATAGAGTTTGAGTAGATTAAAGATTTCATGTTGTTTATTCTACTATTGACATTGGAACCCGAATGATTGTTTATTGTGATAGCTTGGACTTTAGTTAGTGGGGTGTTTTTGTCGACAACCAATCATCGAAGGGAATCGAACTTGAGACCTCGAGGAGGAGCGCACTTCAGGTCCTAAGGTAATACCACCAAACCAATCCAAGCGGGTTATCATATATGTTGATTGACAATACAACATGTTAACATATATGTTGATTGACAAAGTTGGATATAAACAAGCGAAATGATTTCCAATTTCTTTGTTACTAAATTGTGACGAAATTTGAAAGAAATTTTACAATTTTCTAATAAATTTCTGTGATTAATTTATTTTTTTGAATAACATGGTGTATTTCTGAGCAATAATAGCATATATAACATATAACTTGGTCAAGAAAAAAACGTGTATAACAAATAATGCTATTTGCTACATGATGATGTAATTTGATTTGTGTGGCTCGGACCCTAATTGACCATGCTTCATGTTAATATTATACACTAATTAAGGTGGGGTTTGAGGCAATAATATAGGTGTCACACGTTGAACATGATGACATTGATGTCAGTGTGATTGATATTAGGATATGCTAGCTGTGAGGTATTTGCAGGTGAAAATTAATTTTAGAGGTGTAATGTGATGATGCATCAAAATATGCATAGAATGTTGGTTTGGTACAACATGTATATTAATAGAAATAGAAATTAAGAAGATTATGATAAAGATGACATGCATGTCACAAAGTCAAGCTGATGGAATGTAATTGAAGAGAAGTTGGGACTTGGGTGTAGGTCACCATGACTGTCACGTGGCACATCACATGGTTAAGGGTCCATCAGTGACAAGCAAGAAGATAATATATATGCATGTATATGCTTTGAACTTTGAAGACCTATTTTTGTAGGGTAAAATTTACTTCACTCCAATTCTGCTGATATGATATGATAGGGTTTTTTCATATTGTGACAAAATTTAACTCCACAGTAATATTCTTCTGATATAAAGAGATCAATAATACTCCAAAGGGAAGACTGACACAAACTTTTTTTAAAAAGAACTTGCCACATGCATAGAATATTAGAAGTAGAACCCTGCTTTATACTTTATGCTGCATATAATTTTGAATTTCTGAAGTTATAGTTGTAGAACAAGCACATTAATTTACACAGAAAATTACAAGGTTCTTATCAATCAATCAATATGCTAAAGCTAGGCCGGTGAACCAACTTACAACGGTACAACCTATAATTTGCATTTATAACGGTTGCATGAACAAGTAGGAATATGTGATTGTCACGTAAAATACTATACACCATTAATCAAACTGAAAGGACTGTGAAAGTGCTATCTTATCATCGTTGTTGGTGGCAAGTACAACTCGGTTAATCTTAGAAACCGTACCTTTAATTAGTCCAACAAATTGAGTTGTGTTATTTGAACATCGTTTTATATGACAACCTTTGCAATAACCAAAATTTTACAAAGAAAATGAGTGATTGACACAAAAACCAAAGCAATAGAGAGAGAAAGTAAAAATATAATGTGAGTATGAAAGAGAAAGTTGTCACAAAATTGTCAAAAAATGGTTGTTCAAATATCATTTCTCAACAAATTTGGATGAATTAATGTTCTTAGAAATCAAA